>ERZ761602.3094-NODE-3094-length-24361-cov-5.167901_pt1 | contig 24361 bp, 14 predicted proteins | sample MGYA00512165_ERZ761602 | MGnify/ENA primary metagenome ERZ761602 (study PRJEB28899, sample SAMN02445085) | bioreactor sludge metagenome | biome: EBPR sludge; isolation source: Thorneside wastewater treatment plant | place: Australia: Brisbane, Thorneside...
ACCGCACGTCAGCCGCCTGGGGACAGGCGGCTCCACCTCAACTGATCCGCTCCGCCTGAAGGGAAGCGCCGTCGCCGCCGCCGGGCGATATGCCCGGCGCCCTGAAGGTGGAGCAGCTTGTCCTCAAGCTGCTGCGGAACGTTCCACCGCACGTCAGCCGCCTGGGGACAGGCGGCTCCACCTCAACTGATCCGCTCCGCGTGAAGGGAAGCGCCGTCGCCGCCGCCGGGCAATATACCCGGCGCCCTGAAGGTGGAGCAGCTTGTCCTCAAGCTGCTGCGGAACGTCCGCCGCACGTAAGCCGCCTGGGGACAGGCGGCTCCACCCGACGGTCGCAGCCGCGGAGGTCAGAACGTCCCCTTGAGCCCCAGGGTCAACTGCACGCCGTGGGTCATCTCCTGGTACCGGCGGGCGTAGCGCGGAGTCTGCGAACCGTAGCGCTGGAGGATTTCCGGCACGTTGAGGAGGTTCTGTGCGTTGAAGTAGAGGAACAACTCCGGCCGGAGCTGATAGTCCACGCTGACATCCAGCGTCACGCGCCCGCGCACGTATTCATAGGCGTCGGGGCCGAGCGCCGGAATGCTCGCGCGCTGCTGTTTGCCGCGGTAGTTCCAGCGCGCCATCGCGGAGAACGGCTTCCGGCTGAAGCTGACGCCCCAGTTCGCGCTTTCCGGCACGAACGCGTCGAACTCCGCGTCCTGGCTGCCGTCGAGGTCGAGCTTGGTGCCGTTGGCGAAAGCCTGGAAGAAGCGCCCCCATTCGCCGAGCGGCCGGAGGGAGTGGCGGACGTTGAACTCCACGCCGGTGACGCGGGCGACCTCGGGCAGGTTGTAGGTCGTGCTCAGGCGCCAGCCCGCGTAGCGCGGGTCGAGGTCGAGCGCGCGCAGGTCCGCCGGCGTCGCGATCGTGACCACGTTGCCGAAGAAGTTCTTGATCTCCTTGCGGAACACGCCGGCGCTGAACAGCCCGCCCTGCGCCGTGTAGTACTCGAGCGACAGGTCGTAGTTGTCGGCGACCCAGGGCTTCAGGCCCGTATTGCGAATCGTGATGCGGCCGGGAATCTGGTCCGGATCGGGCACGTTGTCCTCGAAGTCGGTCTCGTCGATGGTGGAGTTCGGAATCAGATTGGTGAAGTCCGGCCGGCCGTAGGTCTTCGCGTAGGCGGCGCGGAGGAGGAAGTTCTCCTTCAGGTGATAGGTCAGATGCAGGCTCGGATAATAGCCGTGGTAGGTGCGGTCCGCGCGGAAGCCGCGGTCGGTGCGGGTGAGCCGGAGTTCCTCCATGGAGCCGGCGGCGCCCGCCTCGGGCCGGCGGATGCGCGCGCCGTTCGCGGCGTGCGCGAAGCTGCCGTCGGGGTTGCGCAGCCACACGGCGCTCGGATCGTACAGCACGCCCTCGCCCTGCGCGTCGGTCTGCTCGAAGCGGACGCCCGTGAGCACCTTCAGCTTGTTGCGGAACAGGCCGAACTCGCCCTGCACGTACGCCGAGGTGACGTCCTCGGCCAGGCGCTCGGAGTTGTTGATGCGAAAGGTCTCCTCCGTCACGAGCTGCGCCGGCGTCTTGGTCCACAGCCCCGGATTGGCCTCGTAAGCCTCCCACGCCTTCCAGAGCGAGACGAACGGCAGGTTGGAGAAGCCGAAGTACTCCGGCATGTTGACGTAGTTCGTCATCCGGTACGGGAAGGGCGAATCCGGGGTGTTCGCGTTCCCGTCGGGGCCGAGGTACGTCCAGTTGATGCTCTCGCGGCGCACGTCGCGCACCTTGAGCCGCGAGAGGCCGCCCACCTGCAGGGCGGCGGGAAACCGCAGGAAGTCGAGCGTGCGGCGCACGTCGAGCTTGAGATTCGTGAGGCTGTCGCGGATCGGGCGCGGCGTGGACTGCGCGGTATTGAGCCGGTAGTTGTTGAGGTTGTTCGGGTCGACCAGCTGGTTGTTGTTATCGTAGACCTGATACGACCAGGGCCGCAGCTCGTTGATATCGCCCAGCGTGACGCGCACCGGATTCACCAGGGTGATGTTGAGGGTGCGGAAGCGGCCGTCGCGGGTGTCGTGGTACCCGCCCTCGGAATTCGACTTGCCGAAGCCGGCCAGCACGCGCCAGGTGCCGTTGTCGAAGCGGTAGCGCAGCGTCGCCGCCTGCGAGTCCAGCTTCTGCACGACGGAAGCGCCCAGGTTCATCAGCGTCACGCCGCCCCGGCCCGTCGCGCCCTGGGTGAAGGTGTCGCCGTAGACCATGGGCGTGCCGCCTGCCACGGTCGGCGTGCCGTTGGTGCCGGTGGCGTAGGTCACCGAGGCGTTGGAGCGGTCGGAAATGAACTGGCCGCGCTCCAGGCTGAGGGAAAGCACGCCGCTCGGATGCGGGCGCCAGTCGGCCTTGATCGCGGCCGAGTTGCGCTCGTTGATGCGCGCCACGCTGATGAACTGGTGGCTCGAAAGGTACGGGCGGTCCAGCGTCGCTCCGGTCCCCGCTCCGGTGGTGGTGTAGCCCTTGGTGGACCGCTGCTGCTCGATGAACCGCGACTGGTGCTGGCCCGTCACCACGAGGCCGAACGTCTTCGTCACCGGCAGCGTGTAGTCGAAGCTCACGCTCGGGCGAACCTTGTAGATCTTCTCGTCCGAGGTGTGCGGCTCCCGGCGGAGGCTGAGCCGGGAGTCGATGCCGGCGAGGCCGACGCTGTAGCGCAGCTGGGCGTTTTTCCGCTCGAACGAGCTCTTGCTCACCATGTCGATCGAGCCCGACATCGAGTCGGCGGGCGTCGAGGGCGTCGGCACCTTCGTGACTTCGAGGCGGGAGATATTGTTGATCGAGACCTCCTTGAATTGGAACACGCGCGAGGCGCCCTGCGGGTTGCCGGTGTTGGCCATTTCCATGCCGTCGGTCGAAAGGACGGCCATGCTGCTGGGGAAGCCGCGCACCGCGACCGAGGCGACGGAGCCGCCGGACTCGGTGTCGTACTCCGCCGTGATGCCGGGGAGAAACTTGAGGAACTCGCCCACGTTTCCGTCCATGACGTCGCCGAGCGCGTCCGCCGCGATCACCGTCTTGATGTTGGGCGCAAAGCGTTGCTCGTTGATCGCGATCGCCTCGCCATCCGTCTCCCGCGACGTCGCCACGACGAACGAGTCGAGCTTCACCGTGCCGTCCTGCCCGTACCGGGCCGCGCTCGTGAGCGCGACGTCGCGCTCCACGCTGCCGCCGGAGGTGACCGTCAGCGGGATCTCCTGCGCGTCCAGGCCGGTGAAGAACACCTCCAGCACGATCGCGCCCGCGGGCACGGCCGCGAGGCGGTAGCTGCCGGTCTGGTCGGTGAAGGTGACCTGGTCGGTGCCCTTCACCGCGACGCGGACGTTGTTGAGGTACTGCCCTGTCACCACATTCTGGATGCGGCCCGAGACGCTGCCGGTGCCGGCGGCGGCCGCCGTCAGCGCCGGGGAAAGGAGGCCGGCGAGGCACAGCCACAGGACGAGCAGGATGCGGTGGGGAGCGTGGTGGGAGGTTTTCATGGAGAGTCGGGGGCGGACGACGCGGGACCACGGGTATCCCCCGATGGCGGCGCCACGCGGCCATCGGCGGGACGATGCCACGCCTGAAAGCACCGGGCCGGCGCGGCGCGGGCGAGAAAAATTTTCCGCGCGGAGCGGATTACCAGCGATCCGAGCGGAAAGGAGCGGCCGGCAGGCCCGCGGCGTTGAAGAGCCGCGCGTCCGGCGAATTTCGCCAGGCATAACGCACGGCGACGGGCTCCGGCACGCCGGGAGCACGGACGAGCAGCGTGCGGCCGTCGACGACCGCCTCGGCCGCGACGAAAACCTTGTCCGCGCCCGCGATCTCGAACGCGACCCGGCCGTCACCCCTGGCGGGCTCGAGCCTGAGCGCGGGCGAGCGGGCGAACGTCACCCGCAGCGCGCCGCCCTCGGGACGGGCGGCGGCGAACACCGGTCCGTCGGACTCGATGCGCTCGCCGTAGGCGTGGCGGCGCGCCTGCAGCGCGAGGCGGCGCCCGACCTCCTGCTTGTTCTTCGGATGAATGTCCTTCGGATCGCCGATATCGATGGTCACCGCCATGCCGGTGCTGGGCAGCGTCAGCACGCGCGCCTGCGCCTCGCGCTGGAACGCCCACGTCGTGCCCTTGTTGCCCTCGCCGCGTTCGAAATTGGCGAGCTGCACGAAGAAGAAGGGCAGCGGCTGGCAGAAGTCGGCGCGCCACTGCTTGATCAACGCACCGAAGAGCGAGGCGTACTCGGCGTGGCGCTCGGCGTTGGCCTCTCCCTGATACCAGAGCACGCCCTTGACGGCATACGGCACGAGCGGCGCGATCATGGCGTTGTACATGCCGCCGGGCATCCAGCGGCTGTTGGGACCCTCGGGGGCTTTGCCCTTGCCGCGCTTGAAGGCCCGGCCTGCCGCCTGCGCGCCCGCTTTTTCCTGCTCCCAGGTCGCCACGGACTTCTCGTGCGCGGCGAGGGCGGCGGGGTAATCCGACAACCGCTTCTGCCACCGGTCGAAGATCGCGGCAGCCGCGGGCAGCTCCTTCAGCGTGGCCTCGCTGATCCAGCCCTCGATCTGCGTGCCGCCCCAGGCGCTGTTGATGATGCCGATGGGCACGGCGTAGCGCTTGTGGAGGTCCCGGGCGAAAAAGAACGCCGCGGCGGAAAACCCGCCCGCGGTGGCGGGCGTGCACGCGACCCACGAGGCCGCGACGTCCTCCGCCCGGCGCGCCGACACCGCCGTGGGCACCTTGAACTGGCGGATCAGCGGGAGGTTCGCCGCGGCGATCTCGCGCTCCGCGTCGTTCGAATTCCGCACCAGCATCGCCATGTTGGACTGGCCGGAGCAGAGCCACACGTCGCCCACGAGCACGTCCTTCACGACGACGGTATTCGCGCCGGTCGCGACGAGCTCGGACGGCACGCTCGAGGCCTTCTCCGCCGTCAACGTCACCCGCCAGCGTCCGTCGGCGCCGGTGATCGCCGACGCGCTCTGGCCGCGAAACTTCACCTCCACCTTCTCGGCGGCCGCCGCGCGGCCCCACACGACCAGCGGCTGGTCGCGCTGCAAGACCGCGCCATCGCGAAACAGGGGCGCCAGCGTGATGTCGGCCAGCGCGGAGACGGCGCTCAGGGCCAGCGCCGCACACGATACAGTCAGGAATCGAAGGGTCATGGGGAGGGGACGCGGACGAGGAAGACCTGGGCGTGTTCGCCTGCGACTGTCGCCACCCGGCGCGTAAACGCAAGATGCCGCCCGTCGGGGGAAAACACACACGCGAACGGCTCCGGGTTCCCGGCCCCTTCGCGCGCCCCAGTCAGCCGCTCCGTGCGGCCGCTGGCAACGTCGGTCGTGCACACCGCGCCCGCCATGACGTGGCCGATCCGCCGCCCGTCCGGACTCCACGTGAACGCCGACGCCACGCCGGTGGCATGGCGGGTCACCTGCCGCGGAGCGCCTCCGGCCACCGGCACGGTCCAGAGCTGCACGATGCCGCCGTCATCCTTCATCAGGAAAGCGAGTTGCGCTCCATCCGGTGACGCTCGCACCCAGTGCCGGGGCGTGGTCGCCACGCCGGGAAAACGCCGGCCGGAGGTGAAGGTCAGGCGCCGCTGCCGCACGCCGTGCGGCGGCGCCGGGCGCCGGGTGACCGTGCCCTCCAGCGGCGCGGGGCCCGCGACCGTGAGATCGTCCGGCAGGTCGACCACGAAGACTTCGGCGTGTTCGCGCCCGTCGGCGGCCGTGACGTTGCCGAGGAAGGCCAGGGCGCGGGAACCGATCCAGCCTTCCTCGTAGGCCCGGCTGATCTCGTCGGAACCCGGACGCGGCCGGTTCGTGGTCCGCGTGACCAGCACCGAGAACCATTCCCCGTCATGATTGCGGGGATGGCCGCGGGGCACGACGACGCGCCCGGCCGGCGCGGGAACCGCCACGCCGACGTTGCGCTGGTTGAGGTCGTGGCCGTCGCCCGGCGCAGCGCCGAGCCGGGCCAGCACCTCGTCCTCGTAGGTAAAACTGACCCGCGCACCCTCCGGACTGAACACGTGCACGTGCGATCCGCCCCGGAGCGCCCCGGGCACGAAGGGCGGCGCGTAGGTCATCGCGTCGAGCGGCCGCGCCACCTGGGGCCGCCGTGGATCAACGATCGCCCCACGGCGGCGCGAGGCACCGTAGGTCCAGGCGGCGTCCGGTCGCTCCGGCCCGTGGATGAACACCACGCGCGGCACGCGCGGGTGATACGTGACAACGCCGCAGGCCGCGCCTTCGCCGGCCGTGTACAGGACCTGCACCTCGCCGGTGGCGACGTTGACCTGCTCGATGCGGGAGGCGTCGAACACGCTGTCGACGGCGCGCACATCGTACACGATCCAGCGGCCGTCGGGCGACCAGACGTTGACGTTGGTGAGCACGTGCCCGTGCGGGGCGTGCGTGAGCTGGCGTTCGGCGGCGAGCAGGGGCGGAGCCACGAAGATGAGGAGGGAACAGACGCGGAGCGCATCCGGGAGGAAGGTCGCAACCATCGTCCGAGAGCCGTAGCCGATCACCGCCGAAATGCACGCCCGGAGGAGACCTGGTCCGACCCGGCTTGGTGGCACGGCCGGAGGATGGGCCCTTCCAGGGCGAGTCTACCGTGTTTCGTTTTCGGGACGGATCGTGTTCGCGAAATCGGCACCGGAGGAGCGGCGCCCGCCGAGGTCTAGGAGCACATCAGGTGAATGCGTAGCCGCTCAAAGTCGGATCCCAAACGCGAAGACGCCAAGGAAAGCAAAGATTCGCGAAGAAAACGTGGCGAAACTTCGCGCTCCTTTGCGACTTTGCGTTCTGGTTTGGGCTACAGAATTACCGAGTCTGGGCTAGATCTCGGCCAAAACGACGGCGGGGCCGCGGTGCGGCGTCACGGCGCGGGCAGATCGGGCCAGCGCCCGCCGGCCGCGACCACCGCGGCGGCTTGCCGGGCGAAACCCGTGACGACGGCGTGCACCTCCGGATCTTCGCTGCGGTTGCGCGTCTCGCGGGGGTCGACGTCATGGTCGTACAGTTCCCGCGCCGTGACGGCGCCCGTGCCGAGGTCGCGCCACTCGACGTAGCGGTGGCGCGCCGTACGCAGGCTGTAGCCCATGTGGGTGGACTTGGCGCCATGGAACGGCTGCGGATGCTGGCTCAACGCAAACGCGCGTCCGGGCCGCGCCGGATCACGCAAATTCTCCACCAGGCTGCGCCCCTCCACCCCGGGCGAGTCCGGCAGCCCGGCCAGGGCCGTGAGCGTGGGAAAGAGGTCGGTGAGCTCGACGAGCGCCGCCGATCGCGTGCCGCCCGCCATGCCGGGCGCCGCCACGATCAGCGGCACCCGCGCGTCGAGCTCGTAGTTGCTGGTCTTGCCCCAGAGGTCGTGCTCGCCCAGGTGGAAGCCGTGGTCGCTCCAGAAGACCACGATCGTGTTCCGCTCCAGGCCGGTGCGCCGCAGCTCCGCGAGCACGCGCCCCACCTGCGCATCCAGGAAGCTGATGCCGGCGAGGTAGCCGTGTCGCAGCTCGGCGACGAGCGCGGGCGGGAGCGGACCCGACTTCGGGATGCCGTCGTAGTTGCGCAGTTCCGCGCCGCGATGCCGGGCGATCGCCGGTGCGCCCACCGGCAGCTCCGCCGGTTCCGGCGGCGCGAGTCGCGAGCGGTCGTAAAGGTCCCAGTAGCGCTTGGGCGCATTGAACGGCAGGTGCGGTTTCCAGAAGCCGACGGCGAGGAAGAAGCGCTCGCCCGTCGTCGCCAGCTCCCGCAGGGCGGCGGAGGCGGCTTCGGCGATCCGGCCGTCGAAATAGGCGTCGTCGGGCACGTCGAGGCACTGCACCGCCCCGCCTTTCTGCTTCGGGCCCGCCGGGTCGCCGGGGACCACCCAGTCCTGCCAGTGCGCGCCCGTGGCGAAAACGGGCGCGCGCGACCACGACGGCGGATCCGCAAACGGAAACTTCGGCGGCCGCGGTCCCGACTCGTTGTGAAAGATCTTTCCGATCCCCAGCGTGGTGATGCCGTGGCGCCTGAAGTGCTGCGGCAGCGTCACCACGTCCGGCAGGGTCTCGCGAAAATGGCGCTGCAGGTCCCACACCCGCAGCGTGTCCGGCCGGCGCCCGGTGAGCACGGAGGCGCGCGAGGGATTGCAGACCGCCTGCTGGCAGTAGGCGCGCTCGAAGACGACCCCGCGCCCGGCGAGCGCATCGAGGTGCGGCGTCCGGACCTCGCGGTGGCCATAGCAGCCCAGGTCCGTCCGCAGGTCGTCGGCCGCGATGAAGAGCACGTTGGGCGCAGGATCGGGCGCGGCGGCCCGCATGGGACCGGCGGTCCACGCGGCCACGAGCATCAGCGCCCCCCGGATGCAGCCGGAGCGGAATCGGTCGGCGGCGGAATTCACGGTTGCGCCAGTTCCACGCGCTGGCCGGCGTAACGACGAAAGCCCTCGACGCGGTGGAACGTGAGGTAGTTCGAGTTGTGCTGATTCTCCGCGCCCCCGATCCCGTCGGCGTACGCCGTCCGCGCCGCGACGATCAAATCCTCGCCGTCAAAGAGCCAGTCGAGGTACTGGAAGCCGTGCGTCGCCACCTCCGCATGATAGAGCGCGACGTGGTGCGCCGTCCAGGTGCGCAGGTCGGGAGACGACAGCAGCACGGCCGCGTTGCGGATCCGCTCCACGTTGCCGCCCGCGTGCGCCGGCAGGATGGCATTGGCGAGCGTCCAGTAGCGGCCGCCCGCCGGGTCGGGCCGGATGACGAACTTCTTGCAGCCTCCGGGGAAGTCGACGAAGTCGCGCGCCGGATCGAAGGTCGCCGTCCGGCCGTCAGCCGAGATCCGCACGATCGCCGCCTTTTCCGGCACCGCGCGGTGGTCGACGCGCAGCACGTTCACGATCCGCCCCTCCGGGTCGACGACCGCATTGCCCTCGAGCCAGCCGCCGAACTTGCCACCCAGGTATGCCGGTTCGTGCGGCAGCGCATTCGAGGCCGTCCAGTTGGCGGCCACCAGCAGGTCGGCATCCTCCGGCGCCGACAGCATGAATGCCCGGAACATCACGCCCCAACGCGTGCCGCCTTTTTCGTCCTCCATCGCCCGCCAGATCCGACCCTGGTGCACGATCACCGGCACCGGCGCCGTGTGGTAGGAAAGGTCGGGAAACAGCCGCCCGCTGCGCTCGTCGCGCGGCTCCGTCCACGTGCGGCCGCCGTCGGTCGAACGCCGGATGACGGCATGGCCCCGGCGGTGACCCGCCGTCGTGCCCAGCACGTAAACGGCGCCGCGATGCGGGAAGATGCTGGCCCAGAACAGCCCGTCGATCCGGCTGAGCGGCGCCCACGTCCGGCCGCGATCGGCGGAGCGATAAACGCGCGTGACGGCCCGCACCTGCTCGGAGCTGCCAGGGCCGAACTCGTCGTGCTTGGCGAGGTAGGTCCCATCCGGCAGCACCGCGATGCCCGCCGAGCCCAGGAACACGCGGCTCGCCTTCGGGCTGTGGGCGATGACGACCCCGGGCACCCGCGAGTGATCGGGCTCAGGCCCTGCCGGGGTCGCCGCGATCGCCGCGCCCGCGAAGGCAAGGACGAGCGTGGCGCCGGGGAGGCTGCCGAAAAAGAACGCGCGTCTCATCGCCGGTCAGAGTTTCGCCGGGTCGAGCACGACGTGCTTCACCCGCTCGCGCTTCCACGTGTAGGTGGCATGCACGCGGCCGTCGCTCGTCTGGATGATCGCGGGATACGAATATTCTCCCGGTTGGTCCTCGAGCGTGACGGCCGGTTTCCAGTCCCGGCCGTCGCGCGACACCGCGATCACGAGCGGCGTCCGCCCTTTCGGCACCGGATTGTAGATCAGCAGGTGCCGGCCGTCGCGCAGCGTGACGGCGTCGGTGCCGGAGCTGGGGTTCGGCACGTCGAGCAGCGCGATGGGGCTCCAGGTCAGGCCGGCGTCGCCGGACGTCATCGTGAACACCCGTCCCTGCCGCGTGCGCCCGAGCGCCTGCAGTTTGCTGCCGCCGATGCGATCGTGAAACAGGATGCTCGGCTGGATCGCGGAGATCGCGATGCCATCGTGCAGCGACGGCGTGGCCGTCCAGGTGCGGCCTCCGTCGCTGCTGCGTTCGAAGTGCACGGTCCACTTGCTGGGCCGCTCCTCGGTCTCGTTGCTGGTCGGTGAAAGGATCGTCCCATCGGCAAGCTGCACCGGCTTGTTCTTGATCGGACCCAGGATGCCCGGCGGCAGCCGCCGCGGCTCGCTCCAGGTCCGGCCGCCGTCGGTGCTCGTACGCAACATGCCCCACCAGGTCTGGGGCGACGGTCCCACCTTGTAGAAGAGCATGAGCGGAGCCTGGCGGGGCTGGAACAGCACCGGGTTCCAGGTCGGGTGCCGCGTGCCGTCGGGCTGCACGCCGTTGGCCACCTCGACGCCCGGCGTCCACCGGCCGTTCTCCTGCCGCGCCACCCAGATGCCGACGTCGGGGTGTTTCTCGCGCGTCCCGCCAAACCACGCGGCGATCATCTGCTTCTGCTCCGTCTCGACGATGGTAGAGGCGTGGCACTGCGGGTGCGGCGCCGTCTCGTAGATGAAGCCGGCCGAGACGACCGGGTTGGCGCCCAGCGTGAGGCGGGCGGTGAAACAGGCGGCGAGGACGGCGGCGTGGAGGGGTTTCATGAGTCGGAAAAGAGGGGAATGAAGGGGCACCAGCGGCGAATGCCAGCCTCCGGCCGGTCGCGCGAAACGATTGCGGGCGCAAATTCCGCCCGCGGCAAACCTCATCGGCGGCCCGGCTCCGCGGCGGCGACCTCGGCCTCCCAACCGGCGAGCGCGCCCTCCAGCTCGCGCACCCGCCGCGGCTCGGCGGCGGCGACGTCGCGCTGCTCGCCTGGATCGCGGACGAGATCGTAGAGTGCAGTCGTCCCGCCGGTGCGCACGAGTTTCCAGGAGCCCGCGCGCACTGCGCGCGCGTCGGGCGTGCGCCAGAACAGCGTGCGGGCCGCGGGCGCCCGGTCGTGCAGCAGCAGGCCGCTGAGGTCGGTGCCGTCGAAACGCGCGTCCGCCGGCGGCTCCCCGCCGGCGAGCGCCAGGAAGGTCGGCGCCAGGTCCATCGTCAGCGCGGTCGCGGCGCCGACCCGCCCGGGCGCAATCCGCCCGGGCCAGTTCGCGATCGCCGGCACGCGGTGCCCGCCCTCGTAAAGGTCGCCCTTCTGGCCACGCCAGGGGGCGTTGCTGCCGACCCACGCGTAGGCGCCGTTGTCGGACGTCACGAAGACCAGCGTGCGCTCGCGCAGGCCCTGGCGCTCGAGCGTCGCCACGACCTCGCCGACGCTCGCGTCGACCGCCTCCAGCATCTCCCGGTAGGCGCGCGGATAATCCGCCTTCGGCAGCGGGCCGTACTTCTCCTGGTCCCACTTGCGCCCCGTCGTGCGCTGCGCCGGATCGCGCGGGCCCTGGAAGGGAAAATGCACCGCGATGTGCGACATGAACACGAAGAAGGGTCGGTCCCGCTGCTCCCGGATGAAGCGCACGGTGTGACGCGTGACGAGGTCCGTCAGGTATCCCGGCTCGTCGGCGAGCCGCTGGTTCGCATACCAGTCAATGTTCCCGTCACGCGACACATGCGAGTGGTAGTCGGGCGTGTTGTTGGAGCAGCGGCTGTCGGCGAAACCCTGGTCGTTGGGTCCGAAGCGCGTCACGTGCCCGACGTGCCACTTGCCGAACACGCCGCTCACGTAGCCGGACGGGGCGAGCAGTTCCGCGATCGTGCGCTTCGCCAGCGGCATGCCTTCCTCGAGATTGAAGCCGATCGCGCTCTCGACGCCGCTGCGCTGCTGATACTGGCCGGTGAGGAGCGCCGCGCGCGTCGGGCTGCAGACCGCGCCGTTGGTGTGGAAATCGGTGAAGCGCAGACCCTCCTTCGCCAGCCGGTCGAGGTGCGGCGTGCGATGGCGCGTGTTTCCGTAGCTGCCGAGATCGCCGTAGCCGAGGTCGTCGATCACGATCAGCACGATGTTCGGGCGGACCTCCGCGGCCCATGCGAGCGGGCCGGCCAGGAGCGCGCACAGCACAAGGGCGGTCCATCCTCCCACGTGGTTCGGCCGGGCACCCATGACGGCATTCACCGCTTCACCCCGGCGTTCTCGATCTTCGCCAGGTCCGCGACCTGCACCTTCAGGACCTCCATCGTCTGCTTCGCGGTCGCAAAGGCCACGTAGAGCGCGTCGCCGTGCTCGATGACGTGCGGGTAGTCCACGTGGCGGCCGCCGACGAGATACGCCATTTTGGTGAACACGAGCCCGTCGTCGCTCACCGCCAGCGCGAGCGGATCGCGACGCTTCGGGTGCGGGTTCGAGACGAGCACGTAGCGCCCGTCGCGCAGCCGCACGCCGCTGAACTTGGACTTCGCGTCCGGGAAGTTCGTGCGCACGGGCCGCGTCCACGTCCGGCCATGGTCGGTCGAAAAGGCCCGGAACAGGAAGCCGGAGCTGCCGTTGTCCCGGAACAGCGACGCGATCGCGCCGTCGGGCAGCACCCACCAGTACGGCTCCTCCGCCTTCAAGGCGGAGTCGCTGTAGCCGACGACCGGATACGAGGTCCACTGGTCGAAGCCCCTCGTGCCGCCGACGAGGTAATGGACGGCCTGCCGGCCGTCGCGCCGCGACATCATCCATTCGCCGGTGGGAATCCGCTTCGGCGGGAAATTGTTGATGGCGTCGTCGAACACCAGCCCCGCATGGCGCCAGCGGGCCGGTTCGCCGGAGGCAAGTTCGAAGGCATGCAGCGAGAGTCCCGGTCCGGAATAGCCCGGCGCCTGGTACCGGCTCGCGAGCGCAAGGAGCCTGCCTTCGCGCACCCAGAAGCCGCGGGCGATCCAGCCGTGGCCGGGATCGGGACGCCCGGTCAGGTTGCCGATCGGGCTCCAGCTCAGTCCATCGGCGCTCGTCGCGAAGGAGACGTGCTGGTCGGCGCGATCGTGGCCGGGCACCCGGCCCGGGCCGCGCGACTCGCCCGGCCCGTCGCTCCACATCGCCCAGAAGCGGCCGTCGTGGTGCACGAGGTAGTTGTGCTGGTTCACGCGATGCCCGCCCGCGGCCCGCACGTCGCTCACGACGGCGTGCTGCGAGGGAATCCGGGGGAGCGCGTCGAAATCGATCGCGTGGGGATCGGCCGGCACCCAGTCGCCCGCCAGCATCAGCGGCGAGCCCGGGCTGGTCCTGGGATCGGGCCGGGCGGTATCGGCGGCCGCGAGGAAGGCGGCAGGGGCAAGCACACCGGCGAGGCGGAGCAGGAAGGAGATCATGGCGGCAAGGGAAAGGCTTGAAGGTGGAGCGGCCTGTCCCCAGGCCGCTTGGGAGGCCTCCGTGGCTGGACAAACTTCCTCACGGCCAAGCCGCCTGGGGACAGGCGGCTCCACCCCGGAGAGGTTCGGTCCGGCCTCATCATAGCGCCCCGCGGTGCAGCTTCTCGATTTCGTCCAGCGACACGCGGATGACCTCGATGGCGGTCTTGTGGCGCGAATACGTGATCAACAGGTGCCCGTCGTGCTCGATCACATGCGGGTATTGCACGGAGCCGGAGGCGTGCGCGCCATCGAAGGCGCCGCCCTCCGGGGCGACGGGAATCGGAAGGCGCGCCATGCGGGTGAAGGTGATCCCGTCGGCGGAGGTCGAGAGGCAGAGCGGGTTGCGCCCCTTCGGGTTGGCGTTGTTGACCAGCGCGTAGAAGCCGCGCGAGGTGCGCAGGCAGAAGAATTTCGACGTGGCGTCGGGAAAGTTCGTCTTCTCGGTCGCCGACCAGGTGAGGCCGCTGTCGGAGGAGACGGCGCGGTAGAACCGGCCGGACCGGGCGTTGTCGCGGAAGAGGCCGAGCAGGCGGCCGTCCGGCAGCGTCCACCAGTCGGGTTCCTCGGGCCGGAATCCGTCCGCCACCGCCTCGGTCACGATCGGCGAACGTTTCCAGGCGTCGGGGCGTTCGACGCCGCCGGTCAGCATGAAGACGTTGCGCTGATAGTCCGGAGCGCGGCAGATCATGCCCCATTCGCCATTGGGCAGCTTCGCCGGCGGGAAGTTGTTGATCGCCCCGTCGGCGATCACGCCGAGCGGCTTCCACTGCCCCGCCGCGGGCAGCCATTCCCAGCCGTGCAATTGCAGGCTCGCGCCAAAGAACCGGACGCGCCCGCCCTGGTAGGCTTCGTCGTGGCTCGCCAGCGCGAGCAGCCGGCCGTCGCGCAGCCAGAGACCGCGCGCAATGTAGCGGAACCCGTCGCGCGTCGGCGGCCCGGCGATGATCCGCGGCTCGCTCCATTTCAAGCCATCGGCGCTCGTCGCGTATCGCAGGTGTTGCGTCGGGTGATCCTCCACCTGCCGGCCGTGGCTCCACATCATCCAGTACCGGCCGTCGAAGTGCGCCAGGTACGAGTGCAGCCGGAAGTTCCACTTGCCGGGATCGTTGACGTCGGCGAGGTCGAAGATCGCGGCCTCCATCCCGCGCACGTCGTGCGGCCCCTTGGTGACGAGCGCGTGGCCGCCGCGCAGCACGGGCAGCCGGGCGTAATCGATGCGCGTCGGATCCTCGCCGGTGTCCGCCAGGCGGAGCATCGGCGGCAGGGCCGGGGCGGCGAGCGCGGACGCGGCCGCGAGGGTCAGGAGCAGCAGGGATTTCATGGGGGGGAGGCAGATCGGACGGGGGACGTTCACGGCGCACCGGGGTCCCACGTCGTGGCGGCGATGAACCGCTCCGAGTGCACGCCGTCGTTGAAGTAATACACCGTCACGACCCGTCCGTCGTCGCGCTGGAAGCTGCGGGGATAACCGAGGTCGTGGGTCACGCCGTCGTCGCGCAGGATGATCTCGTCGCCCCACGTCGCGCCCTGGTCGGAACTCAGCCGGGCGCGCAGGCCCATCGGCGGGGAGCGGAAACCGTAGGTGACACAGAGCCGGCCGTCGCGCAGCCGGAGCAGGTGCGGCGGGTTGCCCGAGGCGCCGCCCGCGTCGGGCACCGGCCGGCCGTGGGGCTGCCAGGTCGCGCCCAGGTCGCGCGAAAGCCAGGCATCGATCCAGGCCCCGGAGTCGTCCTTGCAGCGCACCAGCGTGAGGAAGGTCGTGGCATCGAGCGCCAGCGACGACGGCATGATGGTGAAGCCCGCCGGCTCAGGGCCGATGTAGGCGACGAGCCGCCAGGTGAGTCCACCATCGGTGGTTCGGGCGCAGAGTGGACGGCCTTCCTTGCGGTTCGCCTTGGCCGCCGTGAGGAAGACGGTCATCTCGCGCGGTCCGTGCACCACGTAGTCCGTGCGCGCGAGGATCGCGGGGGTTCCCAGCGCGGGGAACTCGTACGGGCCCTGCCAGGTGCGGCCGCGGTCGCCGGTGTGGAAAAGATAGGCGGTACCTTCGTCCTGGTGCTGGAAGCGCAGCATCAGCCCGAAACCCGGTGCCGTGAAATCGAGCGGCTTGCGCAGCGGCGGGGGCGCGACCGGCGAGGCCTCGACCGGGATGAGGCCGGGCGGCTGCTCGATCGCCCAGGTGCGGCCGCCATCCCGGGTGCGCGCCTGGTACTGCTCGCGTGGCTTCACCCGGTCCATCTGGTGTCGCGCGGCGTCCTGCGCCTGATGCCAGGCGGCGGTGAACCCGACGACGATCTCGTCGTCCCAGCGCCAGAGGCCGTGGTTCGCCGGCCAGCCGCCGAAGCGTCCGGGCTCGCGGTAGACGACCTGGTGCACCGGCGCCCGCGCCTCGACCCCGGCGATGAAGCGCGCGACTTCCGCCGCGGTGGCCGCGGCGTGGGGCGCGTCGGTCACATAATGATCCGCGCCGGGAATCCACGCCACCGTGATCTCCGGCCGCTCGGGCAGGAGCAGCGCGGAGCGGGCGGGACGCACCGCGAGGCCACGGTCGCCCCAGACGCTGAGCAACGGGAAACGCAGCGTGCGCAGAATCTCCTCCCCGCCCTTCCATGCGGTCCACGCCGCCATGAGCCGGGAGCGCTCCTCCTCCGTCCAGCGCTGGCTGCGATAACGTTCGTCCCGCTGGGCACGGGCGTCGGCCTGCTGCGCTGCGGAGCGGGCCACCGCGGGGAACGCCTCGCGCTGCACCCGGCTGTGGACCCAGCCCTCGAGGGCGATCGCGCCGCGGAGACCCGGGGGGCGCCGGCCGGCGATCTCGAGGGCGATCATGCCGCCGAGGCTGTGGCCGCCGGCGTACCAGCCGGAAGGGCGCAGCGCGGCGACCACTTCGAGCACGTCGCTCGCGTAGCGCTCGATCGTCGCCTGCCCCGGCCCGGGAGGCGGCCAGCTCCGGCCCTGCCCGCGCGACTCGATGACGACGAGGGGCAGGTCCGGCGGCAGGCCGCCGAGGAACGCCGGCTCGAAGAACTGCGTGCGGTCGCCATGCGTCTCGGGCACCAGCACGAGCGGCGCGCGCCGGCGGGTGTCTCCACGCACGTAATACGCGAGCTGCGCGCCGTCCGACAGCACGTGGCTGCGGAGCGCGAAGTCGGGATGGTCCGCGACCGCTTTGGGCTGCACCCGATGCTCGGCGGCGGAGAGACCGGCGGCACCCAGCAACGCGAGCATCACCGCGCCTGGGAGCGCGGCCGTCCCCGGCCGCACCCGACGAACTGCGGCCGGGGACGGCCGCGCTCCTGGCCACGCTCCTGGCCGCGCTCCTGGCCGCGCTCCCAGGAGGAGGGCTCCCACGGGGACAATCCGTCGCGTGGGGCTCACGACACCGTCAGAACCGGCCGCTCACGCCCATGTTGTAGCGCGTGCCGTAGGCGTCGCTGAAGGTGATCCGTCCGCGGTCGCGGCCCGTGTAGTTCTCCGGCCACTTGTCCTTCAGGTTGATGATGTCGAAGAAGAATCCGAACCGCTGGCTGAACTGGTACAGCAGGTTGATGTCGATCGTCTCGACCGGGCGGAACCGGTTTTGCGCAAACACGTTCGCGTTGTAGCTGCGGAGCTGGTCGCCGGTGTAGCGCCAGGCGACGCGCGCCTCGATGCCGCGCCAGCGGAAGGATGCGCCGGCATTGGCGGCGCGCGGGACGAACCCCGCGAGCTCGGCCGCACCTTCGCGGTAGGTGCCCTTCGTCTCGAGGTACGTATAGTTGCCGAACACCCCAAGGCCGTTGAAGGGCTTCGGCAGCATCACCAGCCGCTGGTTGTAATTGAACTCCCAGCCTTCGACCTTGGCGCTGCCCTGGTTCGTGGTGGTGTTGAGCACGAAGCCGGCGAAATCGCCGCCGAAGCCGTTGCTGGGGCCGGCGTCGATCTCGTCGGAGGTGCGCGAGAGGAAGTCCTTCAGGTCCTTCCGGAAATAGCCGACCGAGATGACGCCCGCCGGCTCGAGGTAGTATTCGAGCGAGAGGTCGTAGTTCTCCGCGGTCTGCGGCTTCAGCGCGAGGTTCGCCTGCGTGACGGTGCCGAGCCCGGTGGTCGCGTTGTAGCTGACGGTCGTGGCCGGATACAGGTCGGACATGTTCGGACGCGCCGCGCCGGTCGAGTAGCTGGCGCGCGCGACGAGCTGCCGCGTGACCTCGTAGCGCAAGTGCAGGCTCGGGAACCAGTCGTCGTAGCTGCCATCGCGCGTGACGCGTGACACCGTGGGACGGCGGGGATCGGTGTTGGTGCCGACGCCGTCGATCGAGGTGCGCTCGAAGCGCACGCCGCCGAGCACGTTGAGCCGGCCGAACTGGATCCGGCCCTGGACGTAGGCCGCGAGCACGTCCTCCGTGATCTCGCTGTAGGTGGGCGGATTCGTCACCGACGTGCCGACCGGGCGGAACGCCTCCGGCCGGGTGTTGAACAGATTCCACGCCTTCGGGAAGTCGACCGCCGGGAGGTCGGGCCAGTTGCCGGCGTTGTTGAAAACGGTGTACGCGCGCGCGGGCAGCATCAGCAGCCCGAGCTGGTCGTCGGCATTGCCGGCAATGCCATCGACCCCGGTGTAGTTCCAGTTCGGGCGGCCGACGACGAGGTTGCGGTACTGCTGCCGCCAGGCGCCGCCGATCTTCAGCTCGGCGGGATTGGCGGTGTCCTTGATCTGCTTCAGGTAGTCGACCTTGGCGTTGAGCACCTCCTCCTCGCCCGTCTCCGGCTGCTGCTGCATCTGCGCGCGGTACAGGTCGAAGTTGGTCTGGCCGTAGAGAATGCTGGGGCCGTACGTCTGGCGGAAGATCGGACGCGACCGGCTGGCCGTGGTGTCGACCGACATGCCGATCGGCTGCTGGAACGTCATCAGGAACGTGCGCAGGTTGCTCTTGAAGTTCGAGGGCGCGAACGAGGCCTGGTAGCGCACCTCCTGGTCGCCGCGGAGCCTGGTGCTGCCGCCGGCGTCGACGAGGTACTGGCGTCCGGTCTTCTCGTTGTTGTCCCCGTCGAAGCTCCAGTTCGCGTGGAGCATCTCGGTGAAGCTGTCGCTGAAGCCCGGGGCGACGGACGCGGTCTGGTTGGTGGAGGTGCGCGGGGCGGTGCCGGCGACGATCTGGGTGCGGCTGACGACGCCGTAGTCGGCGATGCGGCGCGTGGCGCTGTCCGAGGCGGCGTAGACGAGCCGGTTGCTGTCGAAGAAATAGTAGTTGTGCTGCAATTTCAGATACACGTTCGTGCCCGCCCCGAGCCGGTAGTCGAACTTGAGGCCGGCGCCGCCGCGGATGCGCTGGTTGATGTTGGTGAGCGTGCGCGCCTGGGTGGCGCGGCCGTCGGGCTCGACGCGCTGGGTCTGCACGCGGTCGCGGGGCGCCTCCGTGTCGGTGTAGCTGAGGGAGAGGGCGAGGCCGATGTCCCGGCGCGGCCCGATGCGGGTTAGCCAGGTCAGGGCGGCGTTGGGCGTGAAGTTGCCGAGGTCGTCGCGGTGGGTGTTGTAGTTGGCGCCGACGCGGTAGGTCAGGACGCTCTCCTTGAAGTCGAGGGCCGACTTGGTGATCAGGTTGGTCGAGCCGCCGATCGAGTCGGCCATCTGGTCGGGCGTGGGGGCCTTGGTCACCTGCACCTCCTTGATGAACTCGGCCGGGATCTGGTCGCTCTGCGCGCCGCGGTCGCCCTGGGTGTTGAATCCGGAGAACGCGCCCGTGGAGCGTACGCCGTCGATGTTGAGCGCGCTGAATTCGACCGGGGTGCCGCGGATCTTGATGCCGACGACCTCGCCGTTCTCGAACTCGCCCGCGACGCCCGGCAGCCGCACCATGAGGTTGCCGATGTTGCCGTCGGCCACGGCGCCGAAGGAGTCGGTCGACACCACGTTCACGACGTTGGCGGCGGTGCGCTGGCGGGTGATCGACGCCGCTTCTCCCTCGCGCGAGCTGGAAACCGTGAACGCCTCGAGCCGCTGGATGCCGCCGCTGGTCAGCGCGACCGTCGCCTCGGCGCGCTCGCCGCTGCGCACGATCACGCGGCGGGTGTCGACGTCGAGGCCGGTGTAGAAGACGCGCAGGCCCTGGTCGCCCGCCGGCACGCCCGAGAGGGTGAACGAGCCGTCACGATCGGTGAGCGTCGAGAGCCCCAGGGCGGGGATCGAGACCTCGGCACCCTCGAGGTTGGCGCCGGTGGTGGCGTTCGAGACGCGGCCGGAAATCGTGCCCTGGCCGAGGGCGGCGGTCACGGAGAGGCAGAGCGCGAGAAACGCAGCCGCAAGGCCGCGGAATGCGGACGACGCGAGACAAGTCGGGGTAGGCATGGAGTAGGGTTCGCCCGGCGGGCGGAGGTTTGAACCGTCACGCAAGACAGTCATCGCCGGGCCGGAAAGCCCGAGAGGAATAAGGGAGCAAGAAGGGTGAAAAGGTAGCATTCACGAGCGGGCGCGGGCCCGGCCCGGCGCCCGCCCCGGTCAGCTCCGCAGCTCGGCTTCGCTGCGTGGCTTGATGAGCAGCACGATCGCGATCGAGAGCAGCGCCACGCCCGCGAACGCCCCGAAGATCAGGTTGAGCGGCACGTGCCGGTCGCGCAGGGCGCCGAACGCCCAGTCGCCGAAGCCGCCGCAGCTGATGCTCACGAGGTTCATGATGCCGTAGCCGGTCGCGCGCCATTCCGGCCGCGCGATCTGGCAGAGGATCGGCATGTTGTTGCAGTCGAAGAAACCCCAGCCGAGGCCGAAGACGCAGAGTCCGACGATGGCAAACGTGAGCGTGCCCGCGTTGCCGACGCCGAAGAGCGCGGGCAGGAAGAGCGCCATGCCGATCGCGCTCGCGTAGATGCGGCCGCGGGGCGTGTGGCGCATCCAGCGGTCGGCGAGCGTGCCGCCGATCACCGCGCCGACGAGCGACGCGACCTGCACGAAGAGGATCGCGCTCACGCCCGCCTTCCCCTGCCCCAGTTGGAATTTCTCCTTCAGGATGTCGGGCATCCAGTCGCGCACGACCCAGCCCGCGATCGCGGGCAGCGTGAAATAGAGCACGAGCAGGATGAAGTTGCGGTTGCCCAGCAGGCCCCGCACGACGCCCGTCGTCGGTGCGGCGGACGCGCTGGCGGCGGCTGGCGTGGGCACAGGCGCGCGCTCCGGATCGCGCAGCAGGGCAAGCAGCGGCAGCGCGTAGGCGGCGCCGATCATGCCGCAGGTTGTGAACATCCAGCGCCAGCCGTGGTCCGGCGAATCGGCCACGTAGCCGGCGAAGCCGCCCATGATCTGGCCGATGTAGATGCCGGCCTGGTGCACGCCCACGGCGCGGGAGCGCGTCGAGCCGAAGTGATACTCCGTGATCAGCGCCAGCGCCGCGGGAATGTAGAACGCCTCGCTGATGCCCATCAGCGCGCGCGCCAGCATCAGCTCGTTGAAGGTCGTCACGTGCCCGGTCCACCAGGTGACGAGCGACCAGACGAACAGGCTGCCGCCGATCACCCAGCGCCGGCTGAAGCGGTCGGCGACGTAGCCGCCGAACGGACTCAGCACCGCATAGGTCCACTTGAAGCAACCCAGCACGAGCCCCCAGTCGGCCCGGTTCGCGATGGTCGGGATGTCGCCGACCATCGACGCCTTCATCGTCGCCAGCATCTGCCGGTCGAGGTAGTTGAGCAGCGCGACCGGCACGAGCAGCGCGACCACGAACCAGGCGTAACGGAGGGCGCTCGGCGTTTGGGCGGGAGGAGGTTCCATGGGGTTGGGTCTGGCGGGGAGCGCGGACGTCCTCGTCCGCGTCGGTCAACCGATGCGGCCGGGGACGGCCGCGCTCCCGGTGGAGGGAAGACAATTCACGCCGCGATGCCCGGAGCCAGTCCGCATTTGGCGTACAGCGCGGACAGCTCGCGCACGATCTTCGCGTACCGGGCCCGCGACTCTTCGGACACGATGGCCTTCGGCACGCCGGGATGAAAGCCCCGGGCCTCGAGTCCGGCGGCGACGTTCAGCGGGAACGTGAGCTGGTCGATGATCCGGCCCAGCTCCACCATCGCCGCCGCGGCCGGGGCGGGATCGCCCGGCTGGCCCTGGCGGCAGATCCGGTCGAGCGCGACCATCAGCTCGGGCACGAGATTGACGAGGCCGCCGGTGCAGCCGGCGCCGCCGAGCTTGAAGACCTCGGGCAGCCGGGTGTCCGCTCCCGACATCACGGCGAAACGCTTCTCGCGGCCGAGCGGAATGAGCTGCTGGTGATACTCGAACTCTCCGCCGCTCTGCTTGATCGCGACCATCGGCGCGCGGTCCGCGAACGCGGCCACGGTCGCGAGGTCGATGCGTTTGCCGGTGAGCTCGGGAAAATTGTAGAGCATCACCGGCAGCTCCACGCGCTCCGCCACGTGCAGGAAGTACGCGAGCATGTCGGCCTGCGAGACGGGGAAGAAGACCGGCGGCATCAGCGCGACCGCGGCCACCCCCAGCGACTTCGCGAAACGGCCGAGTTCCACCGCGGCCTTCGGCCGGATGTCGGTGATGTTCGCGTACACGGTCAGCGGGGCGGCGAGCTCCACCACGGTGGCGAGGACCTTCTTCCGCTCATCGAGGGAGAATTGCGGGAATTCGCCGGTGCTGCCGAGGGCGAGCACGCCGTTGATGCCCGCGCGCTTCTCGAACGCGAGATGCGCCGCGAGGTTCGCGCGCTCGACCTGGCCATCGGCGTCGGTCGGAATCCATTGGGCGGAGAAGATGCCTTGCGGCAGCGGATACGAATGCATGGAGAAATTTGGGCCCACGGAGCACACGGAAGCGCCGGGCTCCCCTCTGTCCCGCGGGCGAGCTTCAGGGCATCACCGCTTCGCGCGCGGGTTCTTCACTTGGTAGAAGAATCCGTCCTCGGCGCCGACGAGCAGGTCGGGGACGCCATCGCGATCCCAGTCCGCGGTGGTCGGCTTGGTGGCGTGGCCGGCGAGCACGTGGGTGCTGACGGGACCTTCGTCCTTGAAGCGCCACCGGCCGTTCGCATCGCGGCCGAGCGCGCGGAAGAAGTTCACGTTGGGATTGCTGTTGAGGAGGAGGTCGGTCTGGCCGTCGCCGTCCCAGTCGACGACGCAGAACGTGCGCCGTCCACCGCGGCCGAAGACGCCGTCGTTGAGCCGCAGCAGGCCCGACTCCTTGTTCTGCGGCTGACCGTTGCTGTTGAAGACGCTGGCGCCCTCGCTCCAGAAGACACGCTGCGGCGCGCCCAGCACGAGCGTGCCGTCGCTGGCGCGCTTGCGCTCGTAGAGGGCGAGGTATCCCTCGGTGTCGGACATCACGAGGTCCATGAGGCCATCGCCGTTCCAATCCACCATCTGCGGCGTGGTGCGCCACTGCGAAACCAGTTCCTGTCCCTTGGGATTCCACCAGTTCCACGCCGGCTTCTGCGGCTTTACGCCGGGGGCGAGTTCGACGGACTGGCCGGCGGCAAGTTTCGGCGCCTTGCGGGTGCCGACGTTCCGGTACCACACCACCCGGCCCCAGATGCCGTTGGTCATGATGTCCGGCAAGCCGTCGCCGTCCCAGTCGGCGACACTCAAGATCGAGTACCCCCACTTGGCCTCGGCCGGGCCCTGGATCGAGCCGTTGGGGCCGGCCAGTTCGCGGATGAGTTTGCCGCCGGCGCTGAGGTACCGCGGCGCGGCCCACCGCGTCGGCGAGCCGCCGAGGTTCTCGATGAACGCGACGTAGCCGGCGGTGTTGCCGCTGATCAGGTCGACATCGCCGTCGTGATCCCAGTCGAAGGCATACGGCGTGGCGAGCGCACCGAACTTCACGTCCGCCGCGCGCTGCCGGAAATAGCGCGGCGGAAGGAATTGCGGCATCCCGTTCACGGTCTTGCCGGTGTGTTCGATGAAAGCCACGCGGCCGTCCTCATCTCCCACCACGAGATCGAGGTCGCCATCGCCGTCGAAGTCGACCGCGGTCGGCGTGATCATGCACAGGTCCATCACCAGCGGCACCCCGGCGTGCGTCAGCTTGCGGCCGGCGGCGTAGGCCGGCTTCGTGCGGCTGCCGATGTTCTCGTAGTACGTGAACGAGTCGCGGAACTCGCCGCAGAGCAGGTCGAGGTCGCCGTCGCCGTCGAAATCCCCCCAGCTCGGCGAGGGCATGCCGTACGGATCCACGGGCTGGCCGCCCGCCATGACCTGCTCGGCCGGGGCGTAGACCGGCTGCTCGTTGGTGCCGGTGTTTCGCAGGATGTAGACGTAGCCGCGCAGCTTGCCGCGCGTCCATTCGCCCTGGGCGTTGAACGCGCCCTCGCCGCCGTTGAGCGCGCCGAAATCGCCCCAGAAGTCGATGCCGAGCGAGACGTCGATCCGGCCGTCCCCGTCGAAGTCGACGAACTTCCACTGGTTTTGCCGGATGTTGCCCGGCTGCGTGAGGATCTTCTCCGGCACGGGGACCTTCGCGGGCCGCTCGAACTGCGAGCGGAGAAAATCGGGAAACCGGTTCGCGCGATAGGCGTACACGTCGCCCTGCCGCACCGAGGCGGTGGCGGTGACGACGGGTTCGCCGGTCGCGTAGGAGATGCCGACGGAGGGAGCGGACTTGCCGATCAGCACGGCGGGCTTGAAGATCGGCAGCTTGAGCTGCGCGTCGACCTCGCCGGTGTTCTCGAAATACCAGGTGCCGTTGTACGGTTTGTCGGTGCAGACCACGACCAGGTCCATCAGGCCGTCGCGGTTGTAGTCCATTGGCAGCGGCCACGCCCAGAGACCGACGCCGAGATCGACGAGCGTGCCGGGGTTGTGATGGGCCAGGCGCGGCAGGACTTCGGCGGGGGCGGCGGCACGCGCGGCACCGGTGGCGGCGAGCGCGGCCAGGGCGAGAAGGAGGGAGCGGCGAATCATGGTGAAGGTTGGGGCTCAGGGTTTCGGCGCGGAGACGGGCAGCCGGGCACGGACGCTGCGCAGGTAGGCGTCGAGGCGCGAGCGCAGTTCGCGCGCCCGCTCCGGCTGGCTGGCCGCGAGATCCCGGAGCTCCGACGGCTCCCGGGACAGATCGTAGAGCTCGTCGCGGTCGCC
>ERZ761602.3096-NODE-3096-length-24330-cov-6.794315_pt1 | contig 24330 bp, 23 predicted proteins | sample MGYA00512165_ERZ761602 | MGnify/ENA primary metagenome ERZ761602 (study PRJEB28899, sample SAMN02445085) | bioreactor sludge metagenome | biome: EBPR sludge; isolation source: Thorneside wastewater treatment plant | place: Australia: Brisbane, Thorneside...
CAAAGAACGATGTCATCGCGGTTCAGGCCCTGATGCGTTACGGGCTCAACTGGCGTCGGTCATGGGCAGATGTAGAACTGCCGGAACCGAACGGAGTTATGGGGCCGAAGACGGCGGCACTCATCCGCCGCTTTCAGCAGGAACTCCGAAAGTCCGCCGGCCGCGGCGTTATCGTTGACGGCCGCATCGACCCGGCAAAGGGAATTCGGCCTTCGGGCCGCCGGGCAATGTGGACGATCCTGATGCTAAACACGGCGGCGGTCGAGACCTTTTTGCTTAAAGGGGCGGAAGGTGTGAGCTACATCCACGAGATCAGCAAGCAGTATCCGGCATTCAAGGCGGCGATCGGCAGCAACGGAGTCGGCACGCTCGACCTTGAACTCGAAGGCTCGGCACCCGGGATCGGCACGCTCGGGCTGTCGCTTGAATAACAGGCACCAGATCAACAGAAGGAGAAAGACAGAATGAACAAGAAAATGAAGACGATAATTGCTACCGCCGTCCTGATGCTTGGGACGGTCGTCGCCATGCCGGCAGACCTCAAGAATGAGGACGGCAAGCGTTACGAGGTAAAGGTCCACGACGGCGGCACGACGCGCAACACGTGGATCGACGGCAATTCAACGGTCCTCAGTATCTGCAGCAGCTGCGAGATCGAGGTAGTCGGGGTCGGCAAAATGCGGGTCAGCGGATCGGACAAGCTGATCATCAAGAACGGTAAGTTGAGCAAATGAACATGAAATAAAAGGCGAACTTAGGAGAACAATAATGTTAGACGCAATCACAACCGGAAGTAATAAAGGCTCCCTGCCGAAATATGATTACCGCGAAACGATCGTCGCCTCGCGGCGGGTGAACTGGGCTATCGAGGACATCATCGGCGGCGATAAGAAGCTCGACTTGAGCAAACGATTCATGCCCGAATCGCTCGCTCGGGTCGATGGGCTCGGCTTTCTGAACGAAGACGAAAAGCGAGTGTTGAACCAGATCCGCGGCCACGCATATCTGTCGATCTTCGGGCTCGTTGAGGAGTTCATCCTGCCGTTCGTGCTCGACCACGTAAGGCCGTCGCTTGATAAGGATGACTATCGTGTCCGGGCATTCCTGCAATTTGCGAGCGAAGAAGCGAAGCACATTCAGCTTTTCAAGCGGTTCAGCAGCGAGTTTCAGGAGAACTTCGGTACCGAATGCAAGGTGATCGGCCCGCCGCCCGAGGTGGCAAAGGCTGTTCTTGCCCACGGCCCGCTCGGCGTGGCGTTGGTCATTCTTCACATCGAATGGATGACGCAGCGGCATTACCTCGACAGCATCAAGAACGACCAGGACCTCGACCCGCAGTTCAAGAGCCTGCTCAAGCACCACTGGCTTGAGGAAGCGCAGCACGCCAAGCTCGACACGATGATGATAGAGGCACTCGCCGCCGGAATGCCGGAACACCAGATCAAGGAAGGCGTTGCGGACTATCTGGACATTGGCGGATTTCTCGATACCGGCCTCAAGCAGCAGACGCTCTTCGACCTTGAGGCGTTCGAGGCCGCGACCGGCCGCACGCTTACCGAGGCCGAACGCGAGGAGTTCATAACGGTCCAGCATCAGGCAAACCGCTGGACCTATCTCGGGACCGGGATGTCGCATCCGAAGTTCCTCGAAACGGTCGGAGCGCTCGACCCCGCAGAGCGGGAAAAGCTCGAGGAGATCGTTCCGGCATTTTGCTAGGAGTGCCGAGTGGGCGGCGGGTTCCGTCGCCTTCGTGCATCGCGAACAATACAAATTAGGAGAGAATTATGCAGACAGCACAGAAAGAACAAAAGATAGTCAACGGCGTCAACGTTACGGAGCTTTTCGAAACGATCGATGCCATCGGTGGAAACAAAGAGATCGCGAAATTCAATTTTCGGGCGAGAAACAAATGGATCAACGGCGGCCAGAACGAGACGGTCGTTGACGACTACGACGGAGCGTGCCAGACGTTCAAGCGCGATACGCCGTTCGTGTTCAGGAAGGACGAGCCGGCGATCCTGCTCGGAACGGATACCGGTGCGAACCCGGTCGAGTATCTGCTTGCGGCCCTCGCTGGCTGCCTTACGACGAGCCTCGTGTACCACGCGGCGGCGAAAGGCATCAAAGTCGATGGGGTTACATCGACTTATTCGGGGAACCTCGATCTTCGAGGGTTTCTCGGGATGGACCGGAACATCCGAAACGGCTACAGCGATATAAACATCGAGTTCCGGGTCAAGGGCGATGCGACGGACGAGCAGCTTGAGGAACTTGTCCGTGTCGCCGAGCAGAGGTCGCCGGTCTATGACGTGGTCTCAAAGAGCGTTCCGGTGACGGTCACAGTAGCAAAGTAGAAAAAGATAGATCGGACTGAATCCGAACGCATCCGGGGCTCGAAAACTAGGAATGAACCAATTCGACAAGGTTCTGCACTAAAGGTACTCCTGGTTTCCGAGCAAGGGGAAGGTAAAAAAGCCGCGGGAATCGCTTCCGGCGGCTTTTTATCTTTATCGGTTCGTTCTCTGTTAGGTCTTGCGAAGTTCCGTAAGTACTTGTTTCGCAACGGCTTTCAGAGTGTCGAAGACGCCCGTGCCGGTGGTTGCGACCGCTTCGAAGACCGGTTCGCCCTTTTTCTGGAGCTCGTAGGTCAGATCCTCGACCGGAACGGCTCCCGGAAGGTCGCGCTTGTTCAATTGCAGAACGTAGGGCAACTGCATCAGGTCATAGCCCTGCGTTTGCAGGTTTTCCTCCAGGTTATAGAGCGATTCGACGTTCGCGTCCATCCTTTCTTCCTGGCTGTCGGCGACAAAGACCACGCCGTCAACGCCTTTGAGGATCAGCTTTCGCGAGGCATCGTAATAGACCTGGCCCGGAACGGTATAGAGGTGAAAACGCGTCTTGAAGCCGCGGACGGTCCCGAGCTCAAGGGGCATAAAGTCAAAAAAGAGCGTGCGGTCCGTCTCGGTGGCGAGGCTAATGAGCTTGCCTTTCGCCTGTGGAGCCGTTGCGTCGTAAATATACTGGAGATTCGTCGTCTTGCCGCAAAGGCCAGGCCCGTAATAGACGATCTTGCAATTTATTTCCCGCGATGCGTAGTTGATAAAGGTCATGGCTCTGCTTGGGGCTGTTTTAAAATAACGCCGTTAAAATTCTAGCTGAAAAGACTATCGATATCCTCGTCGGTGATATCTGCAAAGGCCGATGCGCTATTTGCCGCAAATGCCTGCGACTGTTTTGAGGCTTCTTCAAGTATCGCCGCGACCTCGTAACTGGCCCGCTTTGTCCGCAGTTTTACAAGGCCGAGGGTCGAGCGTTCATCAAAAACGACGACGAGCAGGCTGCGGCCGATGACGCTGATGAATATGCTTTCGCGTTCGCCTTCATGAAAGACTGCCGGGAAGCCGTCTTCGCCGATCAGCTTTGCCATGCTGTTGGTCGCAGCGACGTTGCCGGCCGCAAGCGAAGCAAAGCTCGTCGTGTCCATGTCGCCGATGTCGCCGTTGAACGCGATCGTTTGTCCATCGCGGTCAACCAGAAAAACGACCCGGGCTACGCACTCAACGCATAACCGAGCGAGGACGGTCTTTAACTTCTGAAACTCTTGTTCCTGCAGGATAAAGGGCGAATGGGCCATTTCGTGATTACCCGAAGTTTAGGATGAAAAAGAGAACTCTGCGGATCCGCAACTTCCTCGAAAGTTGGAGGGGTGGTCGAACGACCAAATATAAAGGTAGCATAGGCGAGAGCGGGCAAACAAGATGTTTTTAAACTTTTTTGCCAAAAATCTTGAGGTTTTGGTCAATTAGAAATATGATGCGAACGGCAGTGTTTTTGGCAAAAGCCCGGAAATCGAAGAAATGACGCACCTTTTTCACCGGAACGCAAATGTTGTCGCCATCGGTGGAGGCAATGGCCTTTCGACGCTGCTATCGGGGCTGAAGGCCTTTGTCGGCGATCGAGGCGATGGGTACAGCCCGATCAACGAGCTTTCGGCGATCGTTGCCGTCTCGGATGACGGCGGAAGTTCCGGACGTCTGCGGGATGAACTGGACATTCCGCCGCCCGGCGATATTCGCAATTGCCTGGTCGCACTTTCGGAGGATTCACATCTGCTCTCTCGGCTTTTTCGGCACCGGTTCAGCGGAGACGGCGAGCTTGCAGGACATAGTGTCGGAAATCTTTTTCTTGCCGCACTTTCGGAAGTTACCGGCGATTTTTCGGAAGCGGTGCGGCTTTCGGCCGAGATCCTGGCTACAAAAGGGCATCTTTATCCTGCGACGAGCACGAATGTCCGCATCGCCGCCCGCACCACTGAAGGCGAGACCATAAAAGGCGAGACCAAGATCGGGAAATGCGGCAAGCGTATCGAGCGGCTTTTCCTCGAACCGGCAGAGTGCGAGCCGCTGCCAGGCGCGATCGAGGCGATCCGAAGTGCGAATCTTATAACGGTCGGCCCGGGATCGCTTTATACAAGCATTTTACCGCCGCTTTTGGTTCCGGCGATCCGGCGTGCGATCGTTGAATCCGCGGCCGTTAAGGTCTTTGTCTGCAATCTGATGACCCAGCCCGGCGAAACGGACGGAATGACAGGCCGGAGGCATCTGGAGGTAGTGAAAGAACACATTCCCGAGCTACAATTCGACCATCTCATTGTCAACAACCGGCCGGTTTCGGAAAGACAAGCCGACCTTTACCTAAGAGAAGGTGCCGAGCAGATCGGGGTTCACGGCTCAATGAACGAAGAAGAGATCGAGGGAGCGGTCGTTATCAAACGCGACCTGCTCGATTCGGGCGAAAAGGTCCGGCACGACCCGGCAAAGCTTGCCCGCACTGTACTCGAATGCCTCGGCGCGGGTGCGAGCGGCTTTTTGCATACCTCAAAGGCCCCGGATATCGGGACTGTTGCGTGACATAAGCCTGCTTTATTCGTATCATTTCACTTTCTTGTTGTCCGAAACCTGAAATGCAAAACGAATCACCGGGAAACAAGCCAATAGACGTTCTTATCCTCGCCGCCGGACTTGGAACGCGAATGCGTTCGAGCATTGCAAAGGTATTGCATAAGCTTGGCGAAACCCCACTGATCAGCCACGTTTGCCGGACGGCTGCGGCACTTGGTCCCGAGAAGATATATGTGGTCGTCGGCCATCAGGCGGACGAAGTAAAGAAGGCCGTACTTGAAGAGATCGAGGCCGACCGCGTCGAATTTGTAACGCAAAAAGAGCAGCTCGGTACCGGCGATGCTGTAAATGCGGCCCGCGAACATTTTACCGATCGAGATTCGACGCTCCTTATCCTTTCGGGCGACGTCCCGCTGATACGGCACGAAACGCTCGCCTCTCTCGTCCAGTATCATCACAACCACCGCGGACGCGGGGCGACAGCGACCGTTTTGACCGTTAAGCTCAAGGACCCGACGGGCTACGGGCGCGTCGTTCGGTCGGGTGAAGGGCTTTTCGACCGGATAGTCGAACAAAAAGATGCGAGCCAAAGCGAACTAGAGATAAACGAGATCAACGCCGGGATCTACTGTTTCGATTCACGAAAGCTTTTCACCACACTAGCCGAAGTTAAGAACGACAACGCTCAGGGCGAATACTATTTGACCGACGTCCCGGCAATGCTCCGCGAAGCAGGCGACGACGTTGCGGTCTATACTCACGGCGATCACAAAGAGATCGAGGGCGTGAACAACCGCGTTCAGCTCGCCGAGATGGAACGCGTGCTGAGGCGGCGGACCGTTCAGCGGCTAATGCTCGACAGCGGCGTCACTTTTATCGACCCGAAAAGCGTTTACATCAGCGAGCGGGCAAAATTTGGGCGGGACACGATCGTTTATCCGAACGTTACGGTCGAGGGAACCACGGAGATCGGCGATGGCTGTACTATACGGCAGGGAACCCGACTGACGAACGCGCGCGTCGGCCACGGCGTCGAAATACTTGATAACTGCGTGGTGGTCGATTCGGAGATCGGCAATGGGTGCACCGTCGGCCCGATGGCACATCTCCGCGGAAAGGCCGTAATGATGGAAGGAGCAAAGGTCGGCAATTTTGTCGAGATGAAAAAGACCCGGCTTGGCCGCGGCTCAAAGGCGAACCACCTGACATATCTCGGCGATGCGATCATCGGCGACAAAACGAACATCGGAGCCGGGACGATCACGTGCAACTTTGACGGCAAAAATAAGCACGAAACCCACATCGGCAACGATGTAAAGATCGGCTCGGACACAATGCTCGTCGCCCCGATAAAGGTCGGCGACGGCGCCGCAACCGGAGCAGGAAGCGTGGTAACAAAGGACATCGAACCGAACAAGCTTGCTGTTGGCGCTCCGGCACGAGCTATCAAGACGCTCAAAGCCGATGACACTTCGTAGATCATTAGATTTTATTTATGTGCGGAATTGTTGGATACGTTGGAAATAAACAGGTTGTACCGTTGATCATCGATGGCTTGAGGAAGCTCGAGTATCGCGGGTACGACTCGGCAGGCATTGCGGTCGTTGACGAGGGGCGGCATTTGGAACTTCGGCGGGCCGAGGGCAAGCTCCGCAACCTTGAGGAAGCGATCCGGCTGAAGCCGCTCGATGGGACATACGGCATCGGCCACACGCGATGGGCGACGCACGGCCGACCGACCGAGGAGAACGCCCACCCGCACCGCGACCGCTCGGGCAAGGTCGTTGTTGTTCACAACGGCATTATCGAGAATTATCTGGCATTAAAAGAAAAACTTGCAGCCGAGGGGCATGAATTCAAGACCGAGACCGATACCGAAGTAGTAGCCCATTTGATCGGCCATTACATCGATAAGGAAGGGCTGACGCTTGAGCTTGCCGTTCGGCGCGCGGTTGCCGAACTTCGCGGTATCTTTGCCCTCTCGATCATTTCGGTCGATGAGCCTGATACTGTGATCGCGGTCCGCGAAGGGCCGCCGGTCGTTATCGGGCTCGGCGACGGCGAGTTCTTTGTCGCCTCGGACATCCCGCCGATCCTGGCCCATACTCGCGACGTTTTTTTCCTTGGCGACCGCGAGATCGCGGTGCTGACGAAAGAAAGCGTTCGCGTTACGGACTTTGACGGCAACGCGGTCGAGCCGCAGCGGCAGCGGATCACCTGGGATCCGATAATGGCGGAGAAGGGCGGCTTTAAACACTTCATGCTCAAGGAGATATACGAGCAGCCGCGAGCCGTCCGCGATACTGTTCAGGGCCGGGTTTCGCTCGACACGGGCCGCGTTTATCTCGACGAGATGGACATCTCCGAGGAGGAGTTTCGCTCGATAACCTCGATCAAGATCGCCGCCTGCGGTACGTCCTGGCACGCCGGGCTCGCCGGGAAATACATGCTCGAAAAGCTCGCCCGCGTTCCGGTCGAGGTCGATTACGCGTCGGAGTTTCGCTATCGCGATCCGGTTTTGAGCGAGAGTGACCTACTGATCGTCATCTCGCAGTCGGGCGAGACGGCAGACACCATCGCCGCGATGCGCGAGGCTCGGCAGCAGGGCTGCAAGGTGCTTGCGGTCTGCAATGTGCAGGGCTCGATGATCCACCGCGAGGCGGACGGGACGATCCTGACGCATGCCGGGCCGGAGATCGGCGTTGCCTCGACCAAGGCGTTCACGGCGCAGATGATCGCGCTTTATCTCTTTGCTCTCTATCTGGGCGAACTTCGCGGCACGATAAACGAAGACGAGGCCAAGCGGCTGGCTCAGGACCTTGCCGAGCTTCCGCTGAAGATCGAACAGCTTTTGAACGACGCCGACCTGATCGAGGAACTTTCGAAGGACTTTTTCCGCGTGCAGGATTTTCTTTATCTCGGCCGCGGCATCAATTTTCCGGTCGCTCTTGAGGGAGCACTCAAGCTCAAGGAGATCAGCTACATCCACGCTGAGGGCTATCCGGCCGGCGAGATGAAGCACGGGCCGAATGCCTTGATCGACGAGAAGCTGCCGGTCGTTGTGGTCAACACCCGAGAGAACGGCAACGACGGAAGCGAGCTTCGCTACGAGAAAACGCACTCGAACATCGTCGAGGTGAAGGCACGCGACGGCATCGTGATCGCTGTGCTGACCGAGGGCGACGGGATGAGCTCAAAGGTCGCCGACCACATCATCGAGATCCCCGAAACCTCCGACCTCCTCGGGCCGGTGCTCTCGGTCGTCCCGCTCCAGCTTCTGGCATATCACATCGCCGTCCGCCGCGGCTGCGACGTCGATCAGCCGAGAAATCTGGCGAAGAGCGTTACCGTGGAGTAAAATAAGAGTTATGAAATGGCGTGTCGTTTTAGAGCGTGACGAAGAAACCGGTGAATGGGCAGTATGGTGCCCCGAGTTGCCCGGCTGCACCAGTGCGGGCGTCACCGAGGATGAAGCTCTCGAGAACATTCGCGAAGCGATCGAGCTTTATCTCGAGCCTGCTACCTATCCCTTTGCTCCGACCGCAGTCATACGTGAGGTTTACGTCTAGCAATCAAGCGAATGAGGACGTTCACTTCCAAAGAGATCGAACGCATCCTGGCCAGATTTGGATTCGTGTTGGTTTCTCAAAAGGGAAGTCACAGAAAATGGAGGAATTACTCCACGGGCCGACAGGTGATCGTACCTTTTCATAGCGGCAAGAATCTCCCCGTCGGAACTCTTCGCAATATTCTTGAGAACGCGGCGATCCCCGAGTCGGAATGGAAGAACTAGTAACAATCCTCTTTGCCGCCAGCCAAAGATCTGATCGTTAAGAATGAAGGCAATTGTCATTGTAGAATTCGGCGGGCCTGAGGTGCTCGGACTTGCGGAGGTTGAAACGCCAAGCCCGGCGGATGGGCAGGTGCTCGTTCGTGTTAAGGCGGCCGGTGTGAATCCGGTCGATACTTATATTCGTTCGGGGATTCACGCCGTTAAACCGAAGCTGCCTTATACGCCGGGAAAGGACGGGGCCGGGGTCGTCGAAGCGGTCGGTCCGGGAGTGCGGCGATTTGCGCCCGGAGACCATGTTTACATCGCCGATACGCTGACCGGTACCTACGCAGAATATGCTCTTTGCCGAGAGGATCAGCTCGGGCGGCTTCCGGAGAACGTTTCGTTCGAAGCCGGTGCGGGTGTTTTCACGCCCTATGCCACTGCCTATCGGGCGCTGTTTCAAAAGGCCGGAGCGAAGATAGGCGAGACCGTTCTTGTCCACGGAGCCTCAGGCGGTGTTGGGATCGCGGCGGTTCAGTGGGCAAAGAGTGCGGGAATGTGTGTGATCGGCACTGCAAGCACCGAGGAGGGCCGATCGCTTGCAATGGCGAACGGTGCTGATGCGGTGTTCGACCACTCGGATGACGGGCATTACGCGGCGATCATGGAATTCACCGATGGCAAAGGCTGCGATGTCATTCTTGAGATGCTGGCGAACGTGAATCTTGAGAATGACTTCGAGGCTCTCGCAAAGTATGGACGGATCGTCGTTATCGGCAGCCGCGGAAGCCTTGAGTTCACGCCACGGCTGGCGATGACCAAAGAAGCGACGATCCTCGGGATGTCACTTTTCAATGCCGCTCCGCACGAAATGGCAGAGATCCACCGTGCCATCGAGAATGGTCTCGAGACCGGTGTGGTTGCTCCGGTCATCAGTAAGACATTCACGCTAGGCGAAGCACCGGAGGCACACCGCGAAGTTATCGAAGGCAAAAGCCCAGGGAAGATAGTATTACTGACATAAGAGGGCCATCGCTAACGAAGATCGGGTTCAGAAACAAAATTCAGGTCGGACAGATCGGTATCTAGGTTTACGACCCTTACTGGGTCGGGAAAAAAGGTTCGCCCCGATGCCGCAGAGACGATATACGTTTGGCCGGAGGGCAGGCCCTCAATTGCGTAATATCCGAACTGGTTGGTTAAGGCCAAGACAGGTTCGTCAAGCTCGCCACCTTGCACCATGATCCGGACATTAGAAATGCCTCGGCCATCCGGTGCTATTGCTCGCCCGGAAATGCTTGCCGGAGCAGACGTTGGGCCAAGCGACGTCAGAGTAAGTGAAGCGGCGGAGACCGTACCGGTATCCGCGGCAGCACAATCCAAGAAACGCAAGGTCCAAGTCCCATTAGGGTTCGCAACCGGCAGAAAGACCGGGAACATTGATGTAAAGGCCGGGCCCGGATTGACTGGCGAGAATGGGCCGGATTCCTGGGTCCGATAATTGCCACCCGGGATGTTGAAAGTGTTGCCTCCAGCTGCTGCTGCGGACCATATATTTCCAGTGTTTATGTCAGCGAAAGTATAGGTGCCGTTCAGGTTAGAACTATCTCCGAAGGAACCGGTAAGGCTCGTCCGGCCAACGTAGGCGAAGATCACATGTGACGTACCGTCTGGTGCTATCAGCAATACCTGAAGGTCGCCTATGTAGGTGTGTGTCATAGTGAAAGAAATGGTTGTCGATGTGACCGCTCCAAGCAATCCAGTAACTGCAAAATTGACATCTCTTGGAGCACCACACGTAGGGTTAGGAGAAGTGCCGTCCGGAATTGCACCGGTTCCGGTGCCGGGAAACGTCTGGGATATCGTGGGAATGGAAAAAAGTGCGGCGACCGAGATTGCTAATAAAAATCTGTACAGTATAGGTTTGATCGAGGGGGTTGGCATAGTGAGATTCTCCCGGATGATTGTTGGAAAGGCATGATTAGCCACAGAGGTAGAAAACGGCTCGGAAGCGATTTCGTTGAAGGAAGAAATGGGAAGAAAGGAGTATAGCCGTTGCCGGCCAATTCCGATGATAATGCAGAGTCGAAATGAAAGTCAACCATGTTAAACAATCATGCCTGCACTATCTGCGCTGATCCGGCCTCGTTCAAATTCCGGCAAAGCCCCGAAGACCTGCAAAGCGTATTTGACGTTACCGAACGGAGCTGAAACCTGAACGCCTGCGATGACATCCCGCACCTCGAGCAATGATTCGCGAGCGATCTTGATGCCTTCCTCGCGTGCCTCGTCCTTTCCTTTCTCCGAAGCGACCCGCATCCGATCGAGTATCTCGGGCGTGACGTTCACACCCGGCACCTCGTTGTGCAGGAACTCGGCATTGCGGAAGCTGACGAGCGGCCAGATGCCGGCGACGATCGGGATCTTGACGTGGGCGATGCGGTCGATGAACGACCGAAGCTGCTCGGTGTCAAAAACGGGCTGGGTGATGGCATATTCCGCACCGGCCTCGACTTTCCACTCGAATCTGCGGATCTCCTCATCGATGTTTACCGCACCGGGATTCACGCCGACGCCGATCGAAAACGCAGTCGGTTTTCCGATCGGGTTATTGCCGATGTCGAGACCGTGGTTGAGTTTATTGACCATATTGGTCAGGCCGATGGCGTCAATGTCAAAGACCGCCGTCGCATCGGGGTAAGGGCCCATCTTCGGCGGGTCACCGGTGATCAGGAGAAGGTTGTGTAAGTCGAGAGCCGCGGCCCCGAGCAGGTCGGACATCATTCCGAGCAGGTTCCGGTCGCGGCAGCAGTAGTGGAGCACGGCCTCGATGCCGATCTCGCGTTCGACGAGGACGGCCGTCGCCTGAGCGGACATCCGAGTCTGGGCCCGCGGGCCGTCGGGAATGTTAACCGCGTCAACTCCGGCCTCTTTCAGCAAACGGATCGAATCGAGCGTCGCCTGAGCGTCGCAGCCCTTAGGCGGGAGCACTTCGACCGAGGTGACGAATTCGCCGCGGGCGATCTTTGCAGACCAGCGTGAGCGTTCCTCTGGTGAGACGACCGAAACATCCTCGGGTTTGAGTTCGGTGACGCTCACGTGCTTTACGGCCGCCGATTGGTGAAGCTGTCGCGGGCTGATCGAGCGGATCGCATCGGCGATCAGCTTGATGTGGGTCGGGGTTGTGCCGCAGCAGCCGCCGACGAAGTTCGCTCCGGCCTGGACGAAACGTTTTGCAAAGGTCGCCATGTATTCGGGCGAGCCCATGTAGAACTGGCGGCCCTGTACATCGCGGGGAAGCCCGGCGTTCGGCTGGGCGGAAAGCGGGAGCGAGGTCACGGCCCGCATCTTTTCCAGTGCTGAGAGAACGTGGGTCGGGCCCATTCCGCAGTTGAGTCCGATGACGTCAACACCGAGTCTTTCGAGCTCTGCGGTGAACGTCTCCGGCGCGGTTCCGAAACTTGTTTTGCCATGGTCCTGGATCGTCATCTGGGCGACGATAGGAAGATCGCAGATCTCCTTTACGGCAAGGATGGCCTGTTCGATCACTGACAGTTCGGAGAAAGTCTCCAGAATGAATAGATCGACGCCGCCTTCGAGCAGAGCCTCTGCCTGCTCGCGGAAAAGAGCTCGTGCTTCTTCGAACGATGTCGGGCCGAAGGGCTCGATCCGAAGCCCGAGCGGGCCGATCGCACCGGCGACAAATGCTTTGTCACCCGCAGCTTCGCGGGCAAGCCGGGCGGCGGCGATGTTGATCTCGCGGAGACGTGATTCGAGGCCGTATTGCTGAAGCTTGTGCCGCGTTGCTCCGAAGGAGTTCGTTTCGATGACGTCCGCACCGGCCTTCACGTATTCGGCGTGGACCTCGCGGACAAGGTCCGGTGAGTTCAGGTTTAGCTCGTCATAGCTGCGGTTGATGTAAACGCCTTTGTCGTAAAGCCGGGTGCCGACCGCGCCGTCAAATACAAAAACGCCGTCCGAGGCAAGCAATTCACGAAAATCTCTCATAACTAAAAAGGTCTCGCCAAACAGCGAGACCTCAGATTCCAGATCGATTGTCACTGGCTGTTTAGCAGATTATTTAACGTGGTCGCAAGTCGCAATAACTCACCACGGATGTAAACCCGATAATGCGACTTCGGCGGCCAAGTGTCAAGGTTTCAGCGTTGGCACCGCCTGCAAAAGAAGGTCGAGCGGCCGGCTTGTTTTAGTCGCATGATGCTTTCACCGCAAGCCGGGCATTCTTCGCCCTCGCGGCCGTAAACACTCCAATCCGGCGAATCCTGTTCGCCATAAAAATTTCCGCCGATATTTCCGGGCTCGACCGGAACAGAACGGCTTGATTCTATCGCACGCTCAAGCACGGCGAGAATTGCCGAGTGGAGAAACTCGGCTTTCGGCTTTGTGAGCCTATCGGCACGTTTTCGCGGGTCGATGCGGGATTCGAACAGAGCCTCAGAGGCATAAATGTTGCCGAGCCCGCAGACCTTCGTTTGGTCGAGCAAAAATTCCTTGATAGGCCGCGATGAGGCCTTCAACTTTGACCTTAAATAATCGACCGAGAAATCTTCGCCGAAAGGCTCCGGAGCGAGCTTGCAAAGTTCCTTCGCGGCGTTTAGCTCATCGCTGCGGACGATGTTCATGAACCCGAAGTGCCGCTGATCGCTGAAATGGAGCGTCTCGCCCCCGAGATCGAACTGGGCATGTGTAAAGCGCGGCGGTTCGGTGCCCTCGGCGGCGATCGAAAAACGACCGCTCATCCGAAGATGGACGATCAGAGTGCGATCGTTCTCAAGGTCAAAGAGAATATGCTTGCCGCGGCGGCAAATTGAATTGATGCGGGCGTTTGCGAGTTGAGCGTTGAAGTCCTCGGGCGTGAACGCAGGTGCTAGCCGCTGGCGGTGAAGCATTGCCTGCTCGATCCGGCGGCCGCGGACGAGCAGGTCAAGATGGCTGGCGACGAGTTGAACTTCGGGTAGTTCGGGCATTGGTCGTGTATCTAAGTGACTGAGTAGTCCGGGATTGTGGCTTTATCTCCGAGGACCGTCCCTTTGGTGATCGAGCTGCTTCGTCCGATGAACGAACTTCGCCCGATCACGGATCCTTGAACCGCGGCACCTGCCGCGATCCGCGAGTGTCCCCAGATCACCGAATTCTCAACGATCGCTTTTTCCTCAAGCATTACACCGGGACCGAGGACAGAATTTCGAACTGCTGAGTTCGGCTTTAGAACACATCCTTCGCCGAAGAGCGAAGAGCGATCGACCGATGCGGCGGTTGCGATCTCGATTTGTACTGGTCTTTCCGGCAGATCCAGTCCGACCTTTCCAGCTAAAAAGTCCATGTGAGCATGGAGATAACTTGTGGGGTTGCCGATGTCACGCCAGTAGCCGTCGCCAAGCAGATAAGACCGGAAATTAAGACCCTTTTCGAGTATTGCCGGGAAAATGTTGAATTCGAAGGACGAATGTTCGTTTTTCGGGATCAGATCGAGCACTGACCGCTCCAGAATGTAGATCCCCGCGTTGATGTTACGTGAGCGGAGGTGCGGGACGTCCTCGGCCTTCGGTTTTTCTAGAAAGCGTTCAACTCGGCCATCATCGTCGGTTTCGACAAGGCCGTAGCGGGTCGGGTCCTCGACTTCGACAAGGACGATCGTGGCGTCGGCTTTTGTGTTGCGGTGCTGCTCGAACACCTTCGCAAGATCGATATCCGTAAGTATGTCACCATTTAGGACGACAAAGGTGTGCGAGGACTCGTCGGCCGCAAAGCGAAACGCACCGCTTGTGCCGAGCGGATTCGGCTCGGTCACAAAGCTGACCTTTGAGCGGTATTGCGAACCGTCGCCGATCGCGTCTTCGATCTTGTTTGGCTGGTAGCTAAGCGAAAGGACGGCTTTTTCGACGCCAGCCGCTGACAGCATCTCAAGTTGAAAAGCTAAGAACGGCCGGTTCATCATCGGCACGATCGGCTTTGGCGTAAAAACCGTAAGAGGCCGCAGCCGCGTGCCCTTTCCGCCGGCAAGGATAACTGCGCTTACATCATTCATGATAAAAACCAAAACGCGAAACGTTAGCCTAATTCGTAAACAACCAAAAATCAAAGGCTTCCTAAATGTCACACAAATGGTTAAACAATTACAAAAAGTGTCAAAAAATGATTGACATAAATTTGCACAGCTTGTAATCTCTTATATGAAGGCGAGCCTTCTCTTTCGGTGCCTCTCTGGATTTTTTTGGCACAATTCCCGTCTTTCTCACCATTCGGGACCCGGACGAACTTCACTTCACAGGCAAAATAATGGCGTTCGACAAAAAACTCGCAATGCGAAATGCGGAAAAGTATCTCTCACAGGGAAAGATCCGCGCGGCCATCGGCGAATATCGAAGGGTAACAGCTCAGGATCCGAACGATGTTGTTACTCTCAATATGCTCGGCGATCTATATGTCAAAGACAATGATACAGATGCTGCCCTTAAATGCTTTAAGGGAGTAGCGGAGCACTATTCGAGTCAGGGGTTCGCTGCCAAAGCGATAGCAGTCTATAACAAAATGAGCCGCATCGCTCCGCTGACCACCGAGATGTCAGCCCGACTTGCCGAACTCTATCGGCAAAAGGGTTCGGTCGTTGAGGCAAAATCGCATTACGTGACCCTCGCCGAAGATTACGAAAAGAACGGTCGAAAGGTCGAGGCCCTGGCGATCTGGAAGCAGATAGCCGCTCTCGATACCAAAAATACCGAGGTTTTGGAACATATTGGGGAAACATATCTCGGCGAAGGGGATACCGCTGAAGCGATTGCTGCCTTCGTTGAAATGGGCGAGCGTCACCTGCGTGCGGGACGCACCGAAGAAGGGGAGAACTCATTTCGTCGAGCGGTTGCAGCCGATCGGTTCTCGCCTGCTGCACTTCGTGCGATGGTAGCATTCAAGAACGAGCAGGGCTCGGGCGATGAGGCTCGTGAGATGGTGGCCGGGATCTATCGCGAAAAGCCCGGCGACGCCGAGATAGGCAAATTGCTTTTCGAATGTGAATTGATGCATGGTTCTGCTGCCGAGGCAGAGGCGACGCTGATTCAGATCGTTGCAGCGGAACCTTCAAGCTACCCACTTTTGCTTGAACTTTCCACGCACTATTTTGAGAATGAGGATCACGCCTCGGCGATCAGGTCGCTGGTCGCGGCTTCGGATCACCTTATCGCGGACGCCCGGTTCGATGAACTTGCCTACCACGTCGAGCGGCTACGTGAGGTCGAACCCATGCACCTCGATCTGCTTCGCTTGGACGTTTCCACTGCCTCCTGGCAGAAGGACGAACAACGCTACGTTGATCTCCTGAAGCTGCTTGCCTCGGCCGCCCGCGAGGCCGATGCAGTCGATGAAGAACGCTCAGCGTTGATGCAGTTGACGATGCTCTGCCCGAATGAGACCTATCTCTCACAGCGGCTCAAGGAGCTTAGCACCGAGCACGGATTTGCTGAATCTGACCAATCTTCGGATTCCTTTGACGCACAATTCTTCGGAGTGTCGGTCACTTCGGTTAATGAATCGAGCTCCCCGAAAGGGTCGCCCGGCAGTTTGCCCGCATTTGAATCAACTGCAGATCCGAAAGCAAATACCCATGGGCAATCCGTTGTCAGTGCGGCTGCGAACGGCAACGGTCAAGTGAATGGTGAAACGAGCATAGAAACCGTTGACCGGCTTTCGCGTGAGATAGACAGTATCAAGTTCTACCTGGACAGCGGCTACAATGACCTTGCGTTAAGTGCGGCTGAGGACTTAAAGAGTGAATTCGGCTTACGGCCCGAGGTCGAGGAACTATTTGAGACCATTCGGCGAAATTCGGTTCGAAATGGGGCCGCAGACATGGAGCCGGGCACCACCGGACCAGTGTCATTGAATCCGGCGCCGGAACAATACTCGGCTAATGAGATGGAGGACCTGTTTACCGATCTTGGCCTCGACCCGATCGACATGGATCGCTCTGCCGATTTCGAAACGCACTACAACACGGCGATCGCTTATCAGGAAATGGGTCTCACCGAGGAAGCGATACGCGAGTTTCAGGATGCCGCCGGCTTGGTCGGCCCGAACGATGGCACACGTCGTTTTTACTCTTGTGCAAACATGTTGGGCCATTGCTTTATGAGCATCGGCAAACCGCATTTGGCACGTACTTGGTATGAGCGGGCTCTTGAGGTCAAAGGCCTCACGCCGGAGGAGCAGCAAGGGCTTTGGTACGAGTATGCGCATTCATGCGAAAGCGATGGCGATACGCGAACTGCGGCGGCGTTCTTCGAAAAAGTCTATATTGAGAATGTCGGTTTTCGCGATGTCTCACAGCGGCTTGAGCGGATGTCCGTCGCTGTCTGATCCGGTTGTTTGTCACGTTTCCCGGGGTTATACTTTGACGGTATGGTCGAAAGACTGACCGTCATTTTCTTTATCACGCTATGCCTTCTGCTCGGGGTGTATCTTATCCTTGCGCCCTGGGACACGATGTTCGGGCTGTGGAGTGAGAATTACCTCCTCGTTTATTTGACGGATGTTACAGGATATCCGGTCTTGCAGCGGACCGTTGCTTCAAATTGGGTCCGAGGAGCGGTAACGGGCCTCGGTGTATTGAATCTTTTCATCGCATTTTGGGAGATCGTCCACTTTCGCCAAAGCGTTGCACTGCTGCAGGGCAAGCTGCCCGAATCCGGAAAGTGAATATGCTCTCCGGTCCTTTGCTATACCCGATCACGGAAGGCCTTGCCGAAGTGTCAACGTTTGAAGGCCAGCTTGAGCGAATCCAAACGAATGCCATCGCAGCAGCCGAGGCCGGAGTCCAGCTTTTTCAGATACGCGAAAAGCAACTCTCTGCGAAGCTGCTATTTGAACTAGCCCGTGCTGTAGTTCTGGCTACGAAGGGAACGGGGCTTCGCGTTATCGTGAACGGCCGGCCGGATGTCGCGGCCTCAGCGGGTGCGGCAGGAGTGCACCTGCCGGCAAACGGGCTTCCAGTCGCCGAGGTCCGAAGGACTTTCGACGCCGAATTCCTGATCGGCGTTTCCTGTCACAGCGATGAAGAACTCCTGACGGCACAGAAGGGCGGGGCGGATTTTGCAACGTACGGTCCCGTTTTCGCGTCACCTGGAAAAGGCGAGCCGACAGGGATCGTGAAACTCCGGGAGGCCGTTATGAAATTCGAGGGGCTCTCGGTGATCGCCCTAGGCGGAATTTCGGCGGACGATCTTGCTCCGGTACTGGCTACGGGAGCGTCGGGAGTTGCTGCGATACGTGCTATGAACACCCCCGAAAGGATCAGGCAATTTGCGGCTAAGGTGAATAAACACTTCGATGAAAGAACTTCAGAAAGTCTGTTTGAGCATCGCCGGGCTTGACCCCTCCGGCGGGGCGGGAATTCTCGCAGATGTAAGGGCATTTGCTGCATTCGGGTGCTTTCCGGCTGCGGCGGTGACCTCGCTTACGTATCAGAACACGCAGGGCGTTTTCGGTTCGGAAAATCAGTCGGGCGAGGTGGTCGAGCGGCAGATAATGCCGATTCTCGAAGATTACTCGTTCGGTGCGGTCAAGACCGGAATGCTTCCGTCCGCAGATGTGATAGAGGCCGTTGCCCGGGTTCTTTCAGCGATCCCGGATGTTCCGCTCGTAGTCGATCCGGTCGTTCGTTCCACCTCTGGATTTGATCTGATAGACGATGCTGCACTACGTTCGCTGACGCAACGCCTCTTTCCGATGGCAGCGGTCGTGACGCCGAACCTTGCCGAAGCCGAACGCATCGCGGGCATCGCCATTGAGGCCGATGATGACCTTGAGCGAGCGGCTAGGGTGATGCACGAGCTTGGAGCGGCCTGTGTGCTGATCAAGGGCGGACACAGGGTTCCGGGCTCGGATCCAACGAAGGCGGTCGATCATCTCTTTATCGATGGCGTTCGGCACGCGGTTTCGGGCGAGTATATTGAGACGACCTCGACCCACGGCACGGGTTGTATATTGTCTTCGGCGATCGCCGCGAACCTGGCACTTGGAAAAGATCTGGTTGAAGCGGTCACTGTCGCGAAGGCTTTTGTCAACGAGGCTATCCGGACCGCACCGGGCCTTGGTAAGGGAAACGGGCCGATAAATATAAGGGCTATTTAGCGATCGGGATGAACGCAGGCGATTCGTAGGTGACGCCGAAGGTGACGCCGGTCCGCGGGCTAAAGCGGGTAAGACCGAAGATTGCAGCGGTATCGAACCTGAGTCCCGATGCCCGGATCTGTGTGCCGACGCGAAACTCGCCAACGCTTTCTGTCCCTAAAGGTGCATTTCCGCTGCGGGTATTCTCGCGACCGTTGATCTCGGCGACGAGGTTGATCCGGTCATTGACCCGGACGATCCCAGCTAGGCCGTAAAGGAAGACATCGTTCTGCGTAAAGTTGTTAAGCGGGGCGTTCATTATTCCGAGCCCGACGTTTCCGTAGAGGTTTACGAGCGGGTCGCGGCCGGCCCGCTTGCCGAACTTTTTCTGAGCGATGATCTTTGAGAATATGTTGATCTGGTTCGTACCGATGCCGCGGGCCTGATCGGTATTCGGCATCTGAAACCCAAACTTCGACCCGATAGCCGGGAAATACTTGGTTTCGTTGAGCAGCTTAATTTTGGCAGAGATGGTGAAATCGCTGAAATCGTTCGTCGAGTTTCCCGTGATATTTAGCGGGATCGGTGATGGATTCGAGGCCGAGTTTATCGCCAGATAATTCTGGATCGTTCCTTCGATCTGTATCTCAACGTTCGGGGCAAGCCCCTGCCGTATGCGAATGTCGCCGACGCGGGTCAGATCGCCCTTGAGACCAGAGAGCGGGAACTTGGCATTCTGTATGAAATCGACACCGACGCCGATCTCGAGTGCTCCCTGCGGAGTGATGTCGATGTCGTCGGTTATGAGCGGGCGCTGCTGGGCAACGGCTGCCAAACTGCCAAAGACGATCATTAGTGTTGCAAGGACACACTTTCGCACACGGCAATTCTGGCACTAAATCAACGCGATGTAAAACCCGAAGGCCGCACGCTTTGGACAATGCTCGGTAAACTTGGCAAAATTGTCGAAGTTCGAATAAGGAGAAGCGGAATTGCCGATAGAATTGGTCAACAAACAGCGTGAGACGGCCGAGCAGAGCGGACTTCGGCTTGTTGACGATCCTGTCGGATCGCGAATTTCGGCCCCGGTAGAGACGCAGTTCGTCAGCTATCATTTCCTAAAGGCCGATGCGGAGTGGCGCAAGCTGGACCACGGGCGAAAAAGTGAGCTCTCACGCGAGTTCATTTCGCTTTTCGATGATTACACGGACGATTTTCTCGTCTTTGCCTATTCGCTTATCGGCTTTGATTCGAAAGCAGACCTGATGTTCTGGCGAATCGGCAGCTCGATGGACCGTCTGCAGGAGATGACCGCAAGGATGAACCGCACCGGCCTCGGCAGCCATCTCATAACCGCCGCAACGTATCTTAGCGTTACAAAAAAGAGGATGTTCGTTAGCGAGAGTACCGAAGATCGCTTTCATGTGAACGCCGGCGAGAAAGCTTATCATTTCTTTTATCCGTGCCCGAAGGGCCGCGGATGGCATGAGAAATCGGCCGAGGAACGGGAGGCACTGATCGAGGACGGTATGATGGTCGGCCGACGTTTTCCGAATATCAAGATACACATGACGCACGGTCTCGGATTTGGCGAATACGATTACCTCTTTTCATTCGAGACGGATGAACCTAAGGATTTTGTAGCCTTGGCGGACGAACTTCGGTCAACCGGAGAGGTTGAGAAGAACCTGGGGGGCTCGCACATTTTTTCGTGCCGGAAGCGTCCACTCGCGGAGTGCCTCGAGGCGCTTGGCTAGGCTACACATTGAGATGATCGCACGGAAGTTTTTGATCAGCGGTTTGGTGCAAGGCGTTGGCTATCGCTATTTTGCACAACGGTCGGCCGCGAAGCATCAGGTTAAGGGGTTCGTTCGTAACCTTGAGGACGGCCGGGTCGAGGCATTTGCACAGGGGCCCTATAAAGCGGTCGAGGGCTTTAAGCTCGACCTTGCGACAGGCCCGGTTTATTCGCGAGTGGCCGAAGTCGAGGAGCTCGTCGAGGAACCGAACGTCATATTTTCAACATTCAGGATCGAACGCTAGATATTTTTCATCATATGGATAACCTTAAGAGCCTTATTCGCGAGGTGCCCGATTTTCCGAAACCGGGCATCAATTTTTATGACATCACAACCCTGCTGAAAGACCCGGATGGTCTTGAACAGGCGATAGACGCAATGGTCGAGCAGTGCCGCGGGCTGGACATTGACACCGTGATCGGGATCGAATCTCGCGGGTTCATTTTCGCCACCCCGATCGCTTATCAGATCGGCGCCGGTTTCGTCCCGGTCCGCAAACCGAAAAAGCTGCCGGCCGACACGGTCTCAGTCTCATACGACCTTGAGTACGGGCAAGACACGCTGGAGATGCACCGCGATGCAGTCGGCGAAGGCCACCGCGTACTTATCGTCGATGACCTGCTCGCAACGGGCGGAACGGCAAAGGCGGTCGTGGATCTGGTTGAAGGAATGGGCGGAATAGTCGCCGGGCTTCACTTCGCCGTCGAACTAGACTTCCTCGGCGGTCGGTCCAAATTCAATGGATATGACGTTAAGGCTCTGATAAACTACGATAGCTAGAGTGACGGCTGTGCACCGGACCCAAGGCTCGAGCCGACGTAAATTGCTTTGCGGTGCCTCGCCACACCGTTTCAAATATTCAGCCTCCGTCGCCGGACTGAGGTTTCATGGTCCCGTAGCTCAGTTGGATAGAGCGTCCGCCTCCTAAGCGGAAGGCCGCTGGTTCGAATCCAGCCGGGACCACCATTATAAGTGCAGTAGTTACAGCGGTTACGTGTACTTCTTTTGGAGGCCAACGATCTCAGAGCAACAGATCCCACCGAAATTCCCACCCAATATTAAGAAACAAACGAACAGTATGCAGAACAAAAGGGACGAATCTGCGGGTATGTTTCAACGACGAATGTTTTCTCTATAGTATCCGAAAGCTTCGGCGGATTTGTAGGTTTTTGGTCATTCGCATATATTTGTCGTCAACCATCACCACTGCATGGCTACGCTTATCTTGGAGTGATTGGTGTGCTTATCCGGGCCAGTGTTAACCTACCCGAATTGTTACCAGTCTAAACTGGAGTATCCGGGTCTTGGAGAACTGGTCCGCATGATGACGGCGGCGGTTGTAGAAGTCGATCCACCGGGCCGTCGGTTCTCTCACCTGGTCCAAACTTCCCTGGTCCAAACTTTCAAAGATGCACATATCGAGTATGGCTTGCCGATATGTCCTGTTGAATCTTTCGATAAAGCCGCTGCGGCATCGGACGGCCGGGCTTGATGAACTCGGGCTCGCGCCGTTCTGCTCGGACCAGTCGGCGACGGCGGAGTGTCGAGAGATGCTGTGAGGAGATGCGGGAGAAGAGGGAGATCGTTATAAAAAACGCACCGGGCGGCTGAATTTGTGTCCCTGGCCGAGCCTTTCGCGGTCGATGTTGTGGTTTTGGTCGTTTGAGCGGTGGGTGCTCTGACTTTGCCACCCGCCGTTTTCGTAGAGAGCGGCGAGCTTTATCACATCCCTTCCGTAACGCAGGTTAATTTCGTCGATAAAACGGTTCAGCCTGTGCCAGCGTTCGAACGACCGCTGTCCGTAAAGTCGCAGCGGGACGGCATCCGCACGGGTCAGCCCGCCAAGCACAATGCCCGCCCGCTTATACTGCATTCCGGGCAGATATATCCGTTCGAGGCACTGTGCGGCCCAGGTATATATCTCGCTGGTTATATCCGAATAATAGACCGATTCAAAGGCGGCGGCCCTTGAGTAATAATACGGCACGGGGTTGAAGCGGTCGGTAGAGAGAAATACCGTAACGCTCTTTGTCGTCAGGCCGTTCCAGCGCATCTTTTCCAGCGCACGGGTCGCAAAGTAAAATACGGCGTTCTTTACATCATTATAGCTGCTGATGGTGCGGCCGAATGTGCGCGTGTGGGCGATGCTCTTGTTGTCTTTTTTTGTGATCTCCAGCGGGATGCACTTTATACCGTTGAGTTCCATAACGGTCCGCGCACCGAACACGTTCAGATAGCCGCGCACCGTTTCGGGATCGGCATTTTTCAGCTCAAACGCCGTGTTTATGCCGTGTTTGCGGAGATGAACGGCAGACCGCCTGCCCACGCCCCAAACGTCGATTATATCCGTCCTCTTCAGTGCCAGGTCGGTGTAAGGCGACCGATAAAGGTCGAGCACGCCTTCTGTCTTTGCAGACTTTTTGGCAATGCCGTTTGCCAGTTTTGCCAGCGTTTTTGTCTCGGCAAACCCAACGGAGACGGGTATCTTTATTTCTTTCAATATCCTGTTTCGGATATGCGTTCCGAGTATCTTTAGTTTGTCCGGCGTGCCGACATCGAGAAACGCTTCGTCGATCGAGTAAAGCTCAAGCGAACCTTCGCCGATATCCTCGGTGAGAAGTTCGACAATTTTTTCCGCAAAGTCGCGATAAAGAGCGTGGTTGCAGGAGATGATGGCAGTATTGTGTTTCTCCAGCAGATCGCGCACCTGAAACAGCGGTGCCGCCATCTCCACGCCGAGCCGCTTTACCTCATCGCTTCGCGAAATGATGCACCCGTCATTGTTTGAAAGCACCACGACGGGGCGATGCAGCAGATCATGGTTGACGGCACGTTCGCACGAGACAAAAAAATTGTTGCAATCAACCAGCGCAATGGCATTCGTACCTGACATGATGACTACATGATACAAGATTTCATCAATGCAATGCCAGGCCGCAGACTGTTTCGAACTCATAAAATGATTGCAGCTTTTGAAAATGGCGGTAAAGGGTAAATTAAAACAGAGATGGAGAGCGAGATCCTAAAAAAGTCTCGCTGATCTTCTCTAGAAAGGGGTAAGACGGGATGAGTTCGATGTTGAGTCGGTTTGGGATACTCGCGGGTAAATTGCGAGAGCGGTGATCCGCTACGAGCGTTTAACATTAAAAAAATATGTTGACTCGAATGCAGGCGGCGGACTACAATCATTTATGCCTTTCGGTTTGGCGAAGTTATTCATTTCGCCGGCCGCTGGAGCGTCCGTTTCGGGCTTCCCACGTTTTCTTTCCGAGCCAATCTTTATCTCTTCAAAAGGAGTCTATCGTGATCACAAAAAAGTTTGCTCTTTCTAGTCTCGCTCTTTCGTTCATGGTCATCTTGTTGGCTGCAGCGGCGTTCGCACAGAATGACGGCCGCACATGGACCTATGCCGAACGCAATAACGTTTACTGTGCCGGCTATGTGCAGAAATCGCCGATCGATACCGAGCGTCGGCTGATCGGTGCGGTCGGCGAGGCCGATCAGTATATTTATTCGGAGAATAACGAAGTTTACGTCAATGTCGGTGCGAACCGCGGCGTTAAAGTTGGCGATATGATGGCGGTCGTGCGGCCAAAGGGCCAGGTCCGCACGAAATGGAGCAACAAGGGCGACCTTGGCTTCTATGTTCAAGAGGTCGGTGCGGTCGAGGTTATCCGCGTCAAGAGCGACCACTCGATAGCCCGCATCAAGACGTCCTGCGACAACTTCC
>ERZ761602.3097-NODE-3097-length-24323-cov-5.380213_pt1 | contig 24323 bp, 18 predicted proteins | sample MGYA00512165_ERZ761602 | MGnify/ENA primary metagenome ERZ761602 (study PRJEB28899, sample SAMN02445085) | bioreactor sludge metagenome | biome: EBPR sludge; isolation source: Thorneside wastewater treatment plant | place: Australia: Brisbane, Thorneside...
GCGCATTCGGATCAAGTTCGATTTTTAAGATAATTTTTAGCGTTGAAACATCATCGCAATTTGGCACATGCGAAGCGGTCAAAATTGCGGAAGAGAAAAGAAGAAGAGTGGCTGCCGTAAGATTGCATTTCAAAAACACTTACTCAGTCTAGCGGACGACTGATCCACAATAGAGTTACGAAAGGGTAAGGGCTGTCCTCATTTACCTGAGCAAAGATACTGATCAACAAGATCACCGGTTAAAATGTACGAGTACCTTCCAGGGTTATCCGATTCTATGTCATTTGTGGGACCAGTAGAAGTTCGATTGATATTTAAATCGATGGGTTCTCGAAATAAATCAACTTCCCCGCTAAATTTAGAGCATCCATTCAAATTATGGCTTTTCATCTTTATGAAATAGGCACTTAAGCTGACGCGAAGAGGGAATATTTCATTTTGTTCATTAGACTCACTATTGCCTGAATGAATTAAAAAACTCTCTTCGATTTCACACTCACTTGTCTTGTGCGTTAGCACAAGAACGGGTGCAGTACCCCGATAAAAAACGGAATACACTTTATCCCATTCGCTGGGCCACTTATATCCGCGTGGTGATAAGGGCGCATACTGCAAGCCAATATATTGTAATCTATCTAGAAGGCGATCGCTGGGCGATGCACTTGCATGTTTTTTTGCACTTTCTAATAACTGCCCGGCCGATGTGTTTGGTGCAATTTTCGCTAATCCATTTTCCAGTTCTTCAGCTTCTACTTGATCGATACCACCCAAAGCAGAAGCCGGTTTGCTTGCTGGCACTTTCTTAGTATTCAGGTCATTACTAACCTTTTCTAATTCTCTTTCAATCTGCACTAAATTGCTATTCTTCCGCGCTTTCGTTTCGTGATCTTCCAATAGCGTGGTTAAGGTTTCTACTTTACTTCTGTCCTTATTGCGATTCGCAATGAATAGTTGATGGAGTAAAATAGATTCCGCTCGGGGTGACGACAAATCCTTAAATTTTGACAAGTCAGTGCAGATAAATTCGACATTAGAAATGGGATTTAAGCCCGCTGTTATAGTTTCCAAAGATTTTAAAGTTTCAGGAGTGCTCTCACCGGAAAAAATTGTGGGTTCTCGAGGCGGTGCTTTGGGCAAAGAGAGGTTATCATTGCGCGCCTTGAAGTCTTTTTCCATTTTTCGCAGTATTTCATCGAACTGTGACGGCTGTGTAGCAGGCGCACTCGGAAATTTGTTTTCATCTTCCGGATCGTTTACGGGAGGGGAATCTAATGGCGCACCAGAGGGGGCAGCGTTCTGATCATATTTAGGTATTTTAAACTCAGTTTTTTCGCGTTTCTCATCCCGTTCCCTCATCATCCTTTCAAAGTCGCTTTCTTCTTTATCTTCACCGCATCCAACCAGTTGTAAAAATACAAAGCCAAGAGTGAGTTGATATAAAATTACAGCCATACTTGTTTTCATCGTAACTCCTCGGTCTGCTGAAGCGACTCGTTTCAATTGGGAGATTTCGTCTCTCGATTCCGATATCACTTGGGCGAGAAATTGCAATTCCGTTTGGCTGATAAATAATAATAATCGATAGGTTGGATGAATTCGCGGGAAACCTCAATCTACCCGATTTCAAAGTATTGATTCCAGTTGGGTTTTTCTACCAGGCGTAAGAACTTTGAGCAGGCAATCCAACTTCAGGAAATCTGAGGCCAGGCGTGAAGGCTATTTGGTAAACTTCAAAGATACTGTCTTTCCTGTTGTAGGATCGAGCTCATGAAGAAAGCCATTCCAATTGAAAGCTTGAACTTTACCTGTCGAGGTGATCGCAAGTTCTGTGAAAGGTTTAGGTTCGTTTCCGCCGTAAGACGGAGCCTCAATTTGCCAAGCAATTTTGCCTTCCTGGTTTAGTGCAAAGATATTTCTGTCCATTGATGAATGATCAAGAAGAACTAAAACCAAGTCGTTTATTTCCACTGCTTTAATGACGATATTTGGAAGGGAAACATGATTTCCGTTAACTTGCATTTTTCCTTGTTCCAGGGACCACTCTATTTTCTTCATGGAAGTTTCCTTGTATTAGAAAATGATTTGCCAGGAATTGCTGTGACTAAGTCATATTGGATTGAATTGGCGCGTCCACCAAAGTTTGAATTTGTTAAACCCCTTCTAATTCTGGTTCCTGCGGGGACATCCACCTCAGTAATATGCGTCGGCATTTCCGGAAGGGAAAATTTATTTTTAATCTCGAGTGGAGTTAATCCACGAATTGATTCTTTCTTTATTATCCAACGACCCATAGGTCCGGCTCCTCCAGTTAGAGTGTGTACTCTAACAAATTTTTCGGGATGGATCGTAACCCCTTCCAGTATTTTAGACCCCGGTAAATAAGGAGGTCCTGAATACCTTAGCGCCTCATTCACCTCATCGGCGTCCTTTATAACGATATCCTTTAGACGGTTTTTCGCCCATCGAGAGCCGGCGACGGTGTCGACGTCTATGTCATTTAATTCAAGAGATGTTGAGGGTTTTTTGTTTGACTCAATCGCCCTTCCTCCTGAAGTGGAAATTTCGTCCGGAAGAAAAGTATCCAATTTCTCAAATTCCCTCTCGATCTCCGGAAGTTCATCTACCTTTTTAACGCCCTTTGTTAGCGCTCCAGCGGCAGCAATTTCAGACGCGACCGTAGTGATTCCCTTTGCCGTTAGGACCTCGAATGCAATGTGGGCGGTGATTTCTCCAATTTTTTCTTGCTGCTGCTCTATGGAGAGCAATTCAAAATCTTTGTAAGACTTCTTAGCCTTCTGAATGGCGCTATCGACAATTTGTTGTCGCATTTCGAGAGATGCTTCTTTCCACTTTCTCGCAAACGATGGGTAGACGGCGAAAAGTCCAATGGGCGGCCCATGCAATACAAGTGCATTTCGGGCTACGGCTAAGCTGGTATTGATAGCGTGGCTCGCGGTGGCTTTGGTTTTTTGCTGGGCGACTTCATTGCCCATCATCGCCAGCTGTAAGTTGAAGCGCGCGCTTTGGCCTTTTTCAAGCGTGCTAAAAATAAATTTCACGGAATCCGAAAGATCAGTGGCTAAGGTGCGGCAAAATGCCACAGAGAAATTGGGCTTTGAGACCAGCGTTTTTGCGGATTCCTTGATGGATTCAGATAACGAATTTTCTAGAGGGCCTTCTGCAGAGGAGGGCTCCTTTGCCGGCACCCGAGGCTTTAGAGTTAGATCGTCAGCCGACGGCAGATCCAATCCACGTCCTCCGCCATTTAATCGAAGTTTATTTTCAGGTCGTGACGGAACGCTTGAATAGTTTTTTCCAGGGTCTCTCGCATTGCTTAATGAAACAACAGGATTTTCTCTAGTTGGGTTGCGGGAAGGAGAGTGCTTTGTACCATCCCAATCCGGAGGGTTTCCGAAGTCGATTTGCATGTTTCGAAGATCAAATGAAGGGTTATTCGCTGCTTCTTCAGGCGTGAGTAGGCGTCCTGGAACGGTCGTCGTTCCAGATTCGTCAGTAACGGGATATCCTAGTTCCAAGGTGACATCGAGTAAATCACCCTTATCTTTAACTCTGATGCCCGATATTCTCGATGGAGCCTTAAGGGACATATCGAGTGACTGTTCGAGCGTCTCAAACGAAATTCGAGTAGAGCCGTACTGGTCCAATTCAGAAATTAGCATTCCATAGGAATCGTAAATGGAAGGAGTTTCGAGCGGGGCTCCGCTATATAATGGTCTTACTTTTAAGAGATCGTAAATTTCAGAAATTGAGGCTGGTTTATGAAAAGAGGTAGAAAAGGAATTTTTGGAAAAACTAAAGCCTCTTTCGGTATTGGAGAAATCTCGAAGAGATTTACTATCATGAAGGCGTTCAGAAAAATTTCCTAAGTTGAATTCCCTTAGAGGTCGGTCATTGGAAAATCCTTTGAGGTCGAGGCTTGGACGATAACTTCGGAGTTTAAAATCGCGACCCATATCTGAGGCACGAAATTCTCGAGTGTTACGGTCACTTTGATCTCGGCGAGCGTCATGGCGTCGGCCCGTGCCATCTGCATTTTCAAAAAGATCTGCATGTGCCGATGAAGGGCAGCTGATTGAAAGAATGGCAAGAGTTAGAACGCATACGGAAACTCTCATGGCCCACGCTCCGCCTGCACATCAAAATATTGCTCTATTGTTTTAAGAGTTCCTTTATAAATCGTGCGATGAATTTCCTCCACGAAGAGGGCCTCTGCCGGAGTCCATTCTTCCGTTGCCTTGCTGAGAAGATTTCGAAGAGTTTCCTTTCTCCCCTCACTTATGAAATTTGCGGGGCAGGAATTGTGAATTGACCAACTTTTTTCCTTTGCGAATAAACCTACGATCTCATCGGCAAGGATCTCGCGGTTCAGAAGTCTCTGGCTATGGAGGACTCTTGCGACTTCTCGCTGAAATTCTTTAGCGGCGGAAATAAGTTCGATTACTTCGACGGATGGGTTTTCAGTAGACGAATTTCTGAAAAGTATCAGTCGCTCCTCGAATAGATTGTATCTAATTATCGCAGATTCCAAGCGGTTGGCCGCAATCTCCGTTCGCAATTCGTCCATGCTTTCTCGAAAGAAACTTAGAAAATCCTTCTTAGCAGCCTGCGATACTATGGACTTCTCCCATTGATCTTGAGCGCGGCCCGCATGTGAATCGAAAGCTTTTCTCCAGGCTGAATTGGGATTCAAATATGTCTCCACGAATGCTCGTTTCACTTCTTGAGCTTCTGCGAGAGTTGCGGATCGCAACTCTCGCACCGTTGCAGCGTGGTTCTGGACGAGAAACGCATTTGTCTTTGGGTTTTGGATTATTTCGAATCTTTTTCGGAAAGCATCGGTGTTGTAAGCAGGGAATGCTTTAACGTCGAGAGTATTTGTCGCCAGACCCGCAGCGACATCGGAGCGAATTCCTGCAATATACTGACGCATCTCCATCAACTGACCGCCAATGTTTCCTGCAATTAAATCGGATAATTCTGTCTCTGCTTTTTCTAAATTATCGAGTGGCCTGCGAAATCGAGCGATACTTGCCGGATCGAACGGGTCAATATGATCGACATTCAGAAGACGGTCAGTCCGTTCTTGTTTGATCTTCGATTGAGAAGGGGGAATATCTTCAATAGGTAGTAATTGTGCGTAGTGCGCCGAAAATTCCTCAGCACTTTTTCCCTCCGCTGCTAGCTTTTTTCCTAATTCTTTGACCGATATTTGATAATCATCTTCTTTCCTAAGTGCGGATGACATGCTTGCCGCCGTGAGCGCGCGATTAGCTCTATGATATTTTTCGACCTCATCACGCAATACAAGCGTTAGCTCGTAGAGTGAAACTTCTTTTCCTTCGTTCCATCCCGGAATCTTCAGTGAGAATTTCTGAACTAATCTTTCCTCTGCATCATAGGCTAATGCGGACCAATGGTCGAAAATCCGGGGACCTTTCAAATAGAAATAGTCTTTGTCCTTTATCGCATCGATTTTAACTTTGAGGCTTTTGTAGGAATTTGCTTGGCTTTGAAAATCATCCCACGCACTGCGAGCTAGCGCTATTCTAGATTTCAATTCTGCTAAATAGTTCGGCCTGGCGACATTCTCTTCGGAAGATGCGAATTGAAATGCTTCGACAAGACCTTCGTCGTAAGGCTTAAGAAGTTTTTGGTAGGTTTCTATGTAGAATTCGATCGATGCGGCCGAGGCTTTAATAAATTTTTCGGCCCATTGCATAGCAACGTAGCCTTCAAAGTAAGCATCGAGCGCCTCTCTTCGGTTTTCAAAGCCCTGAGTCTTCCAAAATGCGATTTCTCCATTTTGAGCGTTTCTATATTGGCGCGCGCTTTCGTCTCGCTCCCGTTGCCTTTCCGCAGGGCTTTTTGGTCTGTCGCTTTCTCCCCCGCGCCCCGGAACCGCAAAAACGGGCGAAGTTTGGATTATGGCGAGGAGACCAAGATAGATGAACAACGGTTTCACTTAACCGCTCCTAGAGGGTGTCTATTCAACTCCGAGATAATTGAATCGATGTTGGTCGATTTGAAAACTTCCTCTGGATGATCTTTAGCGGCCTCCGATAAGCCTTTCGTGATTTCTAGGAGGCGAGAGGTCATTTGAGCTCGCCAATTCCTCGGAAGTGCTTCTTTATTTTTCTCCAGCGCATTCATCAATGTCTTAAATTCGGTGAGAGCATTTCGAATGACCGCAGTCTTTGGATCCTGATCGATGGTAGTTGGATCCAGGCTCAGCATTGCGGGATCAAGATGAACCTGCTTTACAGCGTTTAAACCCAAAGTGAACTCTTGGACAAGATGGGGCCTCGCATCTCCAGCTTCGACCACTTGTGCGATGAGCTGTTTCATGGGTTCAAAAATGGTTTGAAATGACCCCAGATCGAGAGAGGGATATTTTCCTGTCACTGGATCTCGAAGACTTTCAATGGATGTAAGCGCGGCCTCCCAGTCACCATCAATCTTAAGCCTTAGAGCAGCTAATTGAATTCTGAGTTGAAGTTCGTCGCCGGCCTTCGAGCCCGCCATGAGGGAAGAGATGTTATTAAACTTATCTATAGTCTTAATCAGCCTTCGGTTTCGCTCTTTGTAGAAATGATTCAATTGATTCAGCAGAGCTTTGCCTGGGTCACTCAATCCAAAATCTTTCTGATTCATCATTTCTCTTCGAATGGAAACTGCCAGAGCTACAATTTTCCTCTTTTCCGAATCTGCCTCGGCGAGCGACCGTAAATCTTCTAAGTTCGAATTTGCTTCTAGTTCCCTCGTGAATACCTGAGAAATTTGATGCCGAAATTCTTGCTCTTCCGAGACTGATCTCGAAAGACGGTCAAGAAGGGTTTTCATTGAAGCAAATCGATCGTTGGGAGGAAATTTCGATGCCAAATGAAATAATGTGTCCAATTGAGAGGGATCTGCAGCCAATGGGAGTGTCGCTTTAAAGAGTTCAGAGTTTTTATAAGTCGACAAGATTTGGGAACTTCGTTCGAAAAGTTTTTCCTGCATTTCTATGTAGGCGTTTTGTTCTCTTTGGCTCAGTTGTAAGAATCGGTTTGCTTCAAAAATCTCTTTAGAAACAACTGCTGAGTGCGGCGATGGTCCATCGCTTCGATACTTTATGAAAGCTTCGATCAAATCGGGCAGTGCTGCCAAATTTCTGCTCTCAAATGCATTCTGAATTTCGATATAAATATTTCTAAAACCTAGCTCCTCGAGATTCTGGTTAATTTTTTCTTTAGCAAATCTATAGAATCTAGACGCGGGGTTGATTTGGTAAAGTTCCTCGAGGACTGCGAGCTTTACATTTTCATTAAGCTCATTCATCCCGAGCCACATCGCTTCGAAGACGACATTTTCGCTAAGGCCGGTGGTGGCAACGAGGGTCTCTGCTTCGGCAGCTATTTGCCCGCTCCAAACTCCCGAAAGTGTCAATAGACCTGCGAGCGAAGCATGTTTTCCTCTGGAGTAGATCTGCGAAGAAACAAACTCATCGAATGACTTCTTAACTTGATTGTACTTCTCATCGCTAAATTGAATTCTGGGGAGGTAATTCTTTGGCGATTGTACGATTCCAGCAAATGCATTCTTCCAATTCGTTTCGAATATCAGTGAAGGTTGGGTTGAAAAATTATCCGGAAGCTTAAGAGACTTCAAGTTTTCGAGTACTTGGTTATTCGTCAGGCCTTCCTGCTCGACGGTTGTTAGATATGCTTCTCTAAAAGGCCGAGCATTTCTGTCTTCGGAGACAGATAGAGCTCCGGTTTTATTGTCTTGGGTAACGCGGAAACCTGTCAGTCGTTTAGGAACAGTGCGACCGTATTCATCGCGGGAAGCCTGAGCAAATCCGGCGTGAACGGGATAATTATTTGCCGTGTTTTTCAATTCTTCATAGGTAGCGACACATCTTGTTCTCTGCTGATGCAGTTTATTGAATCCGTCTAAATCAGAAACAATTCGGATTGCGACACTTTCAGAATCTCTGAGTTCTTTCCAATCCGACTGATTGTTTTGAATATTCTTTGCCGTTTCTTCCGATTCTTTAATCGATATATTTAGATCAGATTGCTTCTCATGAAGTCCTTTTAGGAATTGCCCGAAAGAGTTGGAGTTTAAATACTTTCTCGCCATGGTATTCACGGCCTGCTGAGAGTGATTATCTCGATCGCCCGACATTTCAGTCATCTCGCCAGCTTTTCTTCCCTCCATCTCTTTAACTTTGTTGTCGAACTGTCGTTGTCGGTTAGTTTGAAGTTCTTGCGAATTCGACAGGTGGTCGGATGCCTCTCCCTTTCGAGTTGCGAGAGCATTTGAAGATGTGAGGCAAAAGCAAAATGTGGTGAACGCGAAGGTTTCAAAATACTTCGCGATGGACTGTCGTCGGCCACTCAAGCGTTTCATAAGCTCCTCACTCATCTCCAAAACGGGGCAATCATTTGCTCGCCTTGGACGAATTCCTGAACTCTATGAAACTCCTTACTTATCTTGAGCAAGGTGCGTGCCATTGGTAGGGGAGGAAAAACGCAGTCATATCAAACAAATTTTATTGTTTGAGGTTGTGCGGTTGGGTTCTCATCGCCCCACATCTGCGACTTCGATAGTCGTAATTCATCTTCGAATTTTTGAAATTCTGAGAGTGAAAAATTGCATGCGAACTCGAGATCTTCATGCCGCACCTTTTGTTGTCGGGGTGTAACCGAACGTTGATAGTTTTTCGTTCAGCTTTTTCCGATTCAACTACGCAAACTTTTCTGCTCCGCAGCAAGTCCCCGTAATCTTTGCGAATCTCCCGCAATCAGCCGCTATCCCCTAAAATGGAGATCCAGGAAGGGATTCTGCCATCCGCCCCCAGAACCGCGCACAAAACTTGCACTTTAGAGGGAAGTTCCGCGGAAGGCAGAAGGAGGGACATACAGTGAAGAAGGCATATTCGACGTTAGTTGCAAAAATCGGATTAGGATTTCTAGCCACAGTCGCGATGGCTCAATCGACTTACGCTTACGATAGCAATCTAGAGCCTGTCTACTGCGTGCTCTACAAGGGCGTTTTTACTTGTCCTCAAGAAGATGGAAGTAACGACACTTACAACGTCAACGAAGGTGGCACAGCCCTCCGACAAAACTCAAACGCCGCTCGCGCCAATAGCAACTCTGCCCGGGCAGAGTCCATGAATCTGATTAAGGATGGCGGGACGGTATTTGGGACAGGTGGCGGTCAACACTAAAGAACTCATCACTTAGATCGTAAGTTCAATTCATATGTTCCATCAAATGTGGTTATTCCGTCTTGAATTCCATTCCTTTTGAATTCTTCGCGTAATCTTTTCATCGCCGTATAGATTCTTGTGTCATGAACGAGAGGATTATAGTTTTCTTGCCACACCTTTTCTACCAGACTCTCTTTGTCCATTTTTTGATTTAAATTTTCAGAAAGAACCTGAACTAGTTTGAATAAAACAGGACGGTGTGAAAAACAGAATGAAGCCCCACGAAAGCGAATGTTATATGTGCTTGGATCGCAGTTTATATCAGACGACCTCTCTGCAGATGGTTCATTTTTCTTAAACCCGACGATTCTGATCTCCGTTGAACGCGTAATCTCGGCGTACAAATTGAACGCGGAAAAGTTATTATCATTTGATTCCAAAAATGTTCTTTCGGAACAAGGCTCGATTGCGGCAAGCAAGTTTTTCACTTCAACTTCCAGGTCTGGAGATCTTGTAAATGGCGAAGCAGCTTGAATTTTTAATCCCAACAGTGAGGCTAACTGCCAGCGATGCATTCCCGCTTGTCGGGCTTGGATATGACATCGTTCCAGAATCTCAGAAGATTCCTTTCTGCGATCTGCACGCAACAAAGACAATGCAAAGCATATGGAGAAGACGGTTTTGTGAAAATAGTTCACTCGGTGAGGATCTCTTTGAGTGAGGGAGTATAGCTTCTCCAATATGTCTAAATTCGGTTTCCACCCATATTCAAACAGTCCGATATCTAAAAGATAGCGGAGGGCGGTGATCGCATCGTCGAGGGGCAGCGATTGAGTATCAATTTGACTCATTACATTTTCTAGTAATTTGTCTGCGCGATTTTGATTCCAAGATACGCGTAAGTCGAGAATTCCTTGAAGGTGAGAGAAGAGTGAATCAAATCGCTGTGACTGGGCCAATAAACTTGGATGCGCTTTTAATGCGGAAACGGCGGACGAGTGCGCCCCATTGAATAGGTACAAACTGTATAAAATCCGATTCTGCCAAAGTCGAAATGGTCGAGATACTCCTGGAAGAATTTGATCTTCAATTAATCGAATGGATTCTAATGCTGCCTTGGGTGTTCCTTGAAATAGAAAATATTCGGCTCTTTGAAGATGTGCGCTAGTGAGTCCCTTTCGGTCAAACTGACTTGATAAACCTGAGATGTGATTCTCAAAGTGCCCACTAAGCTCCGAGTTAAATAATCCCATTTCTATCTGGGTAGCCAGCATGTCTGCTTCAAGCGCTCCTTTGTAGATTGAAGCGTGCTCAAGAGCTCTTTTGGCTTGGTGCTGGGTCGCTAAATCTCCTTCGTAATCTCCCAGATTGCTAAGATAGAATCCCTTCGTCCGCCAGAATTCAAACCAAAGAATCCAATAGGAATTTTCATTTGCATTCTGTTCGACGCTGACAGCAAGTAGCGCAGACTCCGCTTTAACCAATGCTTCATTAGCAATCTTTGGTTCTCGATCTGCCGATGTAACTGCAAAGTGGAGTAGAGCCCGAATGTGTTCAGGTGATCCTGAGGCCGACAAATCACATGCTTTCTGAAGCAGCTCTTTTGCCTTCTCATATTTTCCAATCGATCCATAGCTCACGCCTAGGGTTGAAAGAATATTGAGATAGTCTGGATGATTCGTCGGCGTGACCGAGATTCGCAATTCCAAGTCTTCAACCGAACGTTCAGGACTCTGTATTTGTATTAGTGCTTGGCGCCGTTGAAGCAGCGTTTTAAGAGAAATCTTCAGAACACAACCATTTGTGATTTCAATGATTGTTCTGAGATCTCCCTTTTTTGTCAGATGGTCAGATGCGATCGCTGCATGTCCGACGAGTTGTTCGTCATTAATCAAATCCCCAAACTGCGAGCACAGTCTCAGAATCAAAACTGAATTTCTTGGGTCAACACTGGCGCCAGCGCCCACGCCATCGCTATCTTTTAATTTTTCGACGAGCGAAGCAGCAGCAATTCGATTCTCATCCTTTTCACCTGTCCTCAGGACAGCTTCGAAAAATGCACTCTCGCCAATATTTTCTAAATCTTGTCGTTGAAACGGATTCAGCGCGGCCTGCAACAACTCGCGTTGCAGCTCGGGTAAATCCGTGGCCAGCGCAGCTTCGCGCACGAGCATTCGGCTCGCCCCACTTAACGGAGTCCACAGCCGGGAAAAAATCTCTCGTCGATAATCCTCTACATCAAAACTTAAATGCGCTCGTTCAATCGGCTTGCCGGAGCTCAGCGATCTTGCGATCAAGCTCTTCAGCACGAATGGTCGTCCGCGGCATTCCGCGACCAAGTAGGTGCGAATATCGGGATCCGCAGCATCGAGCTTCACCTTGGAGGACTCAATAAACTTCTCACTCTGCTCGGCCGTGAAGCCTTTAAAATTATAAAAGTAAAAATCCAGCGCGAGGCGTTCACTCACTTGAGGCAAGCTGGCACCCGTCAAAATCACGCGACCTTGCAGTAAATGATTCGTGAGAAATTCCAGAATATCCGCGCCGTCATCCACATGATGAAGGTTGTCTATTAATAGATAGGAATTCTCCGACTCCAACCGATGAAAGATCACATCCACGGCTTCTTCATCATCCTTGAGCGGCCGCTCCAAAATCACTTCTTCGGCGAGTTGTCTCAACAGCGAATCTCGTCCGGTGCGCTGAGAAACCTCATGATAGTAAAATCTTTTTTGATCCTTCGCGAGGCGAAGCGCCATCTGCTTTAAGAGAGTCGACTTTCCGATGAGCGGAGCTCCTTGAATAAACATCACGGCGCGCTCCCTCAACTGAGGCATCAGCGCATCCAATTGCTCCGTAAATTCAATGGTCGAGGGCGGCAAAAGATGAGCTCGACCGCGCACCTGGCTCTTCAGGCGAAGCTTCGTTTTGGCCTCGGTAGGTGCAGTACTCATGGCAATTCGAGCCCGTTCTATAGCACAGGTGGGAGGCGACTGTAAGTGGGCGTAAGGACTAAGGTTCTCGGGTGGTTTGGGTGTAAACGCGGAAGCTTTCCTCAATAAACCCGACGTACTTGGAGCCGAACTCCTTTTTGAGCTGCTCGAAAAAAGTCCTGATCCGCTGGTCGATGGCGGTTAGGCCATCGGAAGACAAGCCCTTCTTGGGCATCGGGGAGACCTTGGAGCCATACCGATCCTTGAATTCATATCGCCGAAGAATTTCAAAAATTTCGGAGAAGGGAAACTCGAGCGTGAGGTCCTTCAAAAATTCCTCTACCTCCTGCTGAATCCGAAGCAGCACATCGTCATCCAGGCGGTTCTTTGCACCCTTCGTTTTAGAGCTCTTCGATTTCTCAGACCGACCCATGTTGATTCAACTATAACAGATCTCTCGCTCTCGAGCTCTCATACTTCTTGATCTGTACCGACGAAAAACTTAACAATGAAGCATTGGCATCAGTTCACCAACTTGCAGTTAAATCTGGCAGCGATGCCGATTCCGATTCTGGAACGAAGGACAAAAAGTTTTTCATTCTCGATACGAACGTCATCCTTCACGACCCCAATGCAGTTTTTGCATTTGGAAATAACACCGTTATCATTCCCATCAAGGTCATCGAAGAGGTCGATAAGTTTAAGCGGGACCTGAACGAAAATGGAAAGAACGCACGTTCCTTCTGCCGCATGCTCGACGCGATGAGAAAATTTGGCAGTTTGGCCGGGGGAGTTCCACTACAGGTGGCGGCTGATGATTTATTTCCCAACGGAAAGAAGAAGGTCCAGGGCGAGATGCGAGTCATTGTTCGCGACGCTGCTGACCACTCGGAAGAGCTCTTTAGAGCAGCCAATAACTCCGATCTTCAGATCCTGATGACGGCGATTGAACTCGCAAAGTCTCATAAAAAAGTCGTTCTCGTGACGAAGGATGTCAATTTTCGAGTCCGCGCGGATGTCTATGGCATCACTGCCGTCGATTACGAATCTGACATTCGCGTCGATATTGACGAGCTCTACACGGGTTGGCGCGAGCTTAAGATTTCCAATGATGACCTTCAAAATTTCTTCCGAAAGCGCGAGCTGACTGTGAATGAAATTGGCGCCGTGCATCCGCATGAATACTTCGTGTTGAAGGATCGTGAGAATGAGAAGAATACCGCGCTCGCAAAATGGGATTCCGTGGGAAAAAAGATTGTTCCCATTATCGAGCTTTCAAAAGGGCTGTGGGGAGTGCAACCTCGAAATCGAGAGCAGCGATTTGCCATCGACATGTTGATGGATGATCGAATTCCTTTGGTCACCTTGGTTGGAAAGGCTGGCACGGGTAAGACGATGCTCGCGCTCGCCGCGGGTCTTGTGAAGGTGTTGGACGAAAATGCCTATACGAAGATGCTAGTTTCTCGATCGATTTTTCCGCTGGGGCGCGATTTAGGAGCGCTGCCTGGAGAGCTCGAAGATAAACTTCGTCCCTGGATGCAGCCCATCTTTGATAACTTTGAATTTTTGCTTTCGTCTAAATCCGCGGGCAGAGACCGACGCGTCTCCTACAAAACCATTATGGAATTCGGCGAAGTTGAGATCGAAGCGCTTACCTACATTCGCGGTCGAACCCTGCCGAAGCAATGGCTCGTCGTGGATGAAGCGCAAAATCTTACGCCTCATGAGATCAAGACGATCGTCACTCGTGCGGGCGAAGGGACTAAGGTGGTTCTTACGGGAGATCCTTATCAGATCGACAATCCCTATATCGACGCTTCCAATAACGCGATTTCCTACGTCGCCGAGAAGTTTAAGAATGAGGAACTTGGCGCTCATATGACTCTCACCAAGGGTGAGAGATCCGCGTTAGCCGACCTCGCTTCTAACATTCTTTAAGAACGAATGGCTTTCTTTAGGCCCCTGCTTTTTTGAGGGGCTGCTTTTTGTGATGCTTATCGACCGATTTATCATGCTCCTTTTGGAGCTGATGGATGATCTTTTCAAAAGTCGTATCGATCTGGGCGTAAAGATTGTCGCCTTCTTCCTTCGCGAAGAAGTCTTTCCCGCTCTTATTTCCGTGCCAATACACTTCCGCAAAATGTTGTTGGCCTTTTTGCTTCGCGCCCACAACGACACGAACATGTTCATCACCTTTGATGAACTTCTCGAGCTTGTCGGCTCGATCTTCGATATGGGTTCGAATTGCTTCGGTGCTTTCCATGTCTCGAAAATGAATTTCTAAGTTCATACCCTGAAATTAGACCCCTCCGATGGGGGCGTCTATGGGTATTCCAACCCCTCCAAATCACTCTTTAAAGCATTGTCCCGGCCTGGCCTTTGTCCTTAAATTACAGGTCATGGGCGCAGAGTCTTTTCGTGTTGAACACGATTCCTTGGGTGAAGTGAAGGTTCCATCGCATGTCCTTTACGGGGTGCAAACGCAGCGAGGCGTAGAAAATTGGCCGATATCTGGAATGAAAGAGCCCGAAGCCTTCATCAGAACTTACGTTGCCATCAAACGCGCCGCAGCCGTCGTAAACCACTCACTCGGGATGTTGGAAAAGGAAAAGGCGGACGCGATCGTTGAAGCGGCCGACGATGTTTTAAAAAAAAATAAGCATTTGGATTCATTCGTCATCGACGTTTTTCAGGCGGGGGCGGGTACCTCCTTTAATATGAACGTCAATGAAGTCCTTTCAAATCTCGCCGCCCAGTTGAAAGGGAAGCCCCTTGGAGATTATAAGTTCATTCATCCCAATGATGATGTGAATCGTGCCCAGTCGACGAATGATACATTTCCGACCGCTATTCGTATTAGCACGCTGCTTGAGCACCCCAAGTTGGTGAAAGTGGTCGAAGATACCATCAAAACTTTTGAAAAGAAGGCGAAGGATTTTGACAAGGTTTTGACTTCCGCACGAACGCATTTGCAAGATGCCGTGCCCATTCGTTTGGGCCAGGAATTCGACGCCTATGCGGAATCCATTCGGAAAGACCTCGCCCGCTTGGAATTTGCTAGAAGCGAATTGGAATATTTGAATATCGGTGGCACCGCCGCGGGAACGGGAATGAATTCACATCCTGACTATCCGAAGAAAATGGCGGAAGAGCTTTCTAAAACGCTAGGGCTTAGTCTGAAACGCGGAAAGCATTTGGTCGAGCTCTCGCAGAATATGTCGGATGTTTCCTTTTATTCTGCGGCACTTCGAAATTTGGCTCTCACGCTGACAAAGATTGTAAATGATTTGCGGCTTTTAAGCTCAGGACCCATCACGGGGTTGAACGAGATCTTCTTACCGGCTTTACAGCCGGGTTCGTCCATCATGCCTGGAAAGGTAAATCCTTCAGCACTTGAAATGCTCAACATGGTTTGCTTTCAAGTGATAGGAAATGACACGACCGTCTCTTATTCCACGCAGGCGGGACAATTGCAATTGAACGTCATGATGCCGGTCATAAGCTTCAATATTTTGATGAGCTTAAAGATTCTTACGAATGGTCTTCGCGTTTGTAACGAGCTCTGCTTTGCGGGTATCACGCCGAACGAAGAGAAATGCCGACAGTATTTTGAAGAGAGCATGGGGCTTGCTACGGCACTTAACACGGTCGTCGGCTACGAAAAGGCGGCGACCGTTGTGAAAAAAGCCATCAAAGAGAAGAAGCGCATTACGGATCTTGTGGTGGAAATGGGCTATCTCACGCCCGAGGAAGTAAAAAAATATTTTGGCTCAAATTTGACGGAACCAGGATTCATTTCGAAGAAGGGTTAATCTTATGGATAACAATAAATTTCTCGAAAAAATTCAGCTACTCAGCGATCCCTATTTTGATCGCGAGTTTTTTACGAATCTCATTTTCTGCATCGATCGGAAAAAAACGGTTCGAGAAGTGTTTGATGCCGTCCTTCGCGAGGTTTGCAAGTCTGCATCATTCACAGAAGAGCTCGATAAAGGCCTTTTACATTTGTTCTATTCCTACCAAGCCTCTTCCGTTGTGAAGGAGAATTATCAATGGCTCCCTCTTGCGCAGGGGATTTACTCCATGGCGCTCTTTCGGGGAGACGGCGAAAAGCTTGTGGAACGAAGAGAGAATTTCTCCGATCGCTCCGAAGCGATTACGGCAGAGGAATTTAAAAGTTTGATTCGCTTAGAAGTCCGCGACGTCGAGCCGATCGAGCGCGCTTGGACAGGACTTTTGTTTTTACTGGAAAATCGAACGATGCGCGGCAAAGCCATCGAGGCCCTCGTTGAGGAAGCGCTTCGAAGTTGTGATGCTTTGACAATTAAACTCATCATGAAGGGGTTGGATCTGTCGCTCAGCAGTGGGTGGAAATCCTGCGACGCTCTTCTCGGCCGAGCATTTCAAAAATTCTGGAGCAGCCGGAAGCAAAATGAACAGGCGATTTTGTTGGGCCAGCGTCTCGCCATTACTGGAAGATTTGGACAGTTGAAGTTGGACGATCCCACACCTGTGTGGCGCGCAGATTGGACCGATGAACTTTGGAGGAAATTGTCCACGGAGTCGGCGGAATCCGTTTGGCAAACCTACGAGCGTTGGGTGGGTGAGGGCGTATCTCTGGATCAACTCTTTGGAATTCAGATGTTGTTTAGAGGACGGTGCTTGTTTGCGATGAAAAGTGAGCAATGGCCTCGCGTGTGCGAAAGTATTGAATTTGCGGATGCGCTCTTAAGCGCTTCTCGATGGTTGCCACAAGCGCGCCTTACCTTTCTAGCCATTCATCTTTTTGATTTGATCGAAGTCGTTAGGCAAACGGGCTCCACGACGCCCGCACTTCCCACAGGTCAGGATATTTTGGACGGGGTTTCAAAAAACATTTCGAAGGATCGGCTGATTCTTCGTCTTGAAGACGCCGTCGAGCGCGGCGAGCGTCAGCATGCGTTAGAACTGATGGCGGTGATTCTAAAAGATCAGGGGCTGACACATTCCATGACAGATCGCGTGGTATTGATGGCGTCCAAGCAAGATGGTTGGACCTTTGATTTTAAAACTCTTTCGACGGCCACTGTCCTCACGCGTGCATTTGATGCGGTTCCGCGATGGGGTTTTAAAGGAGACGCCATTGCGGAAACGCTTTATGGACTGCTCCGCTTTTTGAGCGACGAGCGAGAGTTGTCGACTCAAATGGCAAAAAAGACGGGCACCTACGGCGAAGGCCTGTCTCATTCACAATTTGACGTTTCGAGTGGCGCCAGGATTGTAGATCGTTTCGTCTTCAATCAAATGCGGAATGGGCAACGAATTAAAATTTGGCCCTCGAATAACTAATTTATGGAATGCCCTGTCGGTAAGAATTCCACGAATTACGGTGATTACCTCGGCTTGAAGCAGCTGCTCAGCTGCCAAAATCCTAAAAGTGCGGCGATCCATAAGCCCGCCCATGATGAAATGCTTTTTATCATCGTGCATCAGGCCTACGAACTTTGGTTTAAACAAATTCTCTATGAAGTCGACTCTGTCATTGAATTGTTTCGCACCGACAGCGTGCATGAGAGCAATGTCGGTGTGGCGGTATCGCGGTTGCAACGCGTAACTCAGATTCAAAAATTACTCATCGAGCAGCTGGCGATCTTGGAAACCATGACCGCGATGGATTTTTTGGAGTTCCGAAATCTTTTGGTGCCTGCCTCGGGCTTTCAGAGTCTTCAGTTTCGTCTCATTGAAAATAAATTAGGGTTGGCATCGGCCGAGCGAGTCCGATTTGAGGATGTGAGCTACGAGACGCTTCTGACTACAAGCGAAGCTCAAACCATCAAAAAGACGGAAAGAGAATCTACTCTTTTTAAAATGGTTGAGCGGTGGCTGGAGCGAACTCCGTTTTTGGCCTTTGAAGACTTTAATTTTTTAACGGCCTTTCGAAAGGCTGTGGATGAAATGCTGAGAAACGACGAGGAAATCATCCAAAAGAATCCCATCCTTTCACAGCAAGGTCATGATCGACAGTTGAAGATGCTCAGCCTTACGAAAGCAAATTTTGAGATGCTCTTTGACGAGAAATTGCATCAAAAGGCAGTGGAATCAGGAGAAAAGAAACTATCCTATAAAGCAACGCTGGCGGCTCTGCTCATTTTTCTTTATCGCGACGAGCCCATTTTGCATTTACCCTTTCGATTTCTCACCTGCTTGATCGATATCGATGAGCATCTGACGACTTGGCGACATCGCCACGCAATCATGGTTCGTCGAATGATAGGCATGAAAATTGGTACGGGGGGATCGAGCGGTCATGATTATTTAAAAAAGACTGCTGAGGAGCACAAAATTTTTGGCGATTATTTTGATCTGGCTACATTTTTTGTAGCGCGATCCTCGCTTCCGGCTCTTCCGGAGAAGGTGAAGAGGAATCTCGGTTTTTATTATTCGAGTCACTCATGAATATTGATCTGACGGGAAAATTCGCGCTGGTAAGAGGAGCTTCGCAAGGAATCGGGAGGGCGATCGCCGAGGAACTCGGCGCCTTGGGTGCGACGGTGACTTTGGTCGCAAGAGACGAGGCTAAGCTCAAAGATGTTTTGAAGGGTTTGAGTCGGTCAAAGAATCAAGCCCATGACTACGTAGTGCTGGATTCCTCGGACACTAAAAGACTTGAGAGTGAAACATCGGCAAAATTTGGAGGCGCGAAGTCCTATCACATTCTCATCAACAATACCGGCGGACCACCCGCGGGACTTGCGAGCGATGCGAAACCTGAAGAGTTCGCGGCTGCATTTTCGTCGCATCTTTTAGCCAACCAAATTTTCACGCAGGCCGTTCTGCCCTCGATGAAGAACGCGCGTTATGGTCGAATTATTAATATTATTTCGACGTCGGTGAAGGAGCCGATCGCAGGCCTGGGTGTTTCCAATACGATTCGTGCGGCGGTCGCCAATTGGGCGAAGACTCTCGCCAGAGAGCTCGGACCGCACGGCATCACGGTGAATAATCTTTTGCCAGGCGCGACGAAGACGCAGCGTTTGGAAGCCATTTTTGAGGGGCGAGCGAAGAAATCGGGAAAGCCGATCGAAGAAGTGATTTCGCACTCCCAAGCTGAAATCCCGATGGGACGATTTGCTGATCCAAGTGAGATTGCCGCGGCTGTGGCATTTCTCGCCACGCCGGCGGCGAGCTATATTACGGGGATAAATCTGACAGTGGACGGGGGCAGAACCGCTTCCCTATGAGCGCCACGCGATGAAAAAGCTAAACAATTATATTGGAGGCGAGTGGGCGTCTTCAGCGAACAAATCGTATCTTTCCATTTTTGATCCTGCGACGGGTGAACCTTACGGCGAAGTCGCGCGATCGGATTTGAAGGATGTCGAGCGAGCTGTGCAGGCCGCGGAACAATCTTTGAAGGCTTGGAAGTTGACGACTCTGGATCAGAGACGATCCCACTTGATGGCGATTGCTAGTGGCATTGAAAAGCGCTCAGAGGAATTCGCGAAGGCGGAAAGTTTAGACAATGGAAAACCTCTCAGCCTCGCGCGATCGCTCGATATCCCAAGAGCGATTGCGAATTTTCGCTTTTTTGCAGAAACCGTGAATCACATTCCCGAGGAAAAATTTTCCACGCCAGAGGCGGAAACTTATATCTATCGATCTCCCTTAGGGATTGTTGGCGCTATCACGCCGTGGAACTTGCCCATCTATTTGCTCTCCTGGAAGTTGGCTCCTGCGCTGGTGACGGGCAATGCCGTTATCGCCAAGCCGTCGGAAGTGACGCCTCTTACGGCGACTCTCCTCATGGAAGTGATTCATGAGACCTCCATTCCGAAAGGGGTGGTAAATCTCGTTCACGGAACGGGTCTCGAGGCCGGCGCAGCCTTAGTATCGCATCCTAAAGTGCGCGGCATTTCTTTTACGGGTGGTACTGCCACAGGAGAGGAGATTGCAAAGTTAGCCGCACCTCACTTTAAAAAAATAAGTTTGGAATTAGGCGGAAAAAATCCAAGCGTGATTTTTGACGACTGTGATTTTGAGACGACGGTTCGCGGAGTTGTGCGATCCTCCTTTTTGAACCAGGGCGAGATTTGCCTCTGTAGCTCTCGACTCTTAGTTCAAAAATCGATCTACGAAAAATTTAAAGCAGAAATTATTCCTCAGGTGAAAGCTCTGAAGGTTGGCGATCCCATGGCGGAGGGTGTAGACCAAGGCGCAATTGTCTCAGAAGCGCATTTCAAAAAAATCGTGTCCGCCGTCGAGCGCGCCAGAACCGAAGGTGGCAAGATTCTCACGGGCGGAGAGATCGTCAAAGTTCCGGGACGCTGCGAAAGAGGATGGTTTTATGCCCCAACGATTATCGAAGCACTTTCGAACGAATGCCTCACCAATCAAGAAGAGATCTTTGGGCCCGTCGTAACTTTGATTCCTTTCGCAGACGAAAGGGAGGCTATCGACCTCGCCAATCAAAGCTCTTACGGGCTTTCAGCCTCGGTTTGGACGAGGGACATTCAGCGCGCGAAGCGTGTAAGCGAGCAGATCGATTGCGGGGTACAGTGGATCAACTCCTGGCTAATTCGAGATTTACGGACTCCTTTTGGCGGGATGAAAAATTCTGGTCTGGGAAGAGAGGGTGGACTTGAGGCTCTCCGATTTGTAACAGAAGTTAAAAGCATCACGGTGAAAATATGACGGGAAAAGTATGACAGATACAATTCATTCCAAAAATGCCCCTGATCCTGTGGGTCTTTATCCTCATGCGAAGCGTCTGGGGAATCTTTTGTTTCTATCGGGCATCGGGCCGCGAGAAAAAGGTTCCAAGGAAATTCCTGGAGTGAAACTCGACGCTGAGGGGAAAGTCGTCGCGCGCGATATTGAAGCGCAGTGCCACTCGGTTTTTAAAAATGTGAAGGCGGTCCTCGAAGATGCAGGCTCATCTTGGGACAAGTTGGTCGATGTGACGGTATTTCTCACCCATATGAAGGAAGATTTTCCAATTTATAACAAAATCTATGGAGAGTACTTTCGATCCAATCAACCCTGTCGAACGACTGTCGAAGTAAAAAGTCTTCCGACTCCCATTGCCATTGAGTTGAAATGTATTGCCTATGTTTAAAGCCTTTAATTTTAAAGCTTGGATCGAAGAGAATCGACATTTGCTCAAACCACCGGTGGGGAACAAGTGCGTTTTTCAAGATCACGAGTTCATCGTGATGGCCGTTGGCGGACCCAATGCGAGAAAAGATTACCATTACGACGAAGGCGAGGAATTCTTTTACCAGCTTGAGGGAGACATGCTTTTGCATTTGATGATGGGTGGAAAACCTTCCACGGTTTCCATTAAGGAGGGCGACGTTTTTTTATTGCCGCCAAAGGTATTGCATAATCCGCAGCGTTTTAAAAATACGGTGGGTCTCGTTATTGAGCGAAAACGACGTGCGGGAGAGAAGGACGGGCTTCTGTGGGTTTGTGAAAAATGCTCGAATCCGCTTTATGAAGAATATTTTATGCTCACCAATGTGGAGACGCAGTTTCAGACCATCTTTCAGAAATTTTATTCGAGTTTGGAATTGCGAACCTGCAAGAAATGTAACGCCGTAATGGAACCACCGGAATCGTCCCGATAAATTCTATGCTGAAAATCGACATCCATACGCATATTCTTCCTCGAGAGATTCCGGATTGGAAAAAGAAATTCGGCTATGGAGCCTTTGTGCAACTCGATCATCATCGTCACGGCTGCGCGAAGATGATGGTGGATGGGAAGGTTTTTCGCGAAATAGAAGAGAACTGCTGGTCCTCGGACAAACGGATCGCGGACTGCGATCGCCATCATGTCAATGTGCAGGTGCTTTCCACCGTTCCTGTGATGTTTTCTTATTGGGCAAAGCCTAAGGACGGTCTCGAAGTCGCGAGGTATTTGAATGACGATTTGGCTAAAGTTGTTCAGAAGGCTCCGAAGCGCTTTGTTGGACTTGGAACGGTGCCCCTTCAAGATCCGGAATTGGCGATCGGAGAACTCAAGCGCTGCGTGAACGATCTAAAATTGTCAGGTGTGCAGATTGGCTCGCACGTGAATACCTGGAATCTAGACGATCCAAACTTGTTTCCATTTTTTAAAGAAGCTTCGGATTTAGGAGCGGCAGTTTTTGTACACCCCTGGGAAATGATGGGAGCAGATCGAATGCCAAAGTATTGGCTGCCTTGGCTCGTGGGGATGCCGGCGGAAACAGCGCTCGCGATCTGCTCGATGATTTTTGGCGGGGTGTTTGAGCGACTTCCGAAGTTACGCGTTGCCTTTGCGCATGGTGGGGGAGCGTTTCCCTTTACGCTTGGCCGGATCGAGCATGGGTTTAAAGAGCGTCCCGATCTATGTGCCGTGGATAATGGAAAGAATCCTCGCGATTACGTTGGGAAGTTTTTTGTCGACTCTCTCGTTCACGATGTGAGCGCACTCCAGTATGTTTTGGAACTTATGGGCGAAAACAGAGTCGCGCTCGGTACGGACTATCCTTTTCCCCTTGGCGAGCGAGAACCAGGAGCGCTTATTGAGTCAATGGGCCTCAGCGAAAGAGCAAAAGAGCGATTGCTCTCCGGCTCAGCCCTCGAATGGCTCAATTTAAAGAGGGAGACCTTTCTTCCGTGAAGTTAACTTTGGAATGGGGCGGGGAAGTCTTTCAAAGTGATACCGAAGCCGGCATCGATCTTTCGGTCCCGCTTAATTTTCTCGGAGATCAAATCAATTTTTACGGTGTTCCCAAAGCGGAAGCGCGAATCTTCGAAGGAGGGGGCTTCATCGGCGACACGAAGCGTGGCGGGAGCTGCAACGTGCGAGAGATTCACTTCAATCCTCATTGTCACGGTACCCACACAGAAGCAGTGTCCCATGTCGTGGATGAACCCATCGCTGTCTTTGAAATTTTGAAGTCTTCGCTCATGACGTGCGCGGTCGTATCGGTTGAAATCGAAAGTGCAAAGGAATCTGGAGAGACTTATCCCACGAAAGAAAATGCCGACCAGTTTGTGACGGCAAAGGCCTTCAATCTTGCTCTCGACGCTATCGGCAATCCCAAAACGCAGGCGATTGCGATTCGAACGCTTCCGAATGACGATTCAAAACGAACCCGACACTATGAGTTTTCGAAAGCGCCTGCATTTTTAACGACCGACGCCATGAAGCAGATCGTCCAACGAAGGTATGACCACTTGCTCATCGATCTTCCTTCAGCCGATAAAATGAATGATCAGGGTAAGCTCTCTAATCATCGGATGTTTTGGAATTTGAACGACTCCGGCCATAAACTCAATGCAGAAGCGTTTAGATCAAAGACGATTACCGAGATTATTTATGTCCCAAAATCCGTTTCTGACGGCGTTTACCTACTCGATTTACAGATCATCCCGTTTTTGAATGACGCTTGTCCGTCACGACCGATGATTTATCCCGTGCAAAAGGGGAAACGCTGATGGAAGCAACCGCTGCTTTTGCGAAGGCTTTGGATGAAAAAGACCCGCTCAAATCATTTCGCGATCGATTTCATATTCCGAAAGATAAAAAAGGCGAGGAACTCATCTATCTCTGCGGAAATTCTCTCGGCCTGCAGCCGAAGTCCGTAAAAGCAATGATGGATCAGGAGCTAGACGATTGGGCGCACCTCGGCGTGGAGGGTCATCACCATGCAAAGACTCCGTGGCTTCCGTATCATGAATCCGTAACGAAGGATCTCGCGACGGTGGTGGGGGCTAAAAATATTGAGGTCGTTGCGATGAATTCGCTCACAGTGAATTTGCATTTGTTTTTGATTAGTTTTTATCAACCCACGTCAAAGCGTTTTAAGATCGTGATTGAAGAAGGCGCCTTTCCATCCGATAGCTACGCAGTGGAATCGCACGTTAAGCTGCACGATCAAAAAGCGGACGAGACGATTTTGTGGGTGAAGCCGCGTCCTGGAGAATTTCTGATACGCGAAGACGATATGCTGGAGCTCATTCAGCGAGAAGGCGAGTCTATCGCGCTCCTTCTTTTGCCAGGCGTCCAGTATTATACAGGCCAAGTTTTCCCGATGAAAAAGCTGACGGATGCAGCTCACGGCAAGGGCTGCCGAATTGGTTTTGATTTAGCGCATGCGGTGGGGAATGTTCCGCTTCAACTGCACGACTGGAATGTCGATTTCGCTGTGTGGTGCTCTTACAAG
>ERZ761602.3099-NODE-3099-length-24317-cov-6.819553_pt1 | contig 24317 bp, 15 predicted proteins | sample MGYA00512165_ERZ761602 | MGnify/ENA primary metagenome ERZ761602 (study PRJEB28899, sample SAMN02445085) | bioreactor sludge metagenome | biome: EBPR sludge; isolation source: Thorneside wastewater treatment plant | place: Australia: Brisbane, Thorneside...
ATCTGGTTTCACCGACACACCCTTTATCAGCCTGCCGGCCGGCGTATTTGGCTATGTGCTTGTAGCCGTGTACGGCCTGGCGACTTTGGCGGCCCTGGCGGCCGCCTTCCGCGGCCTGCGCCAGCTGCGGCTCCTGCAGTGGCTGGGCCTGCTCGCGCTCAGCGGCGCCGGGGCGGCCCTGGCCCAACTGCTGATCCTGCGCCTCCCGGCCGATATCCTCCCCCCGCCGAACCTGCCCATCGACCCGGAACCGCCCGGCCTGGCGTTTTTCGCCCTGGTGCCGGCGTTCCTGGCCGCCGGCTGGCTCGGCAGCGGCGCCGCGATCCTGGTCGGCCTGGTCACCGGCCTGTCCCGCGCCGCCTGGGAGACCTACTCGATCATCACGCCGTTCGAGTACGCCCTGATCGCCGGCGCCGTCGCTGCCCTGGTGCGTCAGGATTATCGCGGTTGGCTGCCGGCTGGCCTGCGCCATCCTCTTCTGGCGGGCGGGCTGGTGGGCGGGCTGCTCTGGCCGTCGCTGTTCCTGTCCTACGCCGCCTATACTGAGTCGGTCGGGTTCCCGGCCGTGGACTACTTGTTCTCGGTGGTCGGCGCGGCCACGCCCATCTTCTTCGGGCAGGCGGCGCTGGCCGGGCTGGTGGCCGAGCTGGCGCGCGTCGGGCTGCCCAACCTGTGGATCCGCCGGCGCGGGCTGCAGCCGCCGCCCTATCTTTACAGCCTGAACCGCAAGCTGCTTTTCTTGCTCATCCCGTTGTTCGTGTTCGGGATCATCGGCCTGCTCTGGGCGGACGTCCTGCTGTCGATGCGCGTCTCAACGACTCTGTCCGTGCAGCAGATGGAGCGCGCCGCCGAGAACGCCGGCCGCGATATCCCCTTCTTCATGCAGACCGGGGACAGCCTGTTGCTGGAGATCGCCAACAGCCAGAACTGGCTCGAGCTGGACAGCCTCAACCAGAAGGCGGGGCTGCTCCAGAATATCCGGGCTGTCCCTTTCTTCAAGCAGCTCGTGTTGATGGACGCGCAGCTGCGGCCGGTGGCGGTGGCCGGCGGCGGGTTCGGGTCGGATGAGGCGCCGGCGTTGGATGACCACCAGACCCACCTGGCCGAGTTGGCGCTGCAGTCCGCGCCGCAATCGGCGGCCCAGACCCTGACGGGTGCGGCCGGCCTGCGCAGCGTGGACATCGTCTTCTTCCGGCCGGTGGCGGACCTGGAGACGCGCGCGGTGGTGGGCGTGCTGCTGGGCCGGGTCGAGTTGGCCAGCAACCCGCTGATGCAGTCGACGTTTAACAATCTCCGCAGCCTGGCCGATGGCGCCGGGTCCGGCTATATCCTGGACGAAAACGCGCTGATCCTGTTCCACTCGGATGCCACGTTTGTCGGCCAGACAGCCGCGCCGGCCGTGCCCGATGAGATCCTGCCGACCCGGTTGGCGGAGGCCCAGGCTTACCAGGACCGCGCCCCGGATGGCACCCGTCAGCTGGTGCTGCGCTACGCCGTACCCGGCAACGACTGGTCCGTGGGGTTCGCCATCCCCAACTGGCTGGTCCTCAAACAGACCGCCGACATCGCCGTGCCCATCGGCGTCATCCTGCTGCTGGTCGGCAGCCTGGGGCTGTTCATTGTGAGCACGGTGGCGACGCGGGTGACCCGCCCGGCCAAGGCCCTGGCCGAGGCCGCCCAGCGCATCTCCGAGAACCAACTGGATGAGCCGATCGAGGTGGAGGGCGAGGACGAGATCGGCCGCGCCGGCCAGGCCTTCGAGCGGATGCGCCAGCGTCTGCGCGCGCGCCTGGCCGAGCTCAACCTGCTGCTCAAGGTCAGCCGGCAGGTAGCCAGCAACCTCAACCTGGACGAAGCGCTGCCGGCCATCCTGCAGGGCGCGCTCACGGCCACCAACGCCGCCGGCGTCCGCCTCGTGCTGGCGCCGCCGGAGGCGCCGGCCGGTTTCGGCGGCAACTACCAGGCCTACGCGGACGGCCCGGCCGCGCCGGGCATGGCCGCCCTGGATCGGGGCGTGGCGGAGCTGGTCCGGTCCGAGGCGCAGGTGGTGATCGAGAACGTCGCCCGGGCGCGGGCCGTGCTGGATGTGGCCCCGGTCGTCGGCAAGCTGCAGGCCCTGATCGCGCTGCCGCTGCGCCAGGAGGCCGTGTTCTACGGCGCGCTGTGGCTGGGTTACGATCAGCCCCACACCTTCACCGACAGCGAGATCAACTTCCTGTCGACGCTCTCCGGCCAGGCGGCCGTGGCGGTCGCCAACGCCCGGCTGTTCGACGCCGCCGAGCAGGGCCGCCGCCGGCTGGCCGCCATCCTGGCCTCCACGCCGGACGCCGTGATCGTCACCGACCGCACGCAGCGCGTGCTGCTGCTCAACCCGGCCGCCGAAGGCGCCTTTGAGCTCATGGGCAAGCCCGTGCTCGGCCGGCCGGTGGCCGAGGCCCTGCCCAACAAGGACCTGGCCCAGCTGATCAGCGACGGGCGCGGGGCGACCACGGGCGAGTTCCAGTCGCCGTCCGGGCGCACGCTGTACGCGTCGATCTCGCCCATCATCAGCGCCGACGGCGCCACGCTCGGCCGGGTGTGCGTGCTGCGCGACGTGACCCATTTCAAAGAGCTGGACATGATGAAGTCCGAGTTCGTGGCCACGGTCAGCCACGACCTGCGCGCGCCGCTGACCTTCATGCGCGGTTACGCCACCATGCTGCCGATGGTCGGCGCGCTGAGCGACAAGCAGCGTGAGTTCGCGGACAAAATCATCGCCGGCATCGAGCAGATGACCAAGCTGATCGACGACCTGCTCGACCTGGGCCGCATCGAGGCCGGCGTCGGGCTGGCCAAGGAGCCGTGCCAACTGGACGAGATCGTCCACAGCATCGTGGATACGCTCAGCCCGGTGGCCGCCAACAAGGGGCTGGCGCTGGACGTCGATGTCCCCAGCAACCTGCCGCTCATCCTGGGCGACCCGACGCTGCTGCGGCAGGCCATCAGCAACCTGGTGGACAACGCCATCAAGTACACGCCCGGCGGCGGGCAGGTGCGCGTGGCCCTGACGGCCGAGAACGGCGCTTTTCGCGTGGCCGTCACCGACAGCGGTGTCGGCATCGCGCCGGCGGATCAGGCCCACCTGTTCGAGAAGTTCTTCCGCGTCAAGCAGCGCGGCAGCAGCCAGGTGAAGGGCTCCGGGCTCGGCCTGGCCATCGTCAAGTCGATTGTCGAGCGGCACGGCGGCCGCGTGTGGATGGAGAGCAGGCTCGGCAAGGGCAGCACCTTCTTCCTGGAAGTGCCGCGCGAAGCCGTCACCGCCGCCAGCCTGCGCGTCTAAGCGCGGCAGTTGAGCGTCATTCGGCCGGCCGCTGCGCCGGCCGTTTTTGTTGTCCGGGGGAGCTCAGCCCGTTTGTTCCGGCGCCAGGGCGGCGCTCTCAGGCGCATCCCAGACGGTGACGCGGTTGCGCCCGTCGGTCTTGGATTTGTAGAGCGCGTCGTCGGCTTTGTGGATGAGGGAGGGCAGGTCTTGCACGTCCCCGGCCGCGCGGCTGATCAGGCCGATGCTGACGGTGCTGTGGATGGTCCGGCCGTCCACCTGGGCCGTGAACTGCTCGACGCCGGCGCGGATGCGCTCGGCCACCGTCAGCGCGGCCTCGCGGCTGGTCTCCGGCATCAACACCGCGAACTCGTCGCCGCCCAGGCGGGCGGGCAGATCGGTGACGCGCACGGCCCCGCGCAGACACTGCGCCACGCCGCGCAGCATGGCGTCGCCGGCGGCGTGGCCGTTCTCGTCGTTGATCTGCTTCAGCCGGTCCAGATCCACCATCAACAGCGCCATGGGGTGGCCGTAGCGGCGGGCGCGCTGCACTTCGGCGCGCAGGAGCTCCAGGAAGCGGCGGCGGTTGGCCAGGCCGGTCAGCTCGTCGGTGACGGCCTGCCGGCGCTGGCGCTCGTGCTGTTCGGCGTTGTGGACGGCCAGGGCCGCCGAGTCGGCCAGCGCGCGCAGCAGGCGGATGGTGGCGTCGTCGAACTTGAAGGGGCGGTTGTAGCCGACATTCATCACGCCGACGACGGCGCCCTCGACGGTGAGCGGCAGGCTGGCCAGGGCGCACAGCGCCGGGTAGGCGCCGTCCGCGAACAGCGGGTGCCGCTGCGGGTCGGTGATGAAGGCGGCCTCGCCGCTGCGCGCCACGGAGTTCGTCAGGCCGCGCGGCCGTGGCGGCGGGAGGTCACGGTAGCGTTCGCTGACCGCCGCCGTCACGCGGTGGTCCACCAGCTGGCCGGTCTCCGAATCCCGCACGAAGATGGTGACGCCGTCGGCGTCGCCGAACTCCAGGGCTTTGTCTACCACGATCTGCAGGACGTGCTGCAGGTTGAGGGTGGCGGTCAGTTCGCGCGTGACCGCGGCCAGCATCTCCAGTTCGCGCAGCCGCGTCTCGGCCAGGGACGAGACGTGCCGCCACTGGTCCATCAGCCGGCGCATGTCGCGCATCCGGCGCTGGTCGCTCAGCACGGTTTCGTACAGGACGCCGATGACGCCGATGGCGAAGGCGATGTCGGCGGCCTGGTACCAGGTGGGCGCGGCCAGATCGGACGTCAGGCCGAACCGCAGCGCGCCGACCACGCTGAAGGCCAGCAGGGTGAGGCCGAAGAAGAAGTAAGTGCGCCAGGAGCGATAGGCGGTGGCCGTGATCAGCAAGCGCCCGGCCAGGAACAGGGCGACTACGCCGAACCCCAGGCGCAAGCCGGCGAGCACAGTCGAGAGCTCCATCGCGCGCGGATTGTAGCACACGGCTCTCGGGCGGCCACGCTGGCCGCGTTTGAAAATGGCCTCGGCGCTTGCCGCCGGACGGCCTCGGCAGTATCATCACGGCGGCCCGAATTGGCCCCATCTATGCCTTCTAAACTCACGCCGCGTCCCTGGTCCGTGACGACGGGCGGTTACCTTCTGGCGGCCCAGAGCGCCGCGCTGCTGGGCACCGGTTTGGCCCTGCTGCAGGTCGCCGCCGACTGGGCGCCCGTCCTGGCCGACCCCGAGCTTCTGGCCGGGCCGCTGGTGATCGGCCTGGCCTGCCTGTGCCTGGGCGTGGTGGCGTTCGCCAACGCCCTGCAGTTCTTGCGCCGCCAAAACGGCAGCTGGCTGGTGGCCATGCTGCTGCAGGGCCTGTCGCTGGGTCTGGCCTTGCTGCTGTACTGGCGCGACCAGCACCTCTTCAGCTATCTGCTCATGGTGTTCGGCATCCTGATGACCGTGTATCTCAACCGCGGCGACGTCTTGACGCCGTTCCATGTGACGGTGACGCCGCTGGGCGGGCCGCACCGCAGGGGTGAGTTCAGTGACTGAGCCGGCCCTGAACCCGCCTCCATCTCCGGCCGAACTGGCCCTCGACCGCGCCCTGCTGCGCCGGTTTGAGCCGGTCTTGCGCTTCACCAAGGGCGAGCGGTTCCTGCCCATGGACGTGGAGCCGTATGTGCGCGAAAGCAGCTTGTGGGTGCAGCGGCCGGGCGAGGAGGCGGAGTGCCTGGTGCCGGAAGGCGAGCTGACCCTGGAGCGGCTGGCCGAGACGCGCGTGCACGGCTTCGGCGCGGTCTATTACCTGAAGTTCATCGAGCCGCTCAACATCCGCGATCTGGCGGTCTACGCCCTGCGCGAGCGCTTCGGTCCGCGCGCCGGCGCTTTCCACGCCGGCCGGGGCCGGCTGGCGCGTGTCGGCTATATGTCGCGCTTCGTGGACGCGCTCTTCTCGCTGACTCTGTTCGCGCGCGGCCGCGTCCCCGGCGACACCGCCGCCGCCGCGGCCCTGATGTACCGGCGCCTGATGAAGCAGGCCGAGCGTTATTGCTATTACGGGCGCGTCGTCCGCAGCCAGGGCTGGATCGCGCTGCAATACTGGTTCTTCTACCCGTTCAACAACTGGCGCTCGGGCTTCTTCGGCGTCAACGACCATGAGGCCGACTGGGAGATGATCAGCGTCTTCCTGTATGAGTCGGTCTCCGGCCAGGTGACGCCGGAGTGGGCGGCCTACAGCTCGCACGAATTCGCCGGCGACGACCTGCGCCGCCGCTGGGACGACCCGGAAGTCGAGAAGGTCGGCGAACATCCGGTGGTTTACGTCGGCGCGGGCTCGCATGCCAGCTATTACCAGCGCGGCGAGTACCAGGCCGAGCTGGAGCTGCCATTCTTGGCGCCGTTCGTCCGGCTGGCCGACCTGGCGCAGACGTATTGGCGGCGCTTCCTGGGCCAGGTGCGCGGCGACCGGGCCAGCGCGGAGCCGCCGCAGTTCAACGTCTTCCGCATCCCGTTTGTAGACTACGCGCGCGGCGATGGCCTGGCGCTGGGGCCCGGCCAGACCAAGGAGTGGGGCGAGCCGGAATTGCTGTCGCCGACGCCGGGCTGGGCCCTGAACTACCGCGGCCTGTGGGGGGTGTATGTGCGTGACCCGATCGCCGGCGAGAACGCGCCGGCCGGGCCGGTCTACAACCGCGACGGCCTGATGCGCCGCCTGTGGTATGACCCGCTGGGCTGGTTCGGCCTGGACAAGGTGCCGCCGCCGCATGAGGCGCTGCGCTGGGCGCGCGAGCGCCAGTCTGAGGTGGAGAGCCGTCACCGGGCGCAGCTGGCCGAGATCGCGGCCAAGGCGCACACCCTGGTCGACCTGCAGATCGAGGCGACGGCCATGGACGGCCAGCCGCACCTGCGCCGGTTGTATGACGCCCGGCTGGCCGAGATCGACACGCTTTCACAGGATATCGCACAGCAGCGCGCCCAGGCGGCCGCCGACGACGCGCTGCTGGACGCCCTGACCCAGCACATCGTGCAGCTGGAGCGCGGGGAGCGCGGGCCGCTGCGCGCGCACATCCAGCACGTGCACGCGCCCGTGTCCGACGCCGGCCTGGCGCTGGGCCGTGTGGCCGAGGCCTGGTCGGCCATCAGCATCGGCCTGCTGCTGATCGGCCTGGTGGTGGTGGTGCTGTTCGCGCGCCGCTACCTGATCTTCGGGCTGACCGCCTTGCTGGCCACCCTGATCTTCGTCGAAGCCGGTTTCCGCCGGCAGCTGGCCCAGCTGATCACGTCGGTGACCCTGGCGCTGGCCACCGTCTGCGCCTTGATCCTGCTGTTCGAGTTTTTCTGGGAGATCATCGTCCTGGCGGTGCTGGCGGCCGGCGCCTACATCATGTGGGAGAACCTGCGGGAGCTCGGCGATTGAGGCCGGCGCGCCCGCCGCGCGGGCCGTTTCCGGTACAATAGGCCGCACCCCAGCAAATCTTAAGGATCCGCGCGATCCATCCAAGAGGGAGATTTTGTCATGACCACCAAGCGTCGTATCGGTATCCTGACCGGCGGCGGCGACGTGCCCGGCCTGAACGTCGCCATCAAGGCTGTCGTCAGCCGCGCCCAGCATCACAACATCGACGTCATCGGCATCCGCCGCGGCTGGATGGGGGTGCTGAACTTCAACCTGGACGACCCGAGTTGCCTCGACACCTGGACCCTGCCGCTGACGATGGAGCGCGTGCGCACCATCGACCGCACCGGCGGCACGATCTTGCACACCTCGCGCACCAATCCGTCCAACGTCAAGCCGAGCGAGGTGCCGGAGCACGTCAAGGAGTCCGACCGGACGCTCACCGCCAAGGGCACGGTGGACTGCACCAAGCACGTGCTGCGCGTCCTCGAGCACCTCGGTCTGGACGCGCTGATCCCGATCGGCGGCGACGACACGCTCAGCTATGCCAGCCGCTTGCACCACGAGGGTGTCCAGGTGGTGGCGATCCCCAAGACGATGGACAACGACGTCTTCGGCACCGACTACTGCATCGGCTTCTCCACGGCCGTCACCCGGTCGGTCGAGGCGATCACGGCCTTCCGCACGTCGGTGGGCTCGCACGAGCGCATCGGCGTGGTGGAGCTGTTCGGACGCAACTCCGGCGAGACGTCGCTCTTCGCCGCTTACCTGGCGGATGTGGACCGGGCCGTGATCTCCGAGGTGCCGTTCGATTTCGAGCGGCTGGTGAACTTCCTCAAAGAGGACCGCGCCAAGAACCCGTCGAACTACGCCATCGTCACCATCTCCGAAGGCGCCACCTTCGTGGGCGGCAGCATCGTGGAGACGGGCGAGGCCGACGCCTACGGCCACCGCAAGCTGGGCGGTATCGGCCAACTGCTCTCGCAGGAGGTCAAGGCCCGCTCCGGCATCAACATCATGTACGAGCAGCTGGCCTACATCATGCGCTCCGGTGCGCCGGATTCGCTCGACCGCATGGTGGCTAACTCCTTTGGGTACCTGGCGCTGGATCAGGTGGCCATGGGCCACACCGGCCGGCTGGTGGCGCTGCAGCAGGGCATCTACACCACCATCCCCATCGAGCTGATCACGGCCGGCAAGAAGCGCGTGGACGTCACGGCGCTCTACGACGCGCAGAACTACCGGCCCAAGGTGCGGGATATGCTCGGCAAACCGATGTTCCTGTATTGATCGTCGCCGGGGCGCTCGCAGGAGCGCCCTTTTTTTTTGTTCCGCCTATGAAAGCCTCCCGCCGGCGCTGGCTCGTCGTCACCGTCCTGTTTGCGTTTCTCTGGCTGCACCAGGCCGACCGGCTGCTGATCGGGCCGCTGACCACGCCGATCATGGACGAGTTCGGCCTGGATGAAGCCCAGATGGGCCTGGTCTTCACCGGCGCCCTGGCCGTGGCCGTCGTCTTCTATCCGCTGTGGGGCTATCTGTACGACCGCTTCGCGCGCGCCCGGCTGCTGGCGCTGGCCTCGGCGCTGTGGGGCGCCACCACCTGGCTGAGCGCGCTGGCCCCGACTTTCCCGGCCCTGGTCGTCACGCGGGCCTCGACCGGCATTGACGACTCGAGCTATCCCGGCCTGTACAGCCTGGTCGCCGATTACTTCGGGCCGGAGATCCGCGGCAAGATCTACGGCGTGCTGCAGCTGACGGCGCCGCTCGGCTTTCTGGGCGGGACGCTGTTGGCGCTGACCCTGCGCGACCTGCTCGGCTGGCGCGGCGTCTTCCTCCTGACGGGCAGCCTCGGCCTGGTGGTGGCCGCGCTCATTTTCGTGGGCGTGCGCGAGCCGGCCCGCGGCCAGAGCGAGCCCGAACTGCGCGACCTCGAGTCGGTCGGCGTGTACCGCTTCGACCCGGCCGTCGCGCGGCAGCTGCTGGGCAAGCGCAGCCTGTGGCTGCTGTGGGCGCAGGGCTTCTTCGGCGTCTTCCCCTGGAACGTCATCGGCTACTGGTTTTTCCGCTACCTGGAGACCGAGCGCGGCTATGCCGAGGACGCGCTGCTGACCACGATGGGGACGGCCGTGCTCGTGATGGCGGCCGGCTACTTCATCGGCGGCGCGGCCGGCGACTGGGCCTTCCGGCGCAGCCCGCGCGGGCGCCTCGGGGTGTGCGCGGTCGGCGTGCTGCTGGGCGCGGTCCTGCTCCCGCTCACGCTGAACGTGCCCCTGGCCGAGCAGGGGCTCTTTCTGGCGCTGCTCAGCCTGACGGCCGTGTTTGTGCCGTTCGCGTCGCCCAACGTCGTCGCCACCGTGTACGATGTGACTCTGCCGGAGGTGCGCAGCACGGCCCTGGCCGTGCAGAGCTTCATCGAGGAGTCCGGCGCCGCCCTGGCGCCGGTGCTGACGGGCTTCATCGCCGTGCGCGCCTCGCTCGGAGACGCGATCCTGATGATCTGCGTGGCCGCCTGGCTGCTGTGCGCGGCCGCCTTCGCGGCGGCGGCGTGGGTGGTCCCGGCCGACATCGCTGCCCTGCGCGCCCAGCTCCGGGCCCGAGCGGCGGCGCTCCGGCCGGCCGCGTCGAGGGACTGATGGAGATCGTCGCCGTCGACACCGCCGATCGCCGCCAGGCGCGGGCCTTCCTGGATCTGCCGTTCCGCCTCTACCGCGGCGTGCCGCAGTGGGTGCCGCCCCTGGAGCTGGACGCGCGCGCCCAGCTCGACCGGCGCCGCAACCCCTACTTCCGCCACTCCGAGGCCGCCTTCCTCCTGGCCCAGACGGACGGCCGCGCCGTGGGCCGCCTGGCCGTGCTCGCCAACCGGCGCTGGAACGACTACAACCAGGCCCGGACGGCTTTCTTCTACTTGTTCGAGTGTGAAAACGACCGCGCCGCGGCGTTGGCGCTATTTGAGGCGGCCTTTGCCTGGGCGCGGGCGCGCGATATGGATCAGATTATCGGGCCCAAGGGGTTCACGACCCTGGACGGGCTGGGTCTGCTGGTGAAGGGCTTTGAACATCGGCCGGCCTTCGGCTTGCCTTACAACCCCGCCTACTACGTGGACCTGGTCGAGGCGGCCGGCTTTGTCCCGGAGGGTGAGCTGGTGTCCGGCTACCTGGACGCGCGCACGCCGTTCCCGGACAAGATCCATCGGCTGGCCGAGCTGGTGCAGAAGCGGCGCGGCCTGCGCGTGCTGAGCTTCCGCACGCGCCGCGACCTGCGCGCCCTGGTCCCGCGCCTCAAGGAGCTGTACAACGGCTCGCTGGGCGGCACCCACGGCAACGTCCCGCTGACCGATGACGAGGTCGACGCTATGGCCGACCAGCTGCTCTGGTTCGCGGATCCGCGCCTGATCAAGGTCGTGCTCAAGGACGACGCGCTGGTGGGGTTCCTGTTTGCCTACCCGGACATCTCCGCCGCCTTGCAGCGGACGGGCGGGCGGCTCTGGCCCCTGGGCTGGCTGCGGCTGCTGTGGGAGCTGCGCCGGACGGATTGGGTCAACGTCAACGGGGCCGGGATCGTCGAGCAATATCGCGGCCTGGGGGGCACGGCCATCCTGTTCAGCGAGATGCAGAAGAGCATCGCGGCCGGGCGGTTTGCGCACGCCGACCTGGTGCAGATCGGCGTCGAGAACGACAAGATGCAGCGCGAGCTGCGCGATCTCGGGATCGACTTCTACAAGACGCACCGCCTTTACCGGCGCGCCCTGTAGCCGGCGGTTCACAGCGCGCGCACGAACACGCGGTGGTTCTTGTAGGGCCGGGCGCCCAGGTTCTCGAGGTCGTGCTGCATCTGCACGGCGGTCTCGGCCACCTGGGAGAGGTCCGCATTTTGGAAGCCGAACTCGCGGATCGTCTTCTCCATCTCTGAGTAGAGCAGGGCGTTGCCGCCGACGCCATGGAAGGCCGGCAGGATGCCGGCGCCGTTGATGCACACCCACTTGGTCCGGCGCATCTCCAGCAGCAGGTCCACAAACCCGAACGGGAGTAGCTGGCCGCGGGTGCGCTGCAGCGCCGCCGACACGTCTGGGAACGCGAACAGGAAGCCGACGACCTCCTCGTCGTGGGTGATGATCTTGATCAGGCGGTGGTCGGCCACCACGGTCAGCGTCTCCACGATCTGGCCGATTTCGCGCTCGGTCAGCGGGTAGTATTCCCAGTTGTTGACGAAGGCGCGGTTGTAGGCCTCGCCGATGCGCCGCGCCCAGCGGATCAGCTCCGGCTTGGACTTGAAGCGGCGCACCTCCAGGCGGCTGCGCTGGCGGACGCGGTCGGCGATGCGGTGGATCCGCTCCGGCAGGCGGAAGGCCTGGCTGTCAAGGTAGCACGAGACGAAATCGACTTCTTTCTCAAAGCCGAGTTGCTCCAGCAGACGCGGGTAGTAGTCGAAGTTGTAGGCCGCCATCATCATGGCCGGCCGGTGCTCAAAGCCTTCCACCAGCATGCCGTAGGCGTCCAGGGCGCTGAACCCTTTGGGCCCGACGATCTCGGTCAGGCCGCGCGCCCGCGCCCACTCGAAACCGCGCTCGAACAGCGCGCCGGCAGTCTCGGCGTCGTTCTCGCACTCGAACAGGTAGAACTGGGCGCGGCGCAGGCCGTGGTGCGCGTTGTAGCGGCGGTTGGCCAGGACGGCCAGCCGGCCGACGTCGCGGCCGGCGCGGGTGGCCAGGAAGAATTCGGCCTCGGAATGTTCGTAGAGCGGATGCCGGCGGTGGTCCAGATAGAGTTCCGTGTCCGATTGCAGCGGCGGCACCCACAGCGGATGGCCAGCATACAGACGGAACGGAAGCTGGACGAAGCGCTGGACCTGGGCGCGGGAGGTGGTGTCGACGGTGGTGAGGCTGAGCACGGTAGTCTCTCTCCGGCGCGGGCGGCCGTCAGACGGCGGCGAAGAAGCCGACGGCCAGCGTGCCGGGGCCGGCGTGGGTGGTGATGGCGGCCCCGACGGAACTGACCGGGATCGCGCCCAGCCCCAGCGCGGCCCCCAGCCCGTCGGCCAGCTTGCGCGCTTCGACCTCGTCGTCGGCGTGCATCACGGTCAGGCGCGCCTCCGCCGAGCGTGGGCAGCGTTCCAGCACGAGTTCCTTGAGCCGCTCCAGCGCCCGGTGATGCGTGCGCACGCGCTCCAGCGCCTCCACTCGGCCGTCCTTCAATTCCAGGATCGGCTTGATCTGCAGGAGGCCGCCCACCAAAGCCTGGGCGCCGCCGATCCGGCCGCCGCGCTGCAGGTACTCCAGCGTCGCCACCAGGAAGTAGGTGCGTCCGCGCGGGATCAGGGCCTGCAGCCGCGCCACGATGACGTCGGCGGCCACGCCGCTCTCGGCCCAGCCCACCGCCAGCTGCACCAGGCTGCCCAGATTGCCGGCCACGGTGCGGGTGTCGACGATGCGGATGTCGGCGTTGGAGAAATCGGTCTCCTTGGCCGCCAGCGCCGAACGCACCGTGCCGGACACCTCGCTGGACGGGTGGATAGAGATGATCGTCTCGGCGGCGGCCAGCTGCTGGCGGTAGGCGTCCACAAACCAGCCAGGCTCAGGCGCCGCCGTCTTGGGCAGCCCGGAGCTGGTGGTCAGACGCCGGATGAAATCGGCCTCGCTCAGTTCGACAGCCTCTTTGAAGCTCTGGTCGCCGAAGATGACGACCTGGGGCACCACGCTCACCTGGTGCGCGGCGGCGAAACCCGGCGGCAGGCTGGCGGTGGTGTCGGTGACGATCCGGATGGCTGGCATATAACCTCACCTGGGGTGTTGAGTCCGGGTCAGTCGGGTCAGTTGTTCAGCTCTTCCTTGACGGCGTAGTACAGGCTCTCGGCCTTGAGCTCGCGCAGCGTGTAGCACTCGCAGCCCAGGTGCTCGGCCAGTTTGCGGGCCAGGCCCTGGTCGAAGGCGGCGTGCTCCATATTGATCACCACGCAGCGGAAGTGGTTGCCCTTGAACTGGTCGGCGATGCGGTGGGCCTCCTCCTGGGGCGGGAGGCTGGTCATGGAGACGTTGCCGGCGCCGTCGGTCAGCAGGATCATGAGCGGCATCACGTCTGGGTGCGAGCGCTTCTCCTGCATGAGCGTCTCATAGGCCAGCGAGAGGCCGGCCGAGAGCGGCGTCTTGCCGCCGACCGGGATGTCGGCCAGGGCGCGCTGGGCCAGCTGCACTGAGCTGGTCGGCGGCAGCACCGTGGTGGCGCGGTTCTTCTGGAACACGATCAGGCCGACGCGGTCCCGGCGCTGGTAGGCGTCGGTGAGCAGCGACATGATGGCGCCCTTGGTGGCCTGCATGCGTTCGGCCACGGCCATCGACCAGGACGCGTCGACCACGAACAGGATCAGGTTGGCGGCCCGCTTGACGCGCACCTTGCGGTGCAGGTCTTCCATTTCAATGGAGAAGGCCACCTGGCGCTCCTCGCGCTGTTCGGCGCGCGCGATCTGCAGCGGCGCGGCGGCGCGCAAGGTGGCGTCGAAGGCCACGTCGCTGGTCTGGCCGTGGGCGGGCTGGGCCTGGATGTAGCGGCCGCGCTTGCGGTCGGTGCGGGTGCGCGAGCGCCGGCCGCCCTGTTTGCGGGTGAGTTTGTCGAGCGGGGTATCCAGCTTGCGCGGCGAGAACTCCTGGCCGGCCTTCACCTTCTGGCCGCCCTCCCACCACTGGGAGTCGCGGTCGAACGGCGACGACTGCGGCTGGAGCTGCGGCTCGGTCGGCGGCTGGTCCGGCGGAGCCCCCTCGCTGCCTTCAGCGCTTACGCTTTGCTTTTTTTTTCCGCGGCGGCCTCTTCGCCGGTGCGCGGCTGCGCTTCGCCCTCGCCGTCCCACTCGCCGCTCAGCTGTTCGATGCGGTCCTGCAGGTTGGCCAGGTTGACCTCGGTCTGCTGGAACGGCCCGCGCTTGACGCGGTGGGGCAGGGCCAGCTCGGCGGCTACGGCGATGTCGGTTTCGGCGATGTGGGTGCGGTGCTGCAGGGCGGCGTGGGCGCGGGCTGCTTTGAGGATCACCAGGTCGGCGCGGTGGCCGTCGACGTGCAGGGACGACGTCAGCGCCGCGATCGTGAACAGGTCTTGGCGCGTGTAGGTGACGTGCTCCACCACCGCTCGGGCGCGCGCGATCTCATCGCTCAGCTCGCGCTCGCGCGGCGCCCACTGGCTGCGGAAGGCGTCCGGGTCGGCGTCATTCGCCAGGTTGCGCTCCATCACGGCCATGCGTTCCGGAGGCGTGCTCAGGCCGTGGATCTCCACCGACAGCGCGAAGCGGTCCAGCAGCTGCGGGCGCAGCTCGCCTTCCTCCGGGTTCATCGTGCCCACCAGGATGAAGCGCGCTGGGTGCGAGAACGAGATGCCCTCGCGCTCCACCACGTTGACGCCCATGGCGGCCGAGTCCAGCAGCAGGTCCACGACGTGGTCGTCGAGCAGGTTGACCTCGTCGATGTACAGCAGGCCGCGGTTGGCGGCCGCCAGCACGCCCGGCTCGAAGTGCTTTTCGCCTTGTTTAATGGCCTTTTCGATGTCCAGCGTGCCCACCACACGGTCCTCGGTGGCGCTGACCGGCAGGTCCACGAACGGGATGCGGTGCCGCACAACGGTCAGGCCCTCGTGGTTGCCCTGGCGCTCCTTGGCCCAGTCTGACCAGGTGCTGGGCGAGTTCGGGTCATCGTTGAACGGCGACTCGGCGAAGACCTCGATCTCCGGCAGCAGCGCCGAGAGGGCGCGCGCGGCCGTGGATTTGGCCGTGCCGCGCTCGCCGCGGATCAGCACGCCGCCGATGCGCGGGTCGATGGCGTTGAGGACCAGGGCGCGCTTCATGCGCTCCTGGCCGACGATGGCGGTGAAAGGGAACAGCGATGGCATAGGGCAACCGGCTCAACAGGTCCTGGCCGCCCGCGCCCAGGCAGCGGCGACGGCAGTGCGTCGGCTGGACCGGGGCTGTGTGCTGGCTTCGTCGGCGGGCGGTGCGGGTAGTGACAGCGGACTCAAGCGCATTATACCATCGCGCGCCTCCGCACTTTTGCCCGGTTGCGATTCCGCAGATTCAGCCGTATAATCCTCGCCAATCTTCATTGGAGTAAGCAACTGCATGACGTCCAAAGATCTGACTGAGGGGGGATCTTCCGCCGATCACCCGATGCGCTCTCTGCTGGACTCGGAGAGCGGCCTGAACATGCCCCAGCGCGGCGAAATCCGCGAAGGGGTCATTGCCCGCCTGACGTCCAACGAAATCCTGGTGGATGTCGGGGCCAAGTCCGAAGGCATTATCACCGGGCGAGAGCTGGAGAGCATCGACGAAGCTACCCGCAAAGCCTTTGAGGTCGGCCAGCCGATCTCGGTCTATGTGCTGGATCCGGAAGACCGGAGCGGCAACATTGTCCTGTCCTACTCGAAGGCCCGCGAGGAGAAGGATTGGCAGAACGCCGAGAAGCTGATGGAGACCCAAGAGGTCTACGCCGGCACTATCGCGGGCTACAACAAGGGCGGCCTGATCGTCAAGATCGGGAACGTCCGCGGCTTCATCCCGGCCTCGCAGGTGAGCGCCGCCCGCCGCCGCCGCGCGGAAGGGGTGGAGGCGCCCGAGCAGAAGTGGGGCAAGATGGTCGGCGAGACGACCCAGGTCAAGGTCATCGAGGTCGACCGCAACCGCAACCGGCTGATCCTGTCTGAGCGCGCCGCCAGCAAAGAGACGCGCGAGATGCAGAAGGAGAAGCTGCTGGCCGAGATCAAGCCCGGCGACGTGCGCAAGGGCCACGTCATCAGCCTGGCCGAGTTCGGCGCCTTTGTGGACATCGGCGGCGCCGACGGCCTGGTGCACCTGTCTGAGATCTCGTGGAAGCGCGTCAGCCATCCCAACGAGGTCCTCAAGGTCGGCCAGGAAGTCGAAGTCGAGGTCCTCAACGTGGACCGCGAGCGCAAGCGCATCGGCCTGTCGCTCAAACGCCGCGAGGTGGACCCCTGGACGATGCTGCAGAAGAAGTACCAGATCGGCCAGCTGGTGCAGGGCACCATCACCAAGCTCACCAAGTTCGGCGCGTTCGCGCGGATCGAGGGCGAGGACGATATCGAAGGCCTGATCCACGTGTCCGAGCTGGCCGAAGGCCACATCGACCACCCCAAGCAGGCGGTGGCCGAGGGCCAGCAGGTGACCCTGCGCGTGCTCAAGATCGACCCGGACAAGCGCCGGATCGGCCTGAGCCTGAAACGCGTCACCTCGGCCGAGTACGCCGATAAGGACTACTGGGAGCGCGTGGCCGCCGCCGTCGACCTGGACGAGGTCGCCATGGGCGGCGAGGACGCCGAGCGCTAAGTCTGCCGGAATCACCCTGGGGCGCACGCTCTGTGCGCCCCTTTTCATTTAATGCGCCCAAACCCGCGGCGGGTTAACGGCCTCCCCCAAACGGGTCGTGTCACCTTTCTGTCGATTTTTGATAGAATACTCTCGGCAGACGTAACTATCGCTCCGAGGAGAAGAGCCACCGTGTCAAATAAACTGGAACGCTTTACCCAACGGGCACGGCGCGTCCTCAGCCTGGCACAGGAAGAGGCTGAACGAATGAAGCACAGCTACATCGGCACCGAGCACTTGCTGCTCGGGCTGATGAAGGAAGAAGGCGGCGTGGCGGGCCGCGTGTTGCGTGAGCTGGGTCTCGAGACGCGCCGCGTGCAGGAGATGGTGGAGCGGTTGACCGGCGCCAACAAGACCGCCGGCCTGGCCAAGATCGACCTCTCGCCCGGCACCAAGCGGGTGCTGGAGTTGGCCGTGGACGAGGCCCGCCGCATGGGCCACCACTACATCGGCACCGAACACCTGCTGCTCGGCCTGGTGCGCCAGAACGAGGGCGTGGCCGTCGACGTGCTCAAGAAGCTCGGCATCTCGGCCGAGCAGATCCGGCGCCAGACGCGCCGCGTGCTGCAGGAGAACCCCACCCAGGGCGCCCAGCCGCAGCGGCCGGCCGCGGCCCCGGCTTCCGCCGAGCCCAAGAAGAAGGAAAAGATCAAGACCCCGCTGGTGGATCAGCTGGCCACCGACCTGACGGCGCTGGCCGAAGAGAACAAGCTTGACCCCGTCATCGGGCGCGAGATGGAGATCGAGCGCGTTATCCAGATCCTGGCGCGCCGCACCAAGAACAACCCGGCCCTGATCGGCGAGCCCGGCGTCGGCAAAACCGCCATCGTCGAGGGCCTGGCCCAGCGCATCGTGCTCGGCGAAACGCCCGAACCGCTGCTGGGCAAACGCGTGCTGCAGCTGGACGTCGGCTCGCTGGTGGCCGGCACCATGTACCGCGGCCAGTTTGAGGAGCGCCTGAAGCGCGTCATCGACGAGCTCAAGCAGGCCGAGGCCATCCTGTTCATCGACGAGGTCCACATGCTGGTGGGCGCTGGCGCGGCCGGGTCGTCGGTGGATGCCGCCAACATCCTCAAGCCGGCCCTGGCCCGCGGTGAACTGCAGGTCATCGGCGCCACCACCATGGACGAGTATCGCAAGTACATCGAGAGCGATGCGGCCCTGGAGCGCCGCTTCCAGCCCGTGCACGTGGACGAGCCCAGCATCGGCGAGACGCTCGAGATCCTGCGCGGCGTCAAGGGCGCCTACGAGGAGCACCACAAGCTCACCATCACCGAAGAGGCCCTGGAAGCCGCCGCCAACCTGTCGGCCCGCTACGTGCCGGACCGTTTCCTGCCGGACAAGGCCATCGACCTGATCGACGAGTCGTCGTCGCGCGTGCGCATGTACAAGAGCCCGGAGGCCCGCCGCTTCAAGCAGGCCATCAGCGAGCTGCGCAGCCTGCGCTCCGAGCACCAGCTGGCGGTGGAAGAAGACCGCATGGAGGACGCCCAGGAGCTGGTCAACCGCCAGGCCGAGGTCGAGGCCGTGATCGAGCAGATGCGCGCCGGCTGGGACCGGGCCAGCAGCCCGAGCGTCACCGCCCAGGACATCGCCGAGGTGGTGGCCATGTGGACGGGCGTGCCGGTGACCCAGATCACCGAGGAGGAGACCAGCCGCCTGCTGCGGATGGAAGACGCCCTGCACGCCCGCATCATCGGCCAGCATGAGGCCATCGCCTCCATCTCCAAGGCCGTCCGCCGCGCCCGCGCCGGCCTCAAGGACCCCAAGCGCCCCATCGGCACCTTCATGTTCCTGGGGCCAACCGGCGTCGGCAAGACGGAGCTGACCAAATCCCTGGCCGAGTTCATGTTCGGCAGCGAGGAGGCCCTGGTCCAGCTGGATATGTCCGAGTTCATGGAGCGCCACACGGTCTCGCGCCTGGTGGGCGCGCCGCCCGGCTACGTGGGCTACGAGGACGCCGGCCAGCTGACCGAGGCCATCCGCCGCCGCCCGTACTCCATCGTCGTCTTCGACGAGGTCGAGAAGGCCCACCCGGAGGCGCACAACATGCTCCTCCAGATCATGGAGGAAGGCCACCTCTCGGACGCCAAGGGCAAGAAGGTCAACTTCCAGAACGCCATCATCATCATGACGTCCAACATCGGCGCGGACCTGATCAAGCGCCAGACGTCGCTCGGTTTCGCCATTAAGCGCGATGACTCGGTGACCGAGCAGTTGGCTTACGACGAGATGCGCAAGAAGCTGACCGAGGCCCTCAAGCGTGTCTTCCGGCCGGAGTTTCTCAACCGCCTGGATGGCACCATCGTCTTCCGGGCTCTGACCAAGGACGAGATCAAGCAGATCGTGGCGCTGGAGGTCAGCAAGGTGCAGGTGCGCGTCAGCGAGCACCAGATCAAGCTGGAGCTTACCTCCGACGCCAGCGACAAGCTGGCCGAGCTCGGCTACGACCCGGATATGGGCGCCCGGCCGCTGCGCCGCGTGATCCAGAACAAGGTCGAGGACGTGCTCTCGGACGGCCTGTTGTCCGGCAAGTTCCGGCCCAACGAGATCGTGCGCATCGACCTGCAGGACGGCGAGATCGTGCTCAGCACCGTCGGCCAGCTGCCGGCCGAGCCGACGCCGGCAGCGCTGCCGGCCTGAGGCCGCCATCCCAGACACCGGGCGGACCCCGCCCGGTGTCTTTTTTTGGCGCCGCCTCAGAACAGATGTTTGCCTTTTCGGCGCGGCTGGGGTTTAATCTGTCTGCCGCACCGGCCAGGAGGGCCCGTCCATGACCAAGACCAGGACCGAATTCATCTGCCAGCAATGCGGGCGCGTGTCGCCGCGCTACATGGGCAAGTGCCCCAAGTGCGGGGCTTTCAACGCCATGGTCGAGCAGGTGGTGGCGGAGCCGGCCAAGGCGGCGGCGCGCGCGCCCGCCGGCGGGCCGCGTTCGGCGCCGCGGCGCCTGCGCGACGTGGAAGGCGAGAGCGATGCGCGCTGGGCCTTGCCGATCGGCGAGTTCGCGCGCGTGCTCGGCGGCGGCGTCGTCCCGGGCTCGCTGGTGTTGGTCGGCGGTGATCCCGGCATCGGCAAGACCACGCTCCTCACCCAGATGGCGCTGCTCATGGCGGACAGCGCCGGCCCGGTGCTGTACGTCTCCGGCGAGGAGTCCGAGCGCCAGATCAAGATGCGCGTAGACCGGCTGGTCCAGGAGGCGGTGGCGGCCGACCCCAAGAGCCTGATGCGCGCGGCGGCCGGCTCGGACAAGCTCTTCCTGGTGACCGAGACTAACCTGGAGCTGATCCTCGAGCACATCCAGCAGACCAAACCGCGCCTGGTCGTCATCGACTCGATCCAGACCGTCTATCTGTCCGGGCTGACCTCCACCGCCGGGTCGGTGAGCCAGGTGCGCGAGTGCGCGGCCCGGCTCCAGGAGTTGGCCAAGTCCGCGGGCATCGCCGTCTTCCTGATCGGCCATGTCACCAAGGAAGGCACGCTGGCCGGCCCGCGCGTGCTCGAGCACATCGTGGATACCGTACTGCAACTGGAGGGCGACCGCTATCAAGCCTACCGCCTGCTGCGCGCGGCCAAGAACCGCTTCGGCGCCACTTCCGAGGTCGGTGTGTTTGAGATGACCGGCGCCGGCATGACCGAGGTCACCAACCCGTCCGAGGTCTTTCTGGCCGAGCGCATGGTCAATGTCCCCGGCTCGGCCATCGCCGTTACCATGGAGGGCACGCGCCCGATCTTGGTGGAGGTCCAGGGCCTCACCAGTACCACCGCCTTTGGCAACCCGCGCCGCACGCCCAACGGCGCCGACCTGTACCGGCTGATGATGATCACGGCCGTGCTGACGCGGCGCGTGGGGCTGCGCCTGGCCGACCAGGACATCTTCGTCAACGTGGTTGGCGGGCTGCGCGTGGACGAGCCGGCCGCCGACCTGGCCATCGCGGCTGCCGTCGCCTCGTCGGTCCAGGATCGGCCGGTGCTGGCCGATTGTGCCCTGATCGGCGAGATCGGCCTGTCCGGCGAGCTGCGCGCCGTCGGCCAGCTGTCCCAGCGTCTGCGCGAGGCGCGCCAGCTGGGCTTTCGGCGGGTGGTGGTCCCGCGCGCCCTGCGGCGGCGCGCCGAGACATGGCCGGACGGCCTGGAGATTGTGCAGGCCCGCTCCGTGCGTGAGGCCCTGGAAGCGGTCTTGCTGCCGCGCGCCGGCGCCACGCGTGAAGCCGCCGGGGCTGATTAAGCGTCTTCTAATTGACGCTGTCCTGTCCGTATGTTAAGATTGCAATAGACGCGGGCTTTATCTTATTTATTGCCTGGCTTTTATCCGCGCCTAACCGGACTCATCCTCACGGCCGTTTCTGAGAAAATTCGTGCGCAGACCCTGGCGACCCTAATTCTGTCATCGTCCGCAGCGGTTTTGGGCCGCTGACGCCAGTGGTTCGCTTCGAATTGAGAACGGGTGAGCGCCGAGATCCGGGCGTTCATCCGTTTTGCGTTTTATCAGGGAGTTATTTGTGAGCCTGGAATTTGTCTTTCGCCTGATCGGGATGGTGGGCCTGGCGATCGGTGGCGTCTACCTGGGCGTCTGGTGGGCCCGGTTGGCCGATGCCTCCGCGGAATTGCTGGCGTTGGTCTTCTCGCTGGTCGGCGCGCTGGTGGGCCTGATCCTCACGCCGTACTTCACCACGCGGCCAGCGCTGGCCATCCGCCGGCGGGTCGTCGAGATGCCGGCCTCGGTCCTGATCTCGAGCATGGTCGGTCTGATCGTCGGCCTGGTGGTGGCCGGCCTGATCTCGTTCCCGCTCTCGCTGCTGCCGCAGCCGTTCGGCCAGGTCTTGCCGTTCGTCGGGGCCGTGGTTTTTTCCTGGCTGGGCATCTCGATCTTCGTCATGCGCCAGCGGGACATCTTCTCCCTGTTCCGCGGCCGGCTGCCCGGCCGGCTGGCGGCCGAGGGCGCCGGCACCCAGAACGAGGGCCGCAGCGTCCTGCTGGACACGAGCGTCATCATCGATGGGCGCATCGCCGATATCGCCAAGACCGGCTTTATCTCCGGCACAATCCTGGTCCCCAAGTTCGTGCTCAACGAGCTGCAGCACATCGCCGACTCGCCGGACACGCTCCGGCGCAACCGCGGCCGGCGCGGCCTGGAGGTGCTCAACGATCTGCGCAACGGCGCGGCTGTGCCGGTCCGCTTCACGGACATGGACGTGCCCAACGTGCGCGAGGTGGACGACAAGCTCGTCAGCCTGGCCAAACAACTCAACTGCGCCGTCGTCACCAACGACTACAACCTCAACCACGTCGCCCAGCTGCAGGGCGTGAGCGTGCTCAACATCAACGAGCTGGCCAACGCCGTCAAGGCCGTCTTCCTGCCCGGCGAGAGCCTGGCCGTCAAGATCATCCAGGAGGGCAAGGAGATCGGGCAGGGGGTGGGCTACCTGGATGACGGCACGATGGTGGTGGTAGACGACGGCCGCCGCTACATGAACGCCAGCCTGAGCGTTGTCGTCACTAAGATTTTCCAGACCACGGCTGGGCGCATGATCTTCGCCAAGCCGGAGAACGGCGCCGCCGACGAGCGCCCGGCCGTGCCTGAACGGGGCGAACGGGGCGGGCGGCAGCGCGACCGCAACTGACCGCGCCCGGCCAGTTTGAGCCACTCGATTCCCATGCCGATTACTGTCTACAATACGCTGACCCGCCGCAAAGAAGAGTTCCAGCCGATCATTGAAGGCCGCGCGCACGTCTATGTCTGCGGCCCCACCGTCTACGACCACGCCCACATCGGCCACGCCAAGACCTACGTGGCCTTTGACACCATCGTGCGCTTCCTGCGCTACGCCGGCTACCGCGTGCGCTACGTCCAAAACATCACCGATGTCGGCCACATCCTGGACAGCGGCGAAGACCGCATCCTGAAGGGGGCGGCGCGCGAACGCATCGAACCCATGGAAGTGGTGGAGCGCTACGCGCGCTCGTACTTTGAGGACATGGACGCGCTGGGCGTGCAGCGGCCGGATATCTCGCCGCGCGCCTCGGCCCACGTCCCGGAGCAGATCGAACTCACCAAGACCTTGATCGCCAAGGGCCACGCCTACGAGGTCAACGGCTCGGTCTATTTCGACGTCCATTCCTTCCCGGAGTACGGCAAGCTGTCCGGGCGCCGGCTGGAGGAGCTGGATGCCGAGCGCGGCGGCGGCGGCGCGCGGGTGGCGGCGCGGGACGAGAAGCGCCACCCGGAGGACTTCGCGCTGTGGAAGGCGGCGCCGCCCGAGCACATCCTCAAGTGGCCCAGCCCGTGGGGTTGGGGCTATCCCGGCTGGCACGTCGAGTGCTCGGCCATGGCCACGAAGTACCTGGGCGAGACCTTCGATCTGCACGGCGGCGGCGTGGACAACATCTTCCCGCACAACGAGTGCGAGATCGCCCAGAGCGAGGCCGCCTTTGGCAAGCCGTTCGCCAACTACTGGCTCCTGACCGGCTCGCTGACGCTGGACGGCGTCAAGATGAGCAAGAGCCTGGGCAACGTCCTGACCGTCAAAGACGCGCTGAAGCGCTGGCGTCCGGAGGCGCTGCGCTTCTTCATCCTGTCTGGCCTGTATCGCAGCCCGATTGATTTTTCCGGCGAAGCCGTGGACGCGGCCACGCGCGGCTGGGAACGCATTGCCGGCCCGGTGCGGGCGGTGCGGGAGCGGCTGCGCGCGCCAGCGCTGCCGGAGGGCGGCGCGGACGAGTTGGCCCCGGCGCTGGCCGAGCTCAAGACGCGCTTCGTCGAGGCGATGAGCGATGACTTCAACACGCCGGTGGCCTTGAGCGTGCTGTTCGACCTGAGCAAGCTGGCTAACAGCGCGCTCAACGCCGAGCCGCCGGCCGGGCGGGGCGCGCTGGAGGCGGTGGCGGCGCTGTATGAGGAGCTGGGTGGGCAGGTGCTGGGAGTGCTGCCGGCCGCCGAGGCCGCCACAACGGCGAATGCCGAGCGAGAGGCCGCCCTGATCCGGCTGCTGCTGGAGATGCGCGCCGAGGCGCGCGCCCGCAAGGATTTTGCCGCGTCAGACAAGATCCGCGACCAGCTCAAAGCGGCCGGCGTGATCTTGGAAGATGGCAAGGCCGGCACGACGTGGAAGTTCAGTTGAGGCCTGGCCTCGCGCCAAAATCCGACCGAGCCGGTTCACTTGGCGGGACAGCCAGCGCAGTTCCGCTATTGACTTCGCGGGCAAGTGCGGCTAAACTCCACCTTCGCGTCAGACTTCTGGTATAATTTTTGGCGCCATTTGCCGACGTAGCTCAATCGGCAGAGCAACCGCCTTGTAAGCGGTAGGTTACGGGTTCAATTCCCGTCGTCGGCTTCGCGCAAGTCAGGCGGCTGACGCGTTAACAATTCAACCTGGGCGGTTACCCAAGCGGCCAAAGGGGACTGACTGTAAATCAGTTGGCAAAAGCCTTCGGAGGTTCAAATCCTTCACCGCCCACCATTGGCGAAGCGCAGCGTGCTTCGCGCGTAAGCCCGGGCTCGGCCCGGGCGACGCCGGCTGAAACACCATGTGTTTCAGCCAAAGCGAACTCGCAGAGCGGGTTCGCCCGTAAGCCCGGGCTCGGCCCGGGCGACGTAAGCACCGCGCCGCGGTGCGACGCCCAAGTAGCTCAGTCGGTAGAGCACACCCTTGGTAAGGGTGAGGTCACGAGTTCAATCCTCGTCTTGGGCTTCACAATTCCTTATTCTTTGTTTCGCTTGTCCAAGCAAGGAGACACCACGAATGGCGAAGGAAAAGTTTGACCGGAGCAAGCCGCATCTGAACATTGGGACGATTG
>ERZ761602.3100-NODE-3100-length-24313-cov-61.624825_pt1 | contig 24313 bp, 21 predicted proteins | sample MGYA00512165_ERZ761602 | MGnify/ENA primary metagenome ERZ761602 (study PRJEB28899, sample SAMN02445085) | bioreactor sludge metagenome | biome: EBPR sludge; isolation source: Thorneside wastewater treatment plant | place: Australia: Brisbane, Thorneside...
GCACTCGCTGCTGCGCCACCTGCAGCGCGGCTGGAGCTTCCTGCGCAACGAGATGGGCGAGTTCGTCGACCTGCTGCCGGCGCAGCAGCGCACCGACGAGGAACACTGGTACCAGGGCACGGCCGACGCGGTGTTCCAGAACCTGGACATCATCCGCAACTCCACCCCGCCCGACTACATCGTCGTGCTCGCCGGCGACCATGTGTACAAGATGGACTACTCGATCATGCTCGAGGACCACGTCGCCAGCGGACGGGGCGTCACCGTGGGCTGCATCGAGGTGCCGCGCGAGGAGGCCAAGGCCTTCGGCGTGATGGCGATCGACGAGCAGCGCCACATCACCGCCTTCGTCGAGAAGCCCGCCGACCCGCCGCCGATGCCCGGCAACCCGGCGCTGTCGCTCGCCAGCATGGGCATCTACGTGTTCTCGGCCGACTACCTCTACCACCTGCTCGAGGACGACGCGAAGAATCCGGACTCCAGCCACGACTTCGGCAAGGACCTGATCCCGCGCGCGGTGGCCGAGCACCAGGCGCTCGCCCACCCCTTCACGCTGTCCGCGATCGCCACCCCGCCCTTCTCCGGCCCCTACTGGCGCGACGTCGGCACGGTGGACGCCTACTGGGCGGCCAACCTCGACCTCGCCTCGACCACGCCGGCGCTGAACATGTACGACAAGGACTGGCCGATCTGGACCTACCAGGAGCAGCTGCCGCCGGCCAAGTTCGTCCATGACCTCGACGGCCGCCGCGGCGAGGCGATCAACGCGCTGGTGTCGGGCGGCTGCATCGTCTCGGGCTCGACGGTGCGCCAGTCGGTGCTGTTCTCCAACGTGCTGGTGCGTTCCTACAGCACGATCGAGCAGGCGGTGGTGCTGCCCGACGTGCAGATCAACCGCCACTGCCGCCTGAAGAAAGTGGTCATCGACCGCAGCTGCGTGATCCCCGAGGGCACCGTGATCGGCGAGGACGCCGAGGACGATGCGCGCCGTTTCCACCGCACCGAAGGCGGGGTGGTGCTGGTGACGCGCGAAATGCTCGACCGACTCTGAGCCGGGAGACGAGACGATGCGGATCCTTCAGGTTTGTGCCGAGATATTCCCGTTGCTGAAGACCGGCGGGCTGGCCGACGTCGCCGGGGCGCTGCCGCCAGCCTTGGGCGCGCTCGGGGCCGAGCTGCGGGTGCTGCTGCCCGGCTTCGACGCCATCCTCGCCGGGCTGGAGTCGCCCGTCGACGTCGCCCGCCTGCAACCCCCGGGCGAGATGGGGAAGCACCCCGCGCGCCTGCTGCAGGGGCGCCTGCCCGCAGTCGGAGTGGACGCCTACGTGATCGACGCTCCGGGCTGGTACCGGCGCACGGGCGGCCCTTACGCCGACGCCGGGCAGCAGCCCTACGCCGACAACCACCTGCGCTTCGGCCTGCTCGGGTGGACCGCCGCCGAGCTCGCCCAGGGGCTGGACGCGTCCTGGCAGCCCGACGTGCTGCACGCGCACGACTGGCACGCCGGCCTCGTCCCCGCCTGGCTGCAGGCCGCGGCGATGAGCGGGCGGAAGTTGCCGGGTTGCGTGTTCACGGTGCACAACCTCGCCTACCAGGGCCTGTTCCCGCGCGCCTGCTTCGACGCGCTCGGGCTGCCGGCGCATTTCTTCTCGATCCACGGCGTGGAGTTCCACGGCCAGCTCAACTTCATGAAGGCCGGGCTGTACTACGCCGAGCGCGTCACCACGGTGAGCCCGAGCTATGCGCGCGAGATCCAGGCACCGGAACAGGGCTGCGGGCTGGACGGCCTGCTGCGCAGCCGCGCGCACGAGCTCTCGGGCATCCTCAATGGGGTCGATGCGGCGGTGTGGGATCCGGCCACGGACGCCCTGCTGCCCGCGCGCTACACGCCGGACGACATGGCCGGCAAGGCGCGCTGCCGCAGCGCGCTGCGGCGCGAGCTCGGGCTGGCAGGCAAGGCCGACGGCCCGTTGTACTGCGTGGTGAGCCGGCTCACCGAGCAGAAGGGCCTGCACCTGGTGCTGCAGGCGCTGCCCGCGCTGCTGGCCGGCGGCGGCCAGTTCGCCCTGCTCGGCAGCGGCGATGCCGGGCTGGAGGCCGCCTTCCGCGACGCGGCCGCGGCGACGCCGGATGCGGTGGCGGTGCGCCTCGGCTACGACGAGGCCTTCGCCCACCGCCTGATCGCGGGCAGCGACGTGATCCTGGTGCCCTCGCACTACGAGCCCTGCGGGCTGACCCAGCTCTACGGCCTCAAGTACGGCACCCTGCCCCTGGTGCGCCGCGTCGGCGGCCTCGCCGACACGGTGGCCGACACGCGGCTGGAGACGCTGGACACCGACGCCACCGGATTCGTCTTCGAGGAGTTCTCCGCCGCTGCGCTCGAGCGCACGCTGCAGCGCGTGCACGCCCTCCACCTCCGCCCGGCCGAATGGCGACGTGTGCGCGCCCGCGGCATGACGCAGGATTTCGGCTGGGCACGCGCCGCCGCCGAATACCTCGCCCTCTACCGCAGCCTCGCGCCCGTGTAGGAGCGCCGCAAGGCGCGAATATCGCCCCGCCGACGCGAGTCGCCGCCTGAGCGCAGCATTCGCGGCTTGCGCCGCTCCTACACGAAACCGTCCCGGGCCGATGCGCGCGGCTCGATGCAGGAGCGCCGCAAGGCGCGAACGTGGGCGGCTTTCGTCGCGACTTCCCTTGCGATAGGCCTAAAATGCCTGGTTTCGCCCCCTCCGCGCAATGTGCCGCGGGCGGGCGCCACCCGTTTTCCGGAACTCCACCGAATCTCCATGGATCTCGCCCAGTTCACCCTGCAGTACGACCGCCCGAGCGACGACGTCGCCTCCCTCAAGCGTGCGATCGCCAACAAGCTGATGTACCAGATCGGCAAGAACCCGGAGTCGGCGCTGCCCGAAGACTGGCTGCACGCGGTCGCCTACACGGTGCGCGACCACCTGCTCGAGCGCTGGATGAAGACCACGCGGGCGAGCTACGCGCAGGACGTGAAGCGCGTCTACTACCTGTCGATGGAGTTCCTCATCGGCCGCAGCCTGGGCAACGCCATGCTCGCGCTCGAGCTCGCCGGCCCGGTGCGCGAGGCGCTGCGTGCGCTCGACATCGACCCCGACAGCCTGCCCGAGCTCGAGCCCGACGCCGCGCTCGGCAACGGCGGCCTCGGCCGCCTCGCCGCCTGCTTTCTCGACTCCATGGCCACGCTCGGCGTGCCCGGCTTCGGCTACGGCATCCGCTACGACTACGGCATGTTCCGCCAGCAGATCGTCGACGGGCAGCAGGTCGAGGTGCCGGACTACTGGCTCACCCACGGCAACCCATGGGAGTTCCCCCGCCCCGAGATCCGCATGCGCGTGCGCTTCGGCGGCCACCTGCAGGAGGACGGCGGGCGGGTGCACTGGGTGGGCACCGACGACGTGCTGGCGATGGCCTACGACTCGATCATCCCCGGCTACGGAACCGAGGTGACCAACACGCTGCGCCTGTGGTCGGCGCGCGCGACCGAGGAGATCGACCTCTCGGCCTTCAACCGCGGCAACTACTTCGGTGCGGTGGAAAGCAAGAACCACTCCGAGAACGTCTCGCGCGTGCTCTACCCCGACGACTCCACCCTCGAAGGCCGCGAGCTGCGCCTGCGTCAGGAGTATTTCTTCGTCTCCGCCAGCCTCCAGGACATCGTGCGCCGCTACCGCGTCGGCCACACCGATTTCGAGGCCCTGCCCGACAAGGTCAGCATCCACCTCAACGACACCCACCCGGTGCTCGCGGTGCCCGAGCTGATGCGCCTGCTGGTCGACGAACACGGGCTGGCGTGGGAGCACGCCTGGGCGCTGTGCCGGCGGGTGTTCTCCTACACCAACCACACCCTGATGCACGAGGCGCTCGAGACCTGGCCGCTGGAGATGCTCGGCCGCGTGCTGCCGCGCCACCTGCGCATCATTTTCGACATCAACGCGCATTTCCTCGCCGAGCTCAACGCCGAGCTCGGGCCCGACGTCGAGCGCATGCGCCGCATGTCGCTGATCGACGAACAGGGCGAGCGCCGGGTGCGCATGGCCTACCTGGCGATCGTCGCGTCGCACTCGGTCAATGGCGTGTCGGCGCTGCATTCGGCGCTGATGCGCGAGTCGATCTTCGCCGACTTCGCGCGCGTGTGGCCGCAGCGCTTCAACAACAAGACCAACGGCGTCACCCCGCGGCGCTGGCTGGCGCACGCCAACCCGGGGCTGGCCGCGCTGATCGACAGCCGCATCGGCCCCTCATGGCGGCGCGACCTCGAGCAGCTTCACGGCCTGCGCGCACACGCTGACGACGCCGACCTCCTGCACACGCTGCGCGCGGTCAAGCAGGCCAACAAGCTGCGCCTCGCGCAGTGGGTCGGCCAGCACTGCGGGCTCCACGTCGATCCGGCGGCGCTCTTCGACGTGCACGTCAAGCGCATCCACGAGTACAAGCGCCAGCTGCTCAACGTCCTGCACCTGGTGAGCCGCTACCAGCGCATCCTCGCCGAGCCGGACGCCGAGCACGTGCCGCGGGTGGCGATCTTTTCCGGCAAGGCGGCCTCGGCCTACCGCATGGCCAAGCTGGTGATCCGCCTCATCAACGACGTGGCCGCGGTGATCAACGCCGATCCGCGCGTCGGTGACCGCCTCAAGGTGGTCTTCGTACCCAACTTCTCGGTGAGCCTGGCCGAGCTGATCATCCCGGCGGCCGACCTCTCCGAGCAGATCTCCACCGCCGGCACCGAGGCCTCGGGAACCGGCAACATGAAGCTCGCGCTCAACGGCGCGCTCACCATCGGCACGCTGGACGGCGCCAACGTCGAGATCCGCGAGCAGGTCGGCGGGGACAACCTCTTCATCTTCGGCCACACCGCGGCCGAGGTCGCGCAGATCCGCAACGGCGGCTATCAGCCGCGCCAGTACTACGAGCGCGACCCCCGGCTGGCTGCGGCGCTCGACGCGATCCGCGAAGGCCTCTTCAGCCCGGGCGAGCCGGGGCGCTACCAGGCGATCTTCGACACCCTGGTGAACTGGGGCGACCACTACCTGTTGCTGGCCGACTACGCCAGCTATCTCGACGCCCAGGCCGAGGCCGATGCGCGCTATCGCGACCCGCTGCAATGGAGCCGGTGCAGCCTGCTCAACATCGCCGGCATGGGCGTGTTCTCGTCCGACCGCACCATCGCCGAGTACGCGCGAACGATCTGGCACACCGTGCCGCTGCGTATCGGCAGCGCGGGCGGGCTGTGAAGGCCAGGCCGAATAAGCGCATTGGATCACGGGGTCGCACCGTTTCCATGACGCGCCCCGCCGGGTCCGCGCGATAATCGTGCTGCAGTGCACGCAAGAACAGGGAGCCCATCGTGGCGACAGCAGAACTCGAAGACATCCTCGAACGGCACCGGCGCGATCCGCTGCAGTTGCTGCAGATCCTGATCGAGCTCCAGGCCCGTGAGGGCTGGCTGGCGCCGGACACCCTCTCCGCGCTGGCGGTCGCGCTGGGCATGCCGCGCGCCCGCGTCGAGAGCACGGCGAGCTTCTACAGCTTCCTGCACACCCGGCCGGCGGGCGAGTACCGCATCCTGTTCTCGGACAACATCACCGACCGCATGCTCGGCAACATGGCGCTGATGCAGGCGCTGTGCGACAAGCTGTGGCTGCAGCCGGGCAAGGTGTCGGAGGACGGCCTGGTGAGCGTGGCGACCACGTCGTGCACCGGCATGTGCGACCAGGGCCCGGCGCTGCTGGCCAACGGGCGCACGGTCACCCGCCTCACCCCGGAACGCATCGACGAGATGGCGCACCTGATCCGCCGCCGCGTGCCGGTGGGCGACTGGCCGCCGGAGTGGTTCCACGTCGAGGACAACATCCGCCGCCGCGACGTGCTGCTCGACCACGGCCTCGCACCGGGCCAGGCCCTCGCCGCCGCGCTCGACCGCGGGGCGACGAGCATCCTTGGCGAGATCGAACGCTCCGCGCTGCGCGGCCGCGGCGGCGCTGGCTTCGGCAGCGACATCAAGTGGCGCTCGTGCCGCGACGCCTGGGGCGACGCGCACTACGTGATCTGCAACGCCGACGAGGGCGAGCCCGGCACCTTCAAGGACCGCGTGCTGCTGTCGAGCTACTTCGACCTGGTGGTCGACGGCATGTGCATCGCCGGCATGGCGATCGGCGCCAACAAGGGCTTCATCTACCTGCGCGGCGAATACCGCTACCTGCTCGACCGCCTGGAGACCCGGCTCGCCCAGCGCCGCGAGCAAGGCCTGCTCGGGCGCAACATCCTCGGCCGCGGCTTCAGCTTCGACATCGAGATCCACCTCGGCGCCGGCGCCTACATCTGTGGCGAGGAGTCCGCGCTCATCGAGTCGCTCGAGGGCAAGCCGGGCAAGCCGCGCATCCGCCCGCCCTTCCCGGTCACCAACGGCTACCGCGGCCAGCCGACCACGGTGAACAACGTCGAGACGCTCGCGCTCGCGGCGTTGATCGCGGTGCGCGGTGGCGAGTGGTTCCGCGCCATCGGCACCCCGGCCTCGACCGGCACCAAGCTGCTGTCGGTGTCGGGCGACGTCGAGCGCCCGGGCATCTACGAGTTTCCCTTCGGCGTCAGCGTCGCCGAGGTGCTCGAGGCCGCCGGCGCGCGCGACACGCAGGCGGTGACCAGCGCCGGCGCGGCCGGGCATTGCCTTGCGGCGGACGAGTTCGGCCGCCGCATCGCCTTCGAGGACGTCGCCACCGGCGGCTCGATCATGGTGTTCGATGCCTCCCGCGACATGTTCGAGGTGGCGCGCAACTTCGCCCACTTCTTCGCGCACGAGAGCTGCGGCTTCTGCACGCCCTGCCGCGTCGGCACCGCGGTCAACGCCCGCCTGCTGGACAAGCTCGCCGCCGACCACGGCTCGCCCTACGACCTCGACGAGATCGCGAAGATGCACCGCCTGATGCAGGGCGCCAGCCACTGCGGCCTGGGCAACACGGCGACGATCGCGATCGACGACATGCTGGCCAAGTTCCGCCCCGCCTTCGAGCGCCGCCTGCACTCGCCCGACTACGAGCCCGCCTTCGACCTCGACGCCGCGCTGTCGCAGGCGCGCCGGATGACCGGCCGCGACGACCCGGGTGCTCACCTCGGCGACAACCGCGGGGCGCTGGCCGAGGAGCGCGCTCATGCGCACGGCCGCGCCACCACGACCGGCGTGCAGGGCGCCCCCGCCTCCGCCGAGCCGGTCTCGGCAAAGGATCTGCAGCCATGAACGATTCCTTCCTGCTCGACGGCGAGGACATCCCCTTCACGCCCGGCCAGACCGTGATGCAGGCCGCGGCCGCCGCGGGCAAGTACATCCCGCACCTGTGCTGGCATCCGGACTTCGCCGCGCACGGCTCGTGCAAGCTGTGCACGGTCAAGATCGGCGGTCGCTTCGCCACGTCCTGCACGGTGCGCGCCGCTGCCGGCCAGGAGGTGGAGAACCGCACGGACGAGCTCGACGCCAAGCGCCGCACGCTGCTGCAGCTGCTCTTCGTCGAAGGCAACCACTTCTGCCCGTCGTGCGAGAAGAGCGGCGACTGTGCGCTGCAGGCCACCGCCTACGAGCTGGGCATGTTGACGCCGCACTTCGACCACTTCTACCCCGACCGCCCGGTCGACGCCTCGCACCCCGACGTGCTGCTCGAGTTCAACCGCTGCATCCTGTGCGAGCTGTGCGTGCGCGCCAGCCGCGATGTCGATGGCAAGAACGTGTTCGCACTCGCCGGGCGCGGCACCCGGTCGCACCTGGTGGTCAACAGCGACACGGGGCGGCTCGCCGACACCGACTTCGCCGCCACCGACCGCGCCGCCGCGGTGTGCCCGGTGGGGGTGATCCTGAAAAAACGGGTGGGCTTCGCGGTGCCGATCGGGCAGCGCACCTACGACCGCCAGCCGATCAGCGCGGGCATGCGCGCCGACGACAAGGCCGGCGCGGGCATCGGGGAGGTCGGATGATGCGAATCGAGACCACGGACGCCAGCGCCGGCGGCACACCGCACAAGCTCAAGGTGGCCACCGTGTCGCTGGCCGGGTGCTTCGGCTGCCACATGGCCTTCCTCGACATCGACGAGCGCCTGCTGCCGCTGCTCGAGCTCGTCGAGTTCGACCGCTCGCCGATCACCGACATCAAGCACTGCGGCCCCTGCGACATCGGGCTCATCGAGGGCGGGGTGTGCAACGCCGAGAACGTGCACGTGCTGCGCGAGTTCCGCGCCAACTGCAAGGTGCTGGTCGCGCTCGGCGCGTGCGCGGTCAACGGCGGCCTGCCGGCGCAGCGCAACCACCTCGAGCTAGCCGACATCCTGCAAGAGGTCTACCGCACCGGCCACGGCCTCGCCGAGGGCAGCCGCATCCCCGACGACCCCGAGCTGCCGCTGCCGCTGAACCAGGTCCATCCGGTGCATGAGGTGGTGAGGATCGACTACTTCTTGCCGGGCTGCCCGCCCTCGGGCGATGCGATCTGGGCCTTCCTGACCCAGTTGATCGAGGGCAAGGACCCGAACTTGGGCCTCGGCCTGCTGCACTATGACTGAAACCCCGAAAGGCTCGCGGCTTGCGCCCCTCCTACAGGAAGCTCGAGCGCCTCGCTTTTCGGTAGGAGCGGCGCAAGCCGCGAGCCTCTCACTGACGACGATATCCACATGAGCTTCCAACTCGAAACCGCCACAGTCGCCAGCGATACCTTGCGCCGTGTCGCGATCGACCCCGTATCGCGCGTGGAAGGCCACGGCAAGGTCACGATCCTGCTCGACGAGGACAACAAGGTGCATCAGGTGCGCCTGCACATCGTCGAGTTCCGCGGCTTCGAGCGCTTCATCCAGGGCCGGCCGTACTGGGAGGTGCCGGTGATGGTGCAGCGCCTGTGCGGAATCTGCCCGGTCTCGCACCACCTCGCGGCGAGCAAGGCGCTCGACCTCATCGTCGGCGCGAGCAAGGTCACCCCGACCGCCGACAAGATGCGCCGCCTGATGCACTACGGCCAGATCCTGCAGTCCCACGCGCTGCACTTCTTCCACCTGTCCTCGCCCGACCTGCTGTTCGGCTTCGGCTCCGAGGTCGGCCGGCGCAACATCGTCGGTGTGGCACAGCAATACCCCGACATCGCGAAGAAGGGCATCCTGCTGCGCAAGTTCGGCCAGGAGGTGATCCGCCTCACCGCGGGCAAGCGCGTGCATGGCACCGGCGCGGTGCCGGGCGGCGTCAATCGTTCGCTGACCGCCGACGAGCGCAAGGACCTGCTCAAGGACGCCTACCAGATGATCGCCTGGAGCCGCGACGCGGTGCGCATCATCAAGGAGCTTCACCAGCAGGACCCGGCGCTCTACGACCACTTCGGCACCGTGCGCTCGAGCTTCATGGGCCTGGTCGCACCCGACGGCAGCCTCGACCTCTACCACGGCGTGCTGCGCGCCCAGGACGCCGACGGCCGGATCCTCTTCGACCAGGTGGACTATCAGACCTACGACCGCCTGATCACCGAGGAGGTCAAGCCCTGGAGCTACATGAAGTTCCCCTACTTCACGGCCATGGGCCCCGAGGCCGGCTGGTACAAGGTCGGCCCGCTCGCGCGCGTGCAGAACTGCGACAGCATCCCCACGCCGTTTGCCGAGCATGAGCGCCGCGAGTTCGTCGCCTACGCCGGCGGCAAGCCGCTGCACGGCAGCCTGGCCTTCCACTGGGCGCGCATGATCGAGATGCTGTTCGCCGCCGAGACCATCAAGGACCTGCTGCACGACGACGACCTCTCCGGTACCGAGCTGATGGCCGGCGGCGAGCGTCGGCGCGAGGGCGTGGGCGTGATCGAGGCGCCGCGCGGCACCCTCTTCCACCACTACCAGGTGGGTGACGACGACCTCGTCACCATGGCCAACCTGATCGTCTCCACCACCAACAACAACCAGGCGATGAACACGGCGGTGCGCGAGGTGGCGAAGCAATACCTCGATGGCAAGGAGATCACCGAGGGCCTGCTCAACCACATCGAGGTCGCCATCCGCGCCTTCGACCCCTGCCTGTCGTGCGCCACCCACGCGCTCGGCAAGATGCCGCTGGAGGTCAGGCTGGTGGACGCCGAGGGCACGGAGCTGGACCGGAAGTACAAGGCGTGAGTGCTGTGGCCCTTGGTGGCGGTGCGCCGGCGAACCCTTGCGCCACGGCCGAGCCGGAACGCGAGTTCGAGCCGGAGCTGGTCGTGCCCGCAGCTCTGCTGGTCTTCGGCTGGGGCAACCCGAGCCGGGGGGACGACGCGCTCGGTCCGCTGTTCGTCGAGGCGGTCGAGGCGATGCAGCTACCCGGGGTCGAGTGTCTCACCGATTTCCAGTTGCAGGTCGAACATGCGCTGGATCTGCGCGGGCGCCGCCGTATCCTGTTCGTCGATGCATCCGGTACGGCACTGCCGCCCTTCGAACTTCAGCCGATCGCGGCCGCCCGTGACGACAGCTTCACGACCCATGCGGTCTCACCACAGAGCGTGCTGCAGGTCTTCGAGGATCTCGAGGGCCGGCCGGCTCCGCCCTGCTGGCTGCTCGCCATCCGCGGCGACTCATTGGAACTCGGCGCCGCACCAACCCCCTCCGCCCGCGCCAACCTTCGTGCCGCCATCGTGGCCTTCACCGCCTGGCTCTCCGAGCTGTAGGAGCGGCGCAAGCCGCGAACCCGGCGAGCCGGGAATCGGCGCGAGCGAGGCGATCGACGCCCCGATCGCGCCTCGCGGCGCTCCTACAGGAACCGGCGCGCTTGCGGGTGCCGTGCAGGAGCGGCGCAAGCCGCGAACCCGGCGAGCCGGGAATTGACGTGGGCGGGACAATCGATGCCGCATTCGCGCCTCGCGCCTCGCGCCTCGCGCCTCGCGCCTCGCGGCGCTGCCGCAGCGGTGCGACTTACCTGCCGGCTTATAGCCCGCGCAACTGTTCCAGCGCCTCTTCCACACGCTCGACAGCGATCACCTTGAGTCCTTCGATCGGGTGTTTCGGCGCATTCGCGCGCGGAACGATGGCGGTGTCGAAGCCGAGCTTGGCGGCTTCCTTGAGGCGCTCCTGGCCGCGCGGCGCGGGGCGGATCTCGCCGGCGAGGCCGACCTCGCCGAATACCGCCAGGCCCCGCTTGAGCGGGCGGTCACGCAGTGAGGAGACGATCGCGAACAGGATTGCGAGGTCGGCGGCCGGCTCGGTGATCTTGACGCCGCCAACCGCGTTTACGAACACGTCCTGGTCGAAGCACACCACGCCGGCGTGGCGGTGCATGACCGCGAGCAGCATCGCCAGGCGGTTCTGCTCGAGGCCCACGGACAGGCGGCGCGGATTGGGGCTCTGCGAGGAATCGACCAGGGCCTGCACCTCGACCAGCAGCGGGCGCGTGCCCTCCTGGGTGATCAGCACGCACGAACCTGCGACCTGCTGCGAGTGCTGCGACAGGAAGATCGCCGATGGGTTGGAGACGCCGCGCAGGCCGCGCTCGGTCATGGCGAACACGCCGAGCTCGTTGACCGCGCCGAAGCGGTTCTTGAACGCGCGGATGAGGCGGAAGCTGGAGTGGGTGTCGCCCTCGAAATACAGCACGGTGTCGACGATGTGCTCGAGCACGCGCGGGCCGGCGAGCGTGCCGTCCTTGGTGACGTGGCCGACCAGGATCAGGCTGGTTCCGCTCTGCTTGGCGAAGCGGGTGAGCTGTGCCGCGCATTCGCGCACCTGGGCGACCGAGCCGGGGGCGGACTGCAGGGCCTCGGAGTACACTGTCTGGATGGAGTCGATCACCGCCACGCGCGGGCGCGCCTCGCGCAGGGTGTGGAGGATGCGTTCGAGGTTGATCTCGGCGAGCATCTGCAGGGACGAGGGCGGCAGTTGCAGGCGCTGGGCGCGCAGCGCGACCTGCTCGCCGGACTCCTCGCCGCTGACGTAGATTACGCCGCCACCCTTCCCACCCTTGCGCGTCGGCGCTTCGCCGCCCGAGGCGGGGTTCGTCACGGAAAGGTTGGACAAGGCCTGCAGCAGCAGGGTGGACTTCCCGATACCCGGGTCGCCGCCGATCAGCACCACGCCGCCGGCCACCAGGCCGCCACCGAGCACGCGGTCGAATTCGTCGAGACCGGTGGGCTGGCGTGGCTCTTCGCGCGGTTCGAGCGCCGACAGCGGTTGCAGCCGGCTGGTCTCGCCAGCGAGCGCGGCGAAGCGGCTGCCTGCAGCCGGCGCGGCGGGCTCGAGCACAGTCTCGACGAGGGTGTTCCAGGCCAGGCATTGCGGGCACTGGCCCTGCCAGCGTACGGCCTGCGCACCGCATTCGGTGCAGACGAAAGCGGATTTCTGGCGTGCCATCAGGGTTGTCCGAAACTGCGGCAAGGCTCCGGACGCAGCCGGAGCTCGAGCTCGAAGGGAGTCAGTCCTGCTCCTGCTCGGCCGCGATGCGGGCGAACTCCTCGCAGACGTGGTCGGCGAAGGCGTTGATCAGGCGCGAGCGGAACTTGTCGCGCGGCAGGATGACTTCGAGCGGGGTGTGGATCCGCGGCTGCAGGGGAATCGCCACCAGCCGGCCCTCCTCCACGTCGCGCAGGATCGCGCGCCGCGAGGCGATCGCGAAACCGAGGCCGGCCGCGGCGAGTTGCTTGACCGCGGCGAGGCTGCCGAGCTCTGCGCACAGCGTGATCTGGCTGCCGGCGATGCCGGCGGCCTCGAAGAACTCGTCGGCGATCTGGCGGATGCCGTTGCCGGGGTCGCGGTCGATGAAGGGGTGGCCGACGAGATCACCGGCGGTGAGCTCCTTGAACTTCGCCAGCGGATGGGCCGGGCTGCAGATCACCAGCAGGTCGTCGCGCGCGGCGCTGCGGCGTTCGATGCTGGGCTGTTCGGTGGCGATCTCGATCAGGCCGAGGTCGAGGTCGCGCGCGGCGACGCGGTCCTCCGTGAGCTTGGACGTGCCCACCACGACACGCGGCAGCACGCCCGGGTAGCGGCGCTTGAAACTCTCCAGCACCTGCGGCAGCCAGTAGGCGGCGATCGTGGTGCTGGTGCCGATGCGGAGCTGGCCGGCGAGCTCGTCGGTGAGCTCGGAGACGCGCGAATCGAGCTCGGCCGACAGGCCGAGGATGCGCTCGGCGTAGGCGAGCACGAGCTCGCCTGCGGCGGTGAGGGTGATCTTGCCGTGCCCCCGGTCGAGCAGGCGCGTGTCGAAGTGTTCCTCGAGCTGCTTGATCTGGAAGGTGACGGCCGGCTGCGTCATGTGGAGGTGTTCCGCGGCACGAGTAAACGAGCCGTGCTTCGCTACCGCGTGGAAAACCTGGAGTCTGCGATCTGCCATGGCATGGATAAGTACGATTTATTTAGTAGAATTAAAGCACAATCCAGAGCGTTCGGGGGGGCCGCGCCAGACATGGTGGGACATCGTTCGCTCCTTGCCCTGAAACCGTTGCCATACCGTCGTTTGCAGGCGCCGTGAACGGCCTGCGCAAGATCATCACCGGGCAATCGGCTTCGTGATATAAACCGCGCTCCAACCTTCCGCCGCGACCCGACGATGCCGCTCGGCTTCTACATCATCATGGCGGCGCAGTTCTTCTCTGCGCTGGCCGACAATGCGTTGCTGATCATCGCCATCGCCATGCTTCGGGACATGGCGGCCCCGTCCGAATACGAGCCGCTGCTCAAGCTCTTCTTCACCGTCTCCTATGTCGCGCTCGCCGCCTTCGTAGGCGCCTTCGCGGACTCGATGCCGAAGTGGCGGGTAATGCTGATCAGCAACACGATCAAGATCGGCGGTTGCCTGATGCTCTTCCTCGGTGCCCATCCGCTGTTCGCCTATGCGGTGATCGGCCTGGGTGCGGCGGCGTACTCGCCGGCCAAGTACGGGATCCTCACCGAATACCTGCCCCACCGCCTGCTCGTGGTGGCCAACGGCTGGATCGAGGGACTCACCGTGGGGGCGATCATCGTCGGCACCGTGATCGGCGGGATCATGATCCGTGGCGATGTTTCCACCTGGCTGGTGGGGCTCGGCCTGCCCGGCGTCGGCTCGGCCTTCGGCGCTGCGGTGCTGATGGTGGGCACCCTGTATCTGGTCGCGGCCATCTTCAACATGTACATCCCGGACACCGGGGTGGACCACAAGCCGCTCAAGAGCAATCCGCTCTACCTGCTGCATGACTTCAACCACTGCCTTCGCCTGCTCTGGCGCGACAAGCTCGGGCAGATCTCGCTCGCCGTCACCACGCTGTTCTGGGGCGCAGGCGCGACGCTGCAATTCATCGTGATCAAGTGGGCCGAACACAACCTGGGCATGAACCTGTCGCAGGCCTCGATGCTGCAAGGCGTCGTGGCGCTCGGCGTGGCCACCGGCTCGGTCCTTGCAGCCCGCTACATCACCCTGCGGCGGGCAGTGAATGTGATCCCGCTGGGCATCGCGATGGGCCTCGGGGTGACGACCATGGTGGGCGTGAGCGAGATCTGGATCGCGATGGCGCTGATGGTGGTCGTGGGCGGACTGGCCGGCTTCTTCGTGGTGCCGATGAACGCACTGCTGCAGCACCGCGGCCACATCCTGATGGGCGCGGGACACTCGATCGCGGTGCAGAACTTCAACGAGAACCTGTCCATCCTGGTGATGACGGGAACCTACGCACTGCTGATCGTGCTCGGCCTGTCGATCAACACCGTGATCGTGATGTTCGGCCTCTTCGTCGCCGGCACCATGTTGCTGGTCAAGCGTCGTCACGAGGCCAATCAGCGCGAGTTCGACAACGTCGCCCTGCTCGAAGACCGCCACCACTGAAAGCGCGGCTGGTTCAGCCAGCGTCCGCCATCAGCCGGCGCGCGAAGCAGAGATCCTCCCAGGCCTTGGCCTTGTCCTGCGGATTGCGCAGCAGATAGGCAGGGTGATAGGTGACCACGACCGGAATGCCCGCGTGCTCGAAGGCCCTGCCACGCGCCGCCGAGATCGCGATCTCTCGTGCCAGCAGGGCCTGCGCCGCCGGACGCCCGAGCGCGATCAACAGGCGTGGCTGAACGAGCGCGATCTGGCGCTCGAGATAAGGCAGGCACGCGGCAATCTCGCCGCGTTCGGGGGTACGGTTGTGCGGCGGACGGCATTTGACCGCGTTGGCGATGTAAACGTCTTCGCCGCGCTTGAGACCGATCGCTGCGAGCATGTTGTCGAGCAGGCGCCCGGCCTGGCCGACGAAGGGTTCGCCGCGCTGATCCTCCTCTGCGCCCGGACCTTCGCCGACGAGCATCCAGCGCGCCCGCCGGTCGCCAACGCCGGGCACGGCCTGCTTGCGGCGCTCGCACAGCGCGCAGGCCCTGCAATCGCCGATCTCGGCTTCGAGGGCGTCCCACTCGAGGGTCGCGATCCGTGCGACGCGGGCAGCGTCCGGCGCTTCGGACGCGGTGGCCGCACCACGGGACCTCGGATCCGGAACCGGCGGAACTTCCGCCGCGTGGGTGCGCGCGGGCTCGGCGCCTCGCGGACCGGGCTGCGGTGCAGGGTTCGAGCGCGAAGCGGTCGCCGACGCGGGCGCACGCACGGCTCCGGGGGGCGGGGAAAAGGGCATGCGGCGCACCTCGTTCCTTGCCAAGCCGGGGGCTGCTCCGCTTTCGATCGGTGCGGCTTCCGCCACCTCCCCTGCTACGCATGCGGCCCCGGAAGCCTCCACCGCGCGCGCGCGCAGGCGCCAGATCGGCCCGAGCCCCATCTCGCGCAGCACCGCTTCGCGGCGGCGGGACGGATGCGGGGCCGTCACAGTGCGCGCCTCATCACGATCGCATCCTCACGCCCGCCGGTCGCCGGGTAATAGCCTCGCCGGCGGCCGATCTCGACGAAGCCGCTGCGCGCATAGAGGCGCAAGGCGGCCGTGTTCGACGGCCGCACCTCGAGGTAGAAATCGTGCGCGCCCCGCGCACGTGCCGTCTCCGCCAGCCAGTCGAGGAAGCGCGTCGCAAGGCCCTTGCCCTGCGCCTCGAGAGTGACGCCGATATCGAGCAGGTGCGCCTCGTCGAGCACGTTCATCACGATCGCATAGCCCGCGGCCTCTCCGTTCCGGGACAGAACCCAGGCGTCGTATCCACTGGCGAGCGAGTCCGCAAAGTTGCCGCGCGACCAGGGATGCGCATGCAGCTCCGCCTCCCGGGCACTCACCCAGTCGAGGTCCTCTTCGCGCATCGGCGCGAAGGCGAGCGCCTGCATCAGGCGCGTCCCCCGCGGGCGAGACGCTCGGCGGTGGTGAGCGCGACCTTGTCGCGGACGTAGAGCGGAGCAGCCAGCTCGGGCGCCACCAGCCGGTCCTCGATCGCCTGGATCGCTCCAAGCCTGGCGACCTCTTCCGCGCGCGGATGAAGATCGGGCTGGCAGGAGGTCAGGCGCCCCGCAGTGCGCGCCTCGAGTTCCTCGGGCCAGGCGCGGAAAGCGGATCCGGCGGCACTCCAGTCGCCGGGAGGAAGTTCGAGCTCGATCGGGGCGCAGCAGCGTGGCGCCCCGTGCGGCTGCGGCACGCCCCGGGCGTCGAGTTCGAAAGTCGCAAAGTAGATCTCGCCCATGCGCGCATCGGTCGCCGCCAGCACCCGCTGCGCACCGGCCTGAAGCGCGAGCGCCTGCAGGCTGCCGACTGCCGCGACGCCAAGATCCGCGGCGAGCGCAATGCCCTGGGCCACGCCGCAGGCAAGGCGCAGGCCGGTGAACGCCCCGGGCCCGGCGCCGAAGGCGACCGCGTCGAGGTGCGCGACGGCGAGGCCGGCCTCGGCGAGGAGCTCGTGCAGGTCACGCAGCACCGCCTCGGAATGGTTGGCCGCACCCTGGATGCGACGGACGAGCAGTTCGTCGCCATGCAGCAGCGCGACGCTACCGTGCTCGGTGGCGGTTTCGATGGAGAGGATGTTCATGAGGCCGCCATTCTACCGGCAGCACGCCGGTTCGTAGCGCTGATGGTTTTCATGCAGAAGCACCGGGGGGCGCGAACGGGACATCCGACCCGATAAGGGCATGCATCCGGACACGGGCGTGCGATCCATCTCCCGACCAAGGCATCCGCGTCTTCCGACCCTCCTGCTGGGGCATTGACGCCCCCGGTGCGATCAGCGCTGCGGCTTGCGCCCCGGCTCCTCGCGGTAGGCACCGCGCGCGGCGTCGCGCATGTGGCGACGCAAGTCGCTACGTTCCTCCTCGCTCATCCGGCGACGCTCGCGGACACCCTCGCGATCCTTGCGCTGATCGCTGAGGGTCTCCCGCCATTCCTGACGCTCCTCGGCCCCTGCGGGACGGAATCGCTGCGTCTGCTCCTCTCCACCGACGATGAAGCGAAGCTGCGCCCTCGCTTCGGTCGGAACCAGCACACAGAAGACGAGCGCGCCACAAACGATGGAGCCGCGCACGCCCGACAGACGGAGCAGGCTCGGCAGATGAGGACTGGATGAGGAAAGAACCGGCAAGCGTGTCATGGGAGCACGGCGCGAGTCCCGACGACCTCGACGAGGCCAGGAACCGACGGAGAAAAGCGATGCCTTCACATTACGGCAAACCGGCCGGTGCGCAAAGCCTTCGTGGGGCGACCGGAGACTCGTTTGTAAGGCGATATTGCCCGTCCGTCCAGACCTTACGAAGGGTTACCGCGACAGCCTGGCGGACAGCCCCGGGGAGGGTGGCACCGTCGGTCGAGTCAGGCTAGCATTCCGTACATGAACCAGAAAAATCGCTATCGCATTCTCGTGGTGGACGACGACGCGCGCCTGCGCGAGTTGCTGTCCCGCTACCTGCAGGAGCAGGGTTTCTCGGTGAAGGCCGTCGGCGACGCGCCGATGATGGATCGCGCCCTGCACCGCGAGCACTACGACCTGATCGTGCTCGACCTGATGCTGCCCGGCGAGGACGGGCTGGCGATCTGCAGGCGGCTGCGCGCCGCCGAGAACCAGATCCCGATCATCATGCTGACCGCCAAGGGCGACGACGTCGATCGCATCGTCGGACTGGAGATGGGCGCCGACGACTACGTGGCCAAGCCCTTCAATCCGCGTGAACTGGTCGCCCGCATCCAGGCCGTGATGCGCAGGCAGCCGCACACCCTGCCGGGGGCACCGACGCCGGAAGACGAGATCGTCGCGTTTGGCCGGGTCAAGGTGAATCTGGGCACGCGCGTCCTGGTGCGTGACGGCGAGGAGATCCAGCTCACCACGGGCGAGTTCTCGCTGCTCAAGGTCTTGCTGACCCACCCGCGCCAGCCCCTGTCGCGCGACAAGCTCATGGAACTTGCGCGCGGTCGCGAGTACGGCGTCTTCGACCGCGCCATCGACGTGCAGGTATCGCGCCTGCGCAAGCTGGTCGAGGACGACCCCGCCAAGCCACGCTACATCCAGACGGTCTGGGGCTTCGGCTACGTGTTCGTGCCCGACGAACAGAAGGCGGGCGAGGACAACGGCGGGCCGGCGGACTCCGCCAGCGGCGGCGAGGACTGATGGCGCGATCCGGCGAGGGCACGTCCGGCGCGTCGCGGACGCGCCTGCTGCCGAGCACCCTGCTGTGGCAGACCTTCCTGCTGGTTGCCCTGCTCCTAGTCGTCGCACTCGGCAGCTGGGTACAGATCTTCCGCTACTTCCAGGAGCCTGCGCGCGCGCGCGACGTCGCCCAGATGGTGGTGTCGGTGATCAACCTTACCCGCACCGCGCTGATCAACGCAGACTTCGACCGCCGCATGGACCTGCTGATCGACCTGGCGGCGCTCGAAGGCATCCGCATCTATCCGGCCGAGGCCACCGATGAGCTTGCACCTCTAGCCGACACCCGACCATTACGCCTGCTCACCGCAGACGTGCGCCGCCAGCTCGGCGACCACACCCGCTTCGCTTCGCGCTGGAAGACGCTCGAAGGCTTCTGGGTAAGCTTCCGCCTCGACCCCGACGATGCGAACGACGAGTACTGGGTGATGCTGCCGCCCGAGCGTATCGAGAACCCCGACGACTTCGGCTGGCTCGGCTGGGGTGGCGGCGCCCTGCTCGCCGCCCTGCTCGGCGCCTTCCTGATCGTGGCCCGCGTGAGCGCTCCCTTGCGCCAGCTCGCGCGCGCTGCGCGCATGGTGGGCAGCGGCGAGCGCCCGCCTCCACAACCCGAGAGCGGCCCGCAGGAGATCGCCCTGGTCGCGCGCGCCTTCAACCAGATGGCCGGCAACCTCGCGCGCATGGACGAGGATCGCGCGCTGATCCTTGCCGGCGTCTCGCATGACCTGCGTACACCGCTCGCCCGCCTGCGCCTCGGTATCGAGATGTCCGGGGCGCCCGACGACGAGGTGACCGCAATGGTGGCGGACATCGACGAGATGGATCGCATCATCGGCCAGTTTCTCGACTTCGGTCGGGGCGACGCGCAGGAACCTGCCGCGGCGATCGATCTCGCCACCCTTGCGCGCGAGGTGACCGAGCCCTACCGGTTGCGCGGCGTAGACCTGCGCCTGGAGGTCCCGGAGAGCCTGTTCGCGCAGGCCCGCGCCCTGTCGATCCGGCGCGCGCTCGCCAACCTGATCGACAACGCGCTGCGCTACGCAGGCGGGAACGATCCACTGGAGGTCTCGGTCTGCAGCGAGGGAGGCCACGCACGCATCGAGGTTGCCGACCACGGACCGGGCATCCCGGAAAACGAGATCGAGCGCATGCGCCAGCCTTTCACCCGGCTGGAAAAGGCGCGCAGCAACACCAAGGGGGCCGGACTCGGCCTGGCGATCGTCGATCGGGTGATGCGCGCCCACCATGGCCGACTCGAACTGTCGCCGCGCGAGGGAGGAGGACTGCGAGCAGCGCTCTGCCTGCCGCTGGCGGCTCCAAGCGGCGAACAGGATAGAATGCAGCGCTCCGCGCAAAGCGAACAAGACAGACCATGAAATTCCTCTTCGATCTCCTGCCGGTGATCCTCTTCTTTGCCGCCTACAAGGTCGGCGGCGCCAACCCCGAGGCCGCGCATGCACTCGCGGCCGGCTGGCTGGGCGACGGCATCGCGGTCGCGCAGGCTCCGATCCTGATCGCCACCTTCGTCGCCATCCTCGCCACCGTCCTGCAGATCGGACTGGTGTGGCTGAAGCATCGCAAGGTCGACACCATGCTGTGGATCAGCCTGGCGATCATCGTCGTGTTCGGCGGCGCCACGCTGTTCTTCCACAACCCTACCTTCATCAAGTGGAAGCCCACCGCGCTGTACTGGTTGTTCGGCGCGGTGCTGCTCGGCTCGGCCTGGCTGCTCGGACGCAATCTCATCCGTGCCATGCTCGAGGCGCAGATCAAGCTGCCCGACCCGGTGTGGGCCCGCCTCAATCTCGCCTGGGCCGGCTTCTTCATCGCAATGGGCGTGCTCAACCTCTGGGTCGCCTACAACTTCACCGAAGAGACCTGGGTCAACTTCAAGATGTTCGGTGGCATGGGGCTGATGCTGGCCTTCGTGCTCGCCCAGGGTTTCTACCTGTCCCGTCACATGGAAGAGGAAAGCAATTGATGTTCTACGCCCTGATCGGAGAGGACGCCCCCGGCGCGCTCGAGACTCGCCTGGCCGTGCGTCCGCAGCATGTCGCGCGCCTCGAGGCGCTGCGCGATGAAGGCCGCCTGCTGCTCGCCGGGCCGATGCCCGCGATCGACTCGCCCGACCCCGGCCCGGCGGGCTTCGCCGGCAGCCTGATCGTCGCCGAGTTCGACTCGCTCGCCAGCGCCGAGGCCTGGTTGCGAGAGGATCCGTACGTGCAGCAAGGCGTATTCGCGCGCACGACGGTGCGCCCGTTCCGGAAGACCCTGCCGTGAGTGCGACGAGGGTCGAACGCATCCGTGCCGCGCTGCAGGAACGCTTCGCACCGACACGACTCGAGGTCGGTGACGACAGCGCGCTGCACGCCGGCCACGCGGGGGCCCGCGAGGGCGGCGGGCACTACCGGGTTTTCATCGTCTCGGAGGCCTTCCAGGGCTGCAGCAGAGTGCTCCGGCAGCGTATGATCTACGACGCGGTCGGGGACATGATGCACAAGGACATCCATGCCCTCGCCATCCGCGCGCTAACGGCCGTAGAGGCCGAATCACAAGGACATTGAAGGAATCTCCATGAAACATTTCCCGAGCCGTCTCGCCATCACCCTGCTCGCCGGCTTCCTCGCCCTGCCCGCCCTCGCCGCCTCCCCGGTGGCCAAGGTTAACGGTGTGACGATTCCCGGCGAGCGCGCCGAGGCCATGCTGACCGAGCAGCGTGCGCAAGGTGCACCCGACGGCGAGCAGCTGCGCAACGCGGTGCGTGAAGAGCTGATCCGCCGCGAGGTGCTGAGCCAGGAGGCCGGCAAGAAGGGCCTGGACAAGAAGGCCGACGTCAAGGCGCAGATGGAAATGGCCCGTCAGGCCATCCTGATCCGTGCCTACCTGCAGGACTACGTGCGCGCCAACCCGATCAGCGACGCCGACCTGATGAAGGAATACGACGCCATCAAGGGCCGCATGGGCGACAAGGAATACAAGCCCCGCCACGTGCTGGTCGAGACCGAGGACCAGGCCAAGGCGATCATCGCCCGCTTGCAGAACGGCACCGCCTTCGAGGAAGTTGCCAAGGAGTCGCGCGACCCGGGATCGAAGGAGCGGGGTGGCGAACTCGGCTGGAGCAATCCGGCGATGTTCGTGAAGCCGTTCTCGGACGCGATGATCCAGCTCGAGAAGGGCAAGTACACCGCGACCCCCGTCAAGAGCGATTTCGGCTACCACGTGATCCAGCTCGACGACGTGCGCGACGTGCAGCCGCCCCCGTTCGAAGAGGTCAAGCCGCAGCTGCAACAGCGCCTGCAGCAGCAGAAGGTCGAGCGCCACGTGCTCGAACTGCGTGAAAAGGCCAAGGTCGAGTAATCACCCGTCCGGTCCGCGTCTGCCGCCACCCCGGGATCAAACCGGCGCCGGGGTGGTGGCAGGTGCGAAATCGAAGGCAAGAGAAACCCGCTGCGGGCACACGCCAGGCAGCGGGTTTTTTTCGTGCCGCGCCCGGCGCTTCCGCGCCGGAGCGATTCCCGGTCAGAACAGCTCTTCGGTCAGCTCGAGCGCGCCCGGCGCGCCATTGACGACCGTGTAGGCCAGGCCGCCGGCCTGCGCGAGGACGTGGTCTGCGTAGAAGCGCGCGGTGACGATCTTGGCCTTGTAGAAGCCGGCATCGCCCTCGCCCGCTTCGAGCTTGCGCCTGGCGACCAGCGCAGCGCGCGCCATCTGCCAGCCACCCGCGACGATGCCGAGCAGCTTCAGGAAGGGCACCGAGCCGACCGAGGCCGCCTTGATGTCCTTCGAGTAGGTGGCGAGGAGGTAGGCCACGGCCTCTTCCACCGCCGCGATGCCATTGCCCAGCGCGCGCGCGATGGCCGCGAACGCCTCGTCCTGCACGCCGCCGACTTCGGCCTCGACCGCACGCATCATCTGCACGACGGCGCCGACGGTGGCGCCGTTCTCGCGGGCGATCTTGCGGCCGATCAGGTCGTTGGCCTGGATCGCGGTCGTGCCCTCGTAGATCGTGGTGATGCGCGAATCGCGGAAGTGCTGCGCCGCGCCGGTCTCCTCGATGAAGCCCATGCCGCCGTGCACCTGCACGCCGTCGGAGGTGACGTCGATCGAGTTCTCGGTGCACCAGCCCTTGACCACCGGGATCATCAGGTCGACGAAGGCCTGGTTCTGCGCGCGCACTGCCTCGTCGGCGTGGTTGTGCGCCTTGTCAAAGGCGGCGCCGACGACGTAGGCGAGCGCGCGCATCGCCTCGGTCTTGCTCTTCATGTTCATGAGCAGGCGACGCACGTCGGCGTGGTGCAGGATGTTGACCTTCGGACCACCGCGTACACCGGCATCGGTGCCCTGGATGCGGTCCTTGGCGTACTGCAGCGCGTGCTGATAGGAGCGCTCGGACAGCGCCAGGCCTTCCATGCCGACCGCGAAGCGGGCCTCGTTCATCATGATGAACATGTACTCGAGGCCGCGGTTCGGCTCGCCGACCAGGGTGCCGATCGCGCCGCCCTTGTCGCCGAAGGCGAGCACGGCGGTGGGGCTGGCGTGGATGCCGAGCTTGTGCTCGATCGACACGCAGTGCACGTCGTTGCGCGCGCCCAGGCTGCCGTCGGCGTTGACCATGAACTTGGGCACGACGAACAGCGAGATGCCCTTCACGCCCTCGGGCGCGTCCGGCAGGCGGGCCAGCACGAGGTGGATGATGTTGTCGGTGAGGTCGTGCTCGCCGTAGGTGATGAAGATCTTCTGGCCGAAGATCTTGTAGGTGCCGTCACCCTGCGGCTCGGCCTTGGTGCGCACCGCGGCGAGGTCGGAGCCGGCATTCGGCTCGGTGAGGTTCATCGTGCCGGTCCACTCGCCCGCGATCATCTTCGGCAGATAGAGGTTCTTCTGCTCGTCGGTGCCGCGCAGCATCAGGGCCTCGATGGCGCCGCTGGTCAGCATCGGGCAGAGCGAGAAGGCCATGTTGGCCGACTTCCACATCTCCATGACCGCCGTGGCGAGCAGCTTGGGCAGGCCCTGGCCACCGTATTCCGGGTCGCACGGCAGCGCGGTCCAGCCCGACTCGGCGAACTGGGTATAGGCATCCTTCCAGCCCGGGGCAGTGGCGACCTCGCCGTCATTCCACTTGGCGCCTTCCTGGTCGCCGGTCCAGTTCAGCGGGGCGAGCACGCCGCTGGCGAACTTGTCGGCTTCTTCCAGGATCGCGTCCACGAGGTCGGCCGAGACCTCCTCGTTGCCGGGCAACTGCATGACTTCGTCGAGACCGGCGAGCTCACGCATCACGAACTGCATGTCGCGGATGGGGGCGTTGTATTGACTCATTGTTGGCGCTCCGGAAAAGGTTGAACAGCCTTACTTGTCGAGCAGATAGCGGCGATCGTCGAAAGCACTGACCCATTCGGGCCGATACACCACCATCAGCGTGATGATCGCGCCGCTGATCCAGCCCTCGGAAAACCCGAGCAGCAGGAAGAACGGCAGGTAGTCGCTCCACAGGAAGCCTGCGGAATAGGCGCCGGACAGTGTCAGCACGGTCGAGGCGGTCAGCCCCTGTGCCATCACGGTCAGCGCGGAACCGGCGAAACCGGTGACGAAAATGAAGATGAAGAAATGCGCCGGCAGCAACCGCTCGACCAGGCGATGCAGGGAGGTCGCGACCGCGACCGGAACCAGCACCATCAGCACGAAATTGGCCGGCCAATCGCTCCACCCCAGCGCACCGTTGAGCGTGATCCCGCACAGGGCGAGTGCAAGTGCGCCGACCGCCTTCCACGGTCCGAGCGCGAGGGTTGCGGCCATCGCGCCGACGAGGTGCAGGTTGA
>ERZ761602.3101-NODE-3101-length-24306-cov-6.744340_pt1 | contig 24306 bp, 18 predicted proteins | sample MGYA00512165_ERZ761602 | MGnify/ENA primary metagenome ERZ761602 (study PRJEB28899, sample SAMN02445085) | bioreactor sludge metagenome | biome: EBPR sludge; isolation source: Thorneside wastewater treatment plant | place: Australia: Brisbane, Thorneside...
ATCAATGCACATGAATTCCTGGCCGCACAGCGTGAAACGCGCGAGCATCACCGATCCCTCCGCGCCGGCCTCGTTGGGGCCGTAGCGGACCAGGTGAAGCACGCGTGCGTCCGGGAACAGCGTCGTGTAAAACGTCAGTGCCTCTTCGGCCCGGCCGGAAAACATGAAGAAGGTGTTGATCTTGGGCATGGTCGCTGCTCTCAATGTGCGGCCCTTACTGCGGCGCCTGGGCCTGGTTTATCATCCACTGGACCCCGAACTGGTCGATCAACATGCCGAAGCGCGCATTCCAGAAGGTCGGCGCCAGCGGCATGATCACCTGGCCGCCGGCCGCCAGACCATTGAACAGACGTGTCGCTTCGGCCTCGTCGTCGGTCTGGAGGGAGAGGTGATAGTTGTCGCCGGCCGTGATCGGACCCATGCTGGCCAGGCGGTCGCTGCCCATGAGGACGCCGTTCGGCCCGATTGGCAGCGCGATGTGCATGAGGCGCTGGGCGTCTTCCGGCGCCACCCCGCTGTCTGGCGGCATCGCGCTGAAGCGCTGCACGTCGGCGAATTGGCCGCCGAACACGGACCGGTAGAATTCGAAGGCGGCCTCACAGTTGCCTCCGAAGTTGAGATAAGGGTTGAGTGTGACCATGCTGAACTCCTGTTTGGGTGCTGGCGGGTCCCTCAGGCCAAGGGCGGCAGGCACCTTGAAGAATGGGTGTGCGTGTGCTATTGTAGAACTAATATTCTAATATATCAAGACTAACTTTACCCTATTCTGAAATAGGGGGTAAGTCGGCCGCGGTCAACGCCCGCTCTGGACTTCAGGCTTACAATTCCAGGCGGCGGCCATGCTGGACCCGCCAGACGTCGATCTCAGTTCACCCATGAATCCACTTGCCGCCTTCTCGCCCGCCATCCGCGCCTGGTTCCTGGAGACCTTTGGCCAGCCCACCCCGCCCCAAGCCGAGGGCTGGCCGGCTATCCAACGCGGCGACCACACGCTCATCCTGGCGCCGACCGGCTCTGGGAAGACGCTGACTGCGTTCCTGTGGGGCATCGACGAGCTCTTCCGTGAGCGTGCGGCCTCAGTGCCGCCGCCGGACGGTGTCCGGCTGCTGTACATCTCGCCGCTCAAAGCCCTCAACAACGACATCGAACGCAACCTGCGCTTCCCGCTGGAGGGCATCCGCGCGGCCGGCGAGCGCCGCCGCCAGCCGCTGCCGGCGCTGCGCGTGGCCGTGCGCACCGGCGACACGCCGGCCAGCGTCCGCGCCCAGATGCTCAAGCACCCGCCCGATATCCTCATCACCACGCCGGAGTCGCTCTACCTGCTGCTCACCAGCCCGCGCGCGCGGGCGATGTTCCGCACCGTGCGCAGCGTGATCGTGGACGAGATCCACACGCTGTGCGGCAACAAGCGCGGCGCCCACCTGGCCCTCAGCCTGGAGCGCCTGACCCACCTGGCCGAGCAGCCTGTGCAACGGATCGGCCTGTCGGCCACGATCAAGCCGCTGGAGGAGGCCGCGCGCTTCCTGGGCGGGCAGGCCCTGGGCCCAGCCGGCCCGGCGCCGCGCCCGGTGACGATCGTGGACGCCCACTACCGCAAGGCCCTGCAGCTCGAGGTGGTCACGGCCGTGGACGATTTCCGCGCCCTGCCCGGCGACAGCATCTGGCCGGCCGTCGTCCCGCAGGTGCTGAACGATATCCGCCGCCACCGCACCACGCTGATCTTCGCCAACAACCGTCGCCTGGCCGAGCGCACCGCCGACCGGCTCAACGCGCAGTTGGCGGCCGAACAATCCGAGGAGATCCCGCCGGGCAGCCCAGCGGCACTGGCGCCCGGCGGCCAGATGCGCGACCGCGGGATCTTCGCCATCGGCGCGGAAGGCCCGATCCGCGCCCACCACGGCAGCATGTCTAAAGAGGCCCGGCTGCAGATGGAGACCGACCTCAAGGCCGGGCGTCTGCCGGCGCTGGTGGGGACCAGTTCGCTGGAACTGGGCATCGACATCGGCGCCGTGGACCTGGTGGTGCAACTGCAGTCGCCCAAGAGCGTGGCCCAGGGGCTGCAGCGCGTCGGGCGTTCCGGCCACCTGGTGGGCCAGACCAGCCGCGGCCGCATCTACGCCACCTTCCGCGAGGACCTGATGGAGGCCGCCGCCATCACGCGCGGGATGCTGGACGGCGATGTCGAGCCCACGCACACGCCCGAGAACCCGCTGGACGTGCTGGCCCAGCAGATCGTGGCGATGGTGGCCCTGGAGCCGTGGTCCGTGCCCGCGCTGTATGACCTGGTGCGCCAGGCCTATCCGTATCAGACCTTGGCGCCGGAGCAGTTCCGGGCCGTGCTGGATATGCTGGCCGGCCGGTACTTCCTGGACGCGCCCCACCTGCGGGCGACGACGGCGCTGCGGCCCAAGCTGGCCTGGGACCGCGTCAACGACCGGCTGGCCGCCCTGCCCGGCACGCGCCTGCTGGCGTTGAGCAACGCCGGCACCATCCCGGATACCGGCGCTTACGGCGTGTATCTCAGCGACGGCCAGACCCGCGTCGGCGAGCTCGACGAAGAGTTCGTGTTCGAGACGCGCACCGGCGATGCTTTCCTGCTGGGCAGCAACGTCTGGCGTGTGACCGAGATCAAAGACGACCGCGTGGTGGTGACCGAGGCGGCCGGCGCGACGCCGCGCATGCCGTTCTGGAACGGCGACTACCCCTACCGCCCCTATGAGTTGGGCGCCCGCATCGGCCAGTTCCGGCGGGAGGTGGCCGAGCGCCTGGCCAACGCCGGCTCGGATGACCCAGCCCCGGTGGAGGCCTGGCTGCGCCGCGACTACGCGCTTGACGAACGCTCGGCCCGCAACCTGGTGGAGCACGTCCAGCGCCAGCTCACGGCCGTGGGTGTCCTGTCCTCCGACCGCACGATCGTGGCCGAGACCTTTCAGAACGCCGTCGGCGACCTGTGTCTGGTGGTCCACTCACCCTTCGGCGGCCGCGTCAACGGCGCCTGGGCGCTGGCGCTCCAGGCAGTCCTGCGCGAGCGGACCGGCGTCACGCCGGAGGCGCAGACCAACGACGACGGCCTGATCTTCCGCCTGCCCCCCTCCGACCGCGCCCTGCCGGCCGAGGCCGTGCGGACGCTCACGGCTGCCGAAGCCCGCCGCCTGATTCTGCGCGCGCTGCCGGACTCGGCCGTCTTCGGCGCCCAATTCCGCATGAACGCCGGCCGGGCCCTGCTGCTCCCCCGCCAGCGCGGGTCCAGGCGCACGCCGTTCTGGCTCCAACGCCTCAAAGCCAAAGACCTGCTGGCGCTGGTGCGCCGCTTCGATGACTTCCCGATTGTGGCCGAGACCACGCGCGACTGCCTGCGCGATGTCTTCGACCTGCCGCACCTGGAAGCGATCCTGACCGGGATCGAGACCGGCGCTATCCAGGTGGTGGCGATCGAGACGGCCACGCCGTCGCCGGTGGCGGCCAGCCTGCTCTACAACTTTGTCAGCGTCTTCATGTACGAGTGGGACGCGCCCAAGGCCGAACGCCAGTTGCAGGCGCTGACGCTGCCGCCGGCGGCGGAGGCCTCCGGCCAGCCGGTTGATTGGAGCCAGCGCCTCAAGCCGGAGGCGGTCGCTCTGATCGTGGAGCGCGCCCGCCATCTCGCCCCCGGCTATCAGGCCCGCTCGGAGGAGGAACTAGCGCTGCTGCTCTATGAGCTGGGCGACCTCTCCGACGACGAGGTCGCGGCCCGCTGCGCCGGCGAGGGCGCCGCCTGGCTCGCGGCGCTGGCCGCCGCGCAGCGCGTGCGGTCGATCCTTATCGGCGAGGTCCGGCGCTGGGTGCCCGCTGAGCTGGCGGCCGCGTATCAAACCGCTTTCGGCCAGGGCTTTGCCAGCGGGCCGGCGGCCGGCGAGGTCCTGCGGCGCTTCCTGCAGAGCGCGGGTCCGGTGACGCGCGCGTCCCTCCTGGCACGCTATCCGTTTGCGCCGGACTGGCTGGACGAGACGCTGGCGCAGTGGACGCAGGCCGGGGAGCTGGTCCGTGGCCGCTTCGTGCCGGCGGACGACGATCAGTATTGCGACGCGGAACGGCTGGCGCAGATGCAGCGCCAGACGCTGACGCAGTTGAGGCAGGCGATCCAGCCGGTCTCGCTCGCGGCCTACGCTGCCTTCCTGGCGCGCTGGCAGCACACGCACCCGGCTCAGCGTCTGCGCGGTTCGGACGGGCTGCGCCACATTCTCGAGCAGCTGCGCGGCCTGGCCCTGCCGCTGGCGGTCTGGGAGCGCGAGGTGCTGCCCAGCCGGCTGACGCCCTATGACCCGGCGGAGCTGGATGACCTCGGCCAGACCGGGGCGCTGGTGTGGGCGGGCGCCGCCCAGCGCGGACGCGTGCGCTTCTTCTTCCGCGGCGAAGGCGGCCTGTTCCTGAGCACGCCCGCGCTGGACGCGTTAAGCGCGCCGGCGTTGGCCGTGTACGACTACTTGAAAGCCGAGGGCGCGTCTTTCCTGGCTGACCTGCAGGCCGGCCTGGCGCTGGCGGAGGCCGAACTGAAGAAGGCGCTGGATGAGCTGAGCGCGGCCGGCCTGATCACCAACGACGCGCCGCAGGCGCTGCGGCAGTTCCTGGCGGCCGAGCCGGAGCCCGAGCGCGGCCGGCCGGCGGTCAGCGCTCTGGAACAGGAGTTGGCGGCGCGGTTGGGCCCCCGCCCGCTGACAGCGAGCCGCTATCGCGCCGCCAAACGCACGGTGACGCGCCGGCTGCGCGCTGAGACGACGGCGCCAGTGGCCGAAGGGCCCGGCCGTTGGGCGCTCCTGCATCGCGCCAGCCTCCTTGGCCCGGAACTGGACCCGGCTGCACGCGCGGAGCGGGCGGCCCGGGTGCTGCTGGCGCGCTACGGCGTTGTGACCCGGGATTGCCTGGAACGTGAAGACGTGGGCTGGGAGTGGGCGCCGCTCTACCTGGTGTTGCAGCGCCTGGAGATGCGCGGCGAGGTGCGCCGCGGCTACTTTGTGGCCGGCCTGCCGGGCGTGCAGTTCGCGCTGCCGGAGGCCGTGGAGCAGCTGCGCGCCGCCCCGGACGACGCCGTCATCGTCTTGAACGCCGCCGACCCGGCCAATCTCTTCGGCGGCGCCCTCGGGGAGGCGCCGCGCTTCGCGCGCGTGCCGTCGACGCACGTGGCGCTGGTGGGCGGCCAGCTGGCGGCGGTGTTTGAGGACAGCGGCCGGCGCATCACGGCTGTGGCGGGCACCCCGCCCGATCAGCTCGACCGCGCCGTGCAGGCCTATCTCACCCGGCCCAACGCCTCCGCGCGCGTGGTCGTCCAGGAATGGAACGACGTCCGCGTCTCACAAAGCCCTGGCCAGGCGCTGCTGCACAAGCTCGGCTTTCAGACCACGCCGACCGGCCTGGAGTGGTGGGCCAGCCCGGCCTCCGGGCGCTAAGCCGGGCGTCGTGACTCAAACGGGCGGGAGGGCGCTCTTGCGCCTCTTCCCGCCCGTTGCTTTGCCGTGGGTCTGCCTATCTACGCCGACTCGAGGAAGCCGCCCTTTTCGGCCTGGGCCAGGACGGCCAGGATGGTGTCCACCAGGTGGCGGGCTGCCTGCTCACTCAACTCCACGGCCACCCGCGCGCCCGGTCCGCGCGCCGGGTCCGTGAAGTCGATATTGAGCGCGTGCTCAAACGGCGCGTTGAAGGGGTGGTCGAAAGACACGCTCGCCTGACGGACGGCGAACCACCCGTCCGGCCCTTTGCCGCTCCCGTCGATCTCCACTTGCTTGACGATCATCGTGCACATGGCGGGCTCCCTTCTGCACGCGCCGGTCAGGCGCCGTGGGCCAGATGTTTCCCAAGGAAGGCGAAGATCTTGTGCCAGCCGTCCACGGCCGGCCCCTGGCGGTAGGCCGGCCGGTCGTGATAGAAGAAGCCATGGCCGGCCTGCGGATACATGTGGAACTCGTAGGTCTTGCCGTGCTGCTTGAGCGCCGCTTCATGCACGGCCACCTGTTCCGGCGTGGGGCTGCGGTCTTCCTCGCCGAACAGGCCCAGCAGCGGACAGGCCAGGTCGGCTGTGAAATCGAGCGGGGCCACAGGCTGACGGGGCGTGAGGTCGGCCGGCGTCATCACCACGCGGCCGCCCCAGCAATCGACGACGGCGTCAAAACCAGGCAGACGGCAGGCGGCCAGGTAAGCGTGCCGCCCGCCGGAACAGGTGCCAAAGACGCCGACCTTGCCGTTGAGGTACGGCAGGGCGCGCAGCGCCCGCAGGGTGCCGGCCAGGTCGTCCAACACCTGTTCGTCGGGGACGCCGCCCTCGGCGCGGACGCGGGCGGCCACATCCTCCGGCGTGCCGTGGCCGGCGCGAAAGTACAGGTTGGGGCAGACGGCCACGTAGCCGTGGTGGGCGAACTTACGCGTGGCCTCGCGGTACCACTCGTCCCAGCCCGGCATGTGGTGGATCAGCACCACGCCGGGAAAAGGGCCGGCGCCGAGCGGACGGGCCAGGTAGGCGTTGATCGTGTCGCCGCCGGCGCCGGGCACACTCACCGTCTCGGCCAGCATCCCCTCATACTGATTGGTCTGATACATGGGGCCTCCCCGGCCGACGGCGGCGGGCGCCGGACTGACCGCCAGCGCCCGCGTCGGCCTGCCGGCGAGTATACCCAGGCTGACCGCGTTCTCAAACCCGGATCAGGCTCGGCAGCACCACCGGGCGCGAGCGCGTCTTGCGGTAGACGAAGTCTTGCAGCGTTGCGCGCAGCGTCTCAGTGGCGACATCGCGGCCGTGCGGATAGCGGCGCTTGAGTTCCTGGCGCGCGGCCTGCAGCAGGCCGTGCGAGCCATCGGCCACGAAACCGCGGCTGATAAGCTGCGGCTCGCCGGCCACGCGGTTGCGGCTGTTGACCGGGATCAGGGCGACGATGAAGCCGTCCTGCGAGAGCTGCTCGCGGTCGCGCACTACGACCGCGCCGACCTCGCCGACCAGGTGGCCGTCCACCAGGACGTCGTTGGCGGCCACCGGCGCCTCGGTCCAGGCGCGCCGTCCGTCGCTGGCCCAGACCGCGCCGTTGTTGAGGATGAACACCTGCTCGGCCGTCAGCCCCGCGCTCTGCGCCAGACGCGCGTGCAGGTGCAGATGGCGCGTCTCGCCGTGCACCGGGATCAAGAACTTGGGCCGCGCCGTCTTGAGCATGGTCAGCATCTCGTCGCGGCTGCCGTGGCCGGAGACGTGCACGTTGGCAAGCTTGCCGTAGATGACATTGGCGCCGCGCTCAAAGAGCTGGTTGAGCATGCGGCCCACTTCTTCTTCGTTGCCCGGGATCGTGCCGCCCGAGATGATGATGGTATCGCCGGGCTTCACCTGCACCTGCCGGTGCGCGCCCTCGGCCATGCGGTTGAGCGCCGAGCTCGGCTCGCCCTGCGAACCCGTGGACAGGATCAGCATCTGGCGGTCCGGCAGGCGCGTGCCGGCCTCGACGATCAGGCCGGTCGGGACCTTGAGGTAACCCAGCTCACGCGCCAGGGTCACGTTCTCCTCCAGGCTGCGGCCGGTGAGCGCCACGCGGCGCCCGTGCTGGACGGCCAGATCCAGGATGGCCTGCAGCCGCGCCAGCAAGGACGCAAAGGTGGCGATGATGATGCGGCCGTCGCGGGCCTCGACGAAGAGCCGGTCCAGCTCGTCGGCGACCACCTGCTCGGTGGGCGTGCGGCCGGGCCGGTCGGCGTTGGTGCTGTCGGCCAGCAGGGCCAGCACGCCGCGCGGCGTGAGCCGGCGCAGGCGCGCCAAGTCCGTGGTCTGCCCGCCGGCCGGCGTCTCGTCGAGCTTGTAGTCGCCGGTGTGGACCACGGCGCCGGCGGGCGTGTCGATCACCAGGCCGACCGAGTCTGGGATGGAGTGGGCCACCGGGAACAGGCTGACCTTGAAGGCGCCCAGTTTGAAGCTGCCGGTGTTGGCGACGGTGTGCAGCTGCGCCTGGCTCAGGACGTTGGCTTCCTTGAGCTGGCGTTTGACCAGCCCCAGGGTCAGCGCGGTCCCGTACACGGGCGCCTTGAGTTGGCGCAGCAGGTACGGCAGGCCGCCGATGTGGTCCATGTGGCCGTGCGTCAACACGATGCCGCGCAGGCGGTTCTGATTGCGGACGACGTAGTCGAACTGCGGCAGGACGAGGTCGATGCCGGGCAGGCGGCTGTCGGGGAACATCACCCCGCAGTCCACGATCAGCAGATCGCGGCCATATTCAAGAACGGTCATGTTCTTGCCAATTTCCCCCAGGCCGCCCAGGGGCAGGATACGAAGCGTAGTTGTCATTCTTGTGTACTACAGACGTGCTAGACAGGCGAGGTCGCCCAGGGCGGATAGCACTCAACCGCCGAGGGAACCGGTTATCCAGTGAAGTTTGAGACCGCGGACAGTTGTGGGAGAACTGAGGGAGTCAAACGTCGCGAAGAACCTAACGCGGCGGATTATATCAGATTTTCGGTTTCTTGTCCCGGCCGACTTTTCGTTCCCCCACTAACGCACACCGGCCCCCCGAGACACACATAACCCGCTTCTTGCTTCCATAAAAAGCAACTCTCGCAGGCGGATTGGTGGCTGCGAAGGGCTTTTGGCCAAGATTGGTGGATGTCTTCAGCCACATTCCGCGTAAAATGGATAATGTCACTCCAATTTCAGTCCGGACGATGATCCTGTCGAGAATCTGAGTGACTCCACCGCGCACCCCTCCCAACCTGCAGACCCGCCTGATCATGTTCGTGTTGGCGTTGTGTCTGCTGCTCACGGCGGGCCTCGTCTTTGTGACGCTGGGCTCCCGCCCGCTCACTTCGGCTGAACTGTCCCGGGCCGTGATTCTGATCGGCCTGGCTGGGCTGGCCGTCTGGGCGTTGACGGCGTGGGCCGCCCAGGCCTGGCTGGTGCAGCCGCTTCAGAAACTGCACAGCCTCGTCACGCGGCTGAGCCGGGGCGATCTGAGCGCGCGCCTCGGCGGCCTTGGCGGGCCGGACGAAATCGCCCAGCTTGGCCGCGCGCTGGACCAGTTGGCGGCCGCGCTGGAGGAGCGTCAGGCCGGCCAACGCGCGGCGGAGGAACAACTCCAAGCGAGCGAGCGCCGCTATCGGCGGCTGGTCGAGCTGTCGCCGGAGGCCATCCTCATCCGCCATGACGACGTGATCGCGTTTGCCAACCTGGCTGGCGGGCGGCTGTTCGGCGCCACCGAGCCGACCCAATTGGTGGGCCGGCCATTCTGGGACTGCGTGCATCCCAGGGCCTTGGCGCTGGCGCGCGAACGCTTGCAGCCGTCTGACCCGGACCAGAACCCGGCTCCGATCGAACTCCGGCTGTTGCGCCTGGACGAGTCGGTTTTTGAGGCCGAGGTCTCGGTGACGGCGCTGGCGTATGGCGGTCACGCCGCCGCGCAGGTGATCATCCGCGACATCACGGCGCGCAAGCAAGCCGAGGCCGCCCTGCGCGAGAGTGAAGCGCGCTTCCGCACGATGGCCGACCACGCCCCCGTGTTGATCTGGGTGGCCGGACTGGACGCGCAACGCACCTTCTTCAACAAGCCCTGGCTGGATTTCACCGGCCGCCCGCTGGAACAGGAAGTTGGGATGGGCTGGACCGACGGCCTGCATCCCGACGACTACCAGCGCTACCTAGACGCCTACCTCGCCGCGATTAAAGCCGGGCAGAGCTTTGAGCTGGAATACCGGCTGCGGCGCGCCGACGGCGCCTATCGCTGGCTGGTCAGCATCGCCGTCCCGCGCTTCCAGGCCGACGGCCGCCCGGCCGGATACATTGGCACCTGTTTCGACCTGACCGAACGCCGCGAGGCCGAAGAGGCGCTGCGCCTCTCGCGGGACCAGTTTGCGTTCATCCTGCAGAGCGCGGCCGACGGCATCACGGCGCAAGACCCCAGCGGTCATCTGCGTTACGCCAATGCGGCGGCGGCGCGCATCCTGGGCTATGCCTCGGCCGAGGCGCTCCTGGCCGTGCCCTGGCCGGAAGTCCTGCGCCAGATCGAGGTCTTCGACGAAGCCGACCAGCCCTTCCCGCTGGAGCGATTGCCCGGACAGCGCGCCCTGCACGGGATGCTGAAGGCGGCGGCCACCGTCCGCTTGCGGCCGCGCTCCGCCGGCGACGAGCGCTGGCTGGCCATCCAGGCCACGCCGGTCTACAACGAGCGCGGCCAGGTGGAGCTGGTCGTCAACGTCTTCCAGGACATCACCGGCCTGCGGCAGGCCGGGATCGCGCAGCGCCTGCTGGCCGCGGCCGGGCGGCTCCTGGCGACGCGCGTGGACAACGCCGCCCGCCTCGCCCGCGTCACGCGCCTGGTCGTCCCGCTGCTGGCGGACTGGTGCGCGCTAGACATCGTCGACGAGGCCGGAGCGGCCCGGCGCGCCGCGGTCACGGGCACACCCTCCGCGCGGGCCCGCCTGGCCGCCGGCCATCCGTTTGAATTAGGCGCGCCGTCCGGGGCGTCCCAGGTCTTGCGGACCGGCGTGTCTGAGCTTTACCCCTTCGTGCCGGATTCGCTGCTGGATGCGGCCGCCCGCGACGAGGCGCATCTGCAAGCCCTGCGCGCGCTGGAGCTCAAATCGGCCATGGTGGTGCCGCTGCTGGCCCGCGGCCGGCCGCTGGGCGCGCTGACGTTCGTGCGCGTGGAATCACGACGGCGCTTCAGCCGCGCGGACCTGGCCCTGGCCGAGGAGCTGGCCCGCCGCGTGGCCCTGGCGCTGGACAACGCCCGCCTGTACGACGAGGCCCAGAAGCTCAACACCACCCTGGAACAACGCGTCCACACGCGCACAGTCCAACTCAGCGAGAGCAATGCCCGCCTGGAAGAATCGCAGGCGCAATTACGGCGCCTGTCTGCCCACTTGCAGGCCGCCCGGGAGGAGGAGCGCCTCCGCATCGCCCGCGAGATCCACGACGAGTTCGGCCAGGTGCTGGCCGGGCTCAAGATGGACGTGGCCTGGCTGCAGCGCTCGCTCGCTCAGCCGGCCCGGGCGGTGACCCTCAAGCTGGAGGATATGTCGGTGCTGATCGACGCCACCGTGCAGGCGGTGCGGCGCCTCTCGGCGGAACTGCGGCCCAGCCTGCTCGACGACCTGGGCCTGGCCGCCGCCATCGAGTGGCAGTTGGACGAGTTCCGCGAGCGCACCGGCCTGGACTGCGTGCTGGAGTCCCGCTGGCAGAACGGCACCCTGGAAGCCAGCCGGGCGACGGCGCTCTTCCGGATCTTCCAGGAGGCGCTGACGAACGTGGCCCGCCATGCCCAGGCGCGCCGGGTCATGGTCACCCTGGACGCCAGCCCGGACACGCTGCTGCTCTCGATCCAGGACGACGGGCGCGGCATCACCGAAGCGGAGGCCCAGCAGGTCACGGCCTTTGGCGTGCTGGGGATGCGTGAGCGCGTCCACTTGCTGGAGGGCGAAATCGAGATCCGCGGCGCGCCCGGCCAGGGCACCACCATCGCCGTCCGGGTGCCGCTGCAAAGGAGCTGAGCGGATGATCCGGGTCCTCATCGCCGACGATCACGCCGTGGTGCGGCAAGGCCTGAAACAAATCCTGGGCGAGATCCCGGACATGCTGGTGGCCGGCGAAGCGACCACCGGCCCGGAAGTGTTGGAGCAGGCCCGGGCCGTAGACTGGGATGTGCTGGTGCTCGACCTCACCCTGCCCGAACGCAGCGGCTTCGACGTGCTCCTGGAACTGCGCGCCGAAAAGCCCGACCGGCCGGTGCTGGTGCTGAGCATGCACGCCGAGGACCAGTACGCGCGCCGGCTGCTCAAGGCCGGCGCCGCCGGTTATCTGACCAAGGAGAGCGTGCCCGAGGAGCTGATCCAGGCCATCCGCAAGGTGGTGGGCGGCGGCCTGTACATCAGCCCGGCCCTGGCCGAGAAACTGGCGCGCGAGCTGGGCGCGCCCAGCGACCGCGCCGCCCACGAAACCCTGTCTGACCGCGAGTTCCAGGTGCTGCGCCTGATCGCCACCGGCAAGACGGTGACCCAGATCGCCGAGACCCTGGCGTTGAGCGTCAAGACCGTCAGCACGTACCGGTCCCGCCTCCTGCAGAAGATGGACCTGCGCACGAACGCCGAGCTCATCCACTACGCCCTCCAGCACGGGCTGATCGACGGCGAGCTGTAGAGCCGCCCGCCGGCCAGACGGGCCGCGACACACGCTTAAGAGTTCGTCCTACCCCCGCGTCAGTGGGCAGCTGATAGCGCCGGACAGGGCGACCCGCTATGCTCCTGGTCATCGACGCCGCTTGTCCTGAGCCGGTGTCAAGGAGATAGCGCCGATGCCCAACCCCGCCAGCCTGGCCGCCACCCATGACACACCGCGAGCCCTCCACAGCTCTCCCCGGAACCAGGCGCAGCCGCGCCCCAACACCGACCTGGAGCTGCTCCGCCGCCGCTATCGGCAGGTCCTGGAGCGGCTCTGCGGCAGCGAGCAGGAGCATCTGCACGTCCTGCCGGCGATGGCGAAAGTGGCCCAGCGCCCAGCCCTGCAGGACGCCTTTCGCTACCACTATGAGAAGACCCTGTCCCAGGCGGAGCGCCTCGCCACCGTGTGCGCCGCGCTGGGCTTGCGCCCGGTCACCTTGACCACGCGCCCGGCCGGGCTGAGCCAGGCCGCCCGGCCCTGGTCGGCCTCGTCCAGCGAGCTGGCCGGTTGCGACGACGTGCTGATCACGGCCGCGCGCCAGCTGGAGCACCGCGAGATCGCCGACTACCTCGTGGCCCTGCACTGCGCCGAAAGCCTGCGCGACCAGGCCGCCGTCGAACTGCTGGAGCAGACCTTGCAGGAGGAATACGAGGCCGACCTGATCCTGGCCGCGCTGGAAGCGGAGATGACCGAACGCCGCCCGGGCCAAGCTGAGCCGCCCTCCACCCAGCCCAGTTCGACCGAGCGCGGTTAACGGCCGGACCCGCCTGCGCCCAACCCCAGGAGCCCCACTCATGCCCGCCCGGCCGGACCTGCACGCCGTCCTGGCCGCGCACCGCGGCCAACGCCACCTGGTGGTGATGCAGGCCTATCCCGACCCGGACGCCATCGCCTCGGCCTTTGCCCATCGGCTCCTGAGCGCCTGCCACAACATCGAAACGACCTTGCTCTACAGCGGCAAGATCAGCCACCAGCAAAATGCGGCCCTGGTGAAGCTGCTCGGCCTGGACCTGGTCCACTACGACGCGGCCTTCCCGGTCGGCGACTACGCCGGCGCCGTCTTCGTGGACAACCAGGGAACGACCTCGGACGAGATCGTGCGCGCGCTGGAGGCGGCCGGCGTCCCGGCGCTGATTGTGGTCGATCATCACGATCCCCAGGAACGGCTGCGGCCGGAATTCAGCGACCTGCGCCGGGTCGGCGCCACCGCCACGCTCTACGCCCAGTACCTGGAGCACGGGCCGCTGACGCTGGACAAGTCTCAGCGCGAACACGTCGCGGTGGCGACCGCGTTGCTGCACGGCCTCCTCACCGACACGGGCGGCTTTGTGCGCGCCGGGGCCGAGGACTTCTGCGCCGCCCGCTTCCTGAGCCAGTTCCGCGACGCCGATCTGCTGGCGCAGATCATGCACCAGGCGCGCCCCAAGCCGGCGATGGAGGTCATCCGCCAGGCGCTGGGCAACCGCTTGGTGGTGGAGAACTTTTCCATCGCCGGGATCGGTTATCTGCGGGCCGAAGACCGGGACGCCATCCCGCAGGCCGCTGATTTTCTGATGACGGAGGAGAACGTCCACACCGCCATCGTCTACGGCATCGTCACCGGCGACGACCTGAAGGAGACCGTCGTCGGGTCGCTGCGCACTGCCAAGCTCACGCTCGCGCCCGACGAATTCCTCAAGGAGGTCCTGGGCCGCAATGCCGACGGCCGGCCGTACGGGGGCGGCAAGGCCTCAGCCGGCGGCTTCGAGGTCCCGGTCGGTTTCCTCAGCGGTGACTACAACGGCGGCGACTACCGCGAGCTGAAATGGCGCGTGTTCGACGCGCAGATCAAGCACAAGCTCCTGGTCAAGATCGGCGTCGAGCACAAGCACCCGGCCTGAGCCGGCCGCCTGTCAGACAGGCACCGGCAGACGCGCCCAAGCCGCGCCGACATCAAATAGCGGCCGCGGCCGCTGGCCCGGGGCCGGGCCGGGCGCTACCCTGAGAGGCGCGGCCCGATCAGGGCCAAAGGAGGCCGCATGGCAGCAGCGATCTTTGAACAACCCATCGGACAGGCGCTGAAGCACTATCAGATCATCAGCTTGCTGGGCGAAGGCCAGCTCGGCCCGGTCTTCCGGGCCCGCGATCTGGCCCGCCAGCGCGACGTCGCCCTCAAGGTGTTCCCGGCCCACGTCACCGCCCAGCCGGGTTTCCCGGAGCGTTTCCCGGAGGCGGCGCGCACCGCGGCCCGGCTCGAGCATGCCAACCTCGTCAAGGTCCTGGACTTTGGCTGGGATCGCGGCGTGCCTTTCGTAGTGATGGAGTACCTGCCCGGCGACACGCTGCGCCGGATGCTGCTGACGCTGCAGGCCCAGCAACGCTGGCTGTCCCTGCCGGAGGCCGTGGAGATCGCGCGCCAGGTCGCGCGCGCGCTGGACTATGCCTATCGGCAGGGCGGCCTCCATCTCCGCGCGCAGCCAAGCGATATCATGTTCCGGATCGAGTCCGGCAACGGCCTGGCTTACCGGCCGGTGCTCACCGATCTGGGGTTGGCCAGCCTGATGCGCGGCGCGCTCCCTCCCGGCGATGGGTCTCCGGATGCGTCCGTGTATCAGTCGCCGGAACAGGCGCGCGGTGGTTCGGCCGACGTCCGCAGCGACGTGTATGCGCTGGGTGTCCTGCTCCACAAGCTCACCGTCGGACAGCTGCCTTTCCCGGCTCCGCTGGAGGCCGCGGACCCGTCCGCCCCAGCCCAGCCGCCCACACCCCGCGCCTTGCGGCCCGACCTGCCCGAGCCGCTCGAACGCGTCCTGCTGAAGGCGCTGGCGCCGGACCCCGCCGACCGCTTCGCCACCACGGCGGAGGTGGCGGACGCGCTGGGCCAACTCGCGCCCGCGTTGGCCCGGCTGCCGGCCGGCGACACGTCCAGCCTGCGCGACCTCCTCTTGCAGGGCGACGCCGCGCCCGCCCCAGCGCCAGCCGCGGCGCCTCCGCCGGAACCCAATCGGCTCGCCCAGTTCGGCGGCCTCTCCATCGACCCCGCTCAGATCCAGTTCAGCCCCGGCCCAGGCTGGGTGGGCGTCTACACCGACCTGCCTCACTTTTCGATCGAGCCCGGCCACAGCCTCACGCTCCGGCTCGTCGTGTTGAACCGCGGGCCGGCGGCGGATCGCTTCAGCGTGCTGGTCACGGGCATCCCGAGCGCCTGGCTGTCGCCGCTGCCGACGGCGGTGGCCGTGCCGGCCGGCGGTCAGCAAGTCCTCAAACTGGTCCTCAGCCTGCCGCGCCTGCCCACCACCCGGGCGGGCCGTCATCCCATGACCGTGCAGGTGACCGGCCGCAACGACGCTGGCCAGAGCGCCGAGCTGCGCCTGACGCTGACGGTGACGGCGTTTTATGCCTTCCGCAGCGCCCTCAACCCGCCGCGGCTCCGGCCGGGCGAAACGGCCCAGGTGGCCGTCCAGAATTTGGGCAACACACCCGAGACCTATCACCTGGCCTGGCAGGCCCAGGACGAGGACCTCGCCTTCGAGCACTCCAAGACGGAGCTGCCGGTGGCGGAAGGGCAGACCGCCGTGGCCGAGTTCAGCGTGCGGCCCAAACGCGCCCCGCTGGTCGGCGACGCGCGGACGCATGCCTTCACAACGCGCATCACCTCGCCGGCCGGGCCGGCCCAGACGCACACCGGCGCCCTCGTGAGCCAGGGCCTGATCTCAATCGCCGGCCTGATCTTCCTGCTGCTGCTCGTATGCGTGTTGTCGTCCGGCGTGGCCGGCTTGATCTATGCGGATGGCGCTTCGCGCGAGGCGGCCGCCACCCTGACGGCGGCCGCGGCGCAGACCGGCGTGGCGGTCGCGGACTCGGATGGAGACGGCCTGGCCAACCTGCACGAGGTGGAACAGGGCACCGATCCGCTCAAACCCGACACGGACGGCGATGGCCTCCACGACGGCGACGAGCAGAAGTGGGGCTCCAACCCGCTGGTGGTGGACACCGACGCGGACGGCCTGTTCGACGGCCGGGAGGCCCTGGAACTGGGCACCAGCCCGGTCAACGCGGACACCGACGGCGACGGCCTCAACGACGGCGTCGATCCAGACCCCGGCCAGCTGCCGACGGCCACCGTCGTACCGGTGACGCCGACGGCTACCGTCCCGCCCAGTCTCACGCCTATGCCCACCCCGACCGCTTTGCCGTCGGCGACGCCGGCGCCCAGCCTGACGCCGCTGCCGGCCACGCCCACGTCGCCGCCGCCGCCGGCCACGCAGACGCCCCTCCCCGCGCCCACCCTCACCCCCAACCTCGGCGCCCAACCGCTCGTGTTCGTGTCGCGGCGCGATGGCAACTGGGAGATCTACGCGATGGCGCCCGATGGCTCCGGCCAGACGCGGTTGACGAACAACCTGGCGGATGACACCCACCCGCTCTGGTCGCCGGATGGCGCGCGCCTGGCCTTCGAGTCGCGGCGCGATGGCAACTGGGAGATCTACGTCATGGCCGCCGACGGCTCCGGCCAGACGCGGCTGACCAGCAACTCGACGGCGGACGCCGGCCCGGTCTGGTCGCCGGATGGCGCGCGCCTGGCCTTTGAATCCGAGCGCGATGGCAACCTGGAACTCTACGTCATGACGGCCGATGGCTCCGGCCAGACCCGGCTCACGGACAACCCCGCCGTCGACTGCTGCCTGGCCTGGTCACCGGATGGCACCCGCCTCGTGTTCTATTCGGAACGCGACGGCCGCCCCGGGCTCTACGAGCTGAACGTCGCGGATGGGGCGCAGACCTGGCTGACTGAGGCCGCACGGGCCGCGCCGGTCTGGGCGCCGGACGGCGCGCGCCTGGCCTTCATGTGGGACCCGGATCAGACCGGGGCCGAGATCCACACAGTCAACGCGGACGGATCCGGGCTGGCCCGTCTGACGACTAATACTGCGCCGGACACCGGCCCGGTTTGGTCGCCGGACAGCACGCGCCTGGCGTTCGTGTCTGAGCGGGATGGGAATGCCGAGGTCTACGTGATGAACGCCGACGGCTCGGCCCAGACGCGGCTGACCGAGCACGCCGCGGCCGAGTGCTGCGTGCTCTGGGCGCCGGATGGCGCGCGGCTGGTGTTCGCGTCGGAACGCGACGGCAATCGCGAAATCTACCTGGTCGGCGCTAACGGGGCCGGCCTGGCCCGCCTGACGACCAACGCCGCCGAGGATGTGCCGTGGGCCTGGAGGCCGTGAGCCGGCGGCGGCGTGATCAGAAACAGGTCTCGCCTCCAATCGCAAACCACCCCCTCGCGGCAAGGCCGACGAGGGGGTGGTCGCTATCCGGCTCGGTCAACCGGGGGGCGCGCAACACAAGGCGGAAGCGGGGTGGGCTCCGTTACTGCGGCTGCGAGCTGACCGGCATGCCCAACTCGCGCAGGCGCTGTTCGATCTCCGTCTGCGCCCGCTCACGGGTGTACCCGTAGTGCGTCTGGAGCAGGCCGATCAACGCCTCCCTCCGTCCGCCGATCTTCTCCACCTCTTCGGCCGTGAACCTCGGCCACCATTGCCGGACCAGCCCCTTCACCTGCTTCCACTGGGTTTGCAGCACATCGTCGTTCATGGTGATTCCTCCTGTGGGGGCCGGCTCACGTCCACCGCGGAACGCGCTCGAACCGGCCACCCTGTGTGACCTCCTGCGGATCTCTGAACCGCCTTGTGCCGGAAGCGCCGGCGGGGTTGCCATGGCACTCTGGAGGCGACCGCCTCTGCACGGGCTCAGGAGCCCTGTCCGCAACCCGGCCGGAGCTGACCGAACGCGCACCAGGGTAACGGAACCGCGCCCGTTCGGCTATCGGCGCAAAGCGAAAGGTCGTGTGGGAATACGGCGGATGTCCGCGTCGGTGATCGTCCGGCTGGCCGTCGCCGGGTGACCGACACCGAAATCCGGCGCCGGCCGATACCCAGCGCCGTCAAGCTGGTTTACCGTGATGGGGCCTGATCGATCAGGGCGCCTGTGGCGATCAAGGGTCTGGGCGCGGCCCAGACCTGGGAGGGAGCGCGGTTTGTTTATGGGGAGGTGAAGAAGGAGCTAGACGACATGGCACGTAAACGGATGACCACCTTGTTCCTGGGCCTGGCCCTCACGCTGGCGGCCTGTGCGCCGAGCGATCTGACGAGCCCAACGCCGCCAGTCAGTATTCTGCCCGAGGCGACTGAGCCGCTGGGTTTCCCCACCAGCCCGCCCGGCACCGCTGCGTCCGAAGCCACGCCCATCATCCCTGGCACAGGCAGCCCGGCGCCGGCGGTCACTCCGTCCAAAGCCGAAGCCACGCCAGCGGGTGCGGAAACTCCCATGGCTCAACCGACCTTCATGCGGGCCAGCGACTTCATCGGCTACGAGATCGTGACTGAGACCGGCCAGGCCGTGGGCCAAGCGGCGGAAGTCCTGGCGGACGAGACCGGCGTCGTGCACTACGTCCTGGCCGACGTCGGCGACTATGCCGGCGTGGACGCCCGCCCCAGCGCCCTGCCCTGGTCACTGCTCAAGGTCGACCCGGACAAGCAGCAATTGGTCTTCACCGGCGCTCCGGCGGATTTGGAGAAGGCCGTGGCCTACGACCCGGTCATGCTCGACCAGACCGACGACGTGGTGCTGGCCGCGGACGGGACGCAGCTGCCGGTGGAGTTCGACCAGTTGATCCGCATCGGCCGCTACGCGGACTTCGATCTGCGGGACATGACGGACGCGGACCTGGGCGCAGCCAGCGAGGTGATCGTGGACCTGACCCAGGGGGCAGTGGGCTACGTGCTGGTGGACGTGGGCGCTTTCCTGGGGACTGCCGAAACCACGGTGGCCGTGCCGTGGGAGCGGCTGGCCGTGAAGCCTCCGGAAACGGCAACGGCTCCGCGTGACCAGTTCGTCGTGGAGGTTACGGAGACCATGCTGCGGCAGGCACCGACGGTCGACCTGGACACTCTGCCCGCCTGGCCAGAACTGATCGCGCCGGATTGGGACACGCCGATCCGCCAGTTCTGGGCGAACGCGGGCTGACGGCCTGCGGCCCACGCAGAGCCAGAGTGTTCAGCCCCTTGTTTCGGTCTGTCCGGGCGGCGTCGATCACCCGGACAGGCCTTACTTACCAGATCCAGAGAGGAGCACACAATGTCGTTACTTGGACTGATCTTACTCGTGATCGTGGCAACGGTGGTGGGCAGCCTGGGGCAGCTGTTAGCCGGCTACTCCCGCGGCGGCTTCCTGGTCTCGGCGCTGGTCGGTTTCATCGGGGCCCTGCTCGGCCTGTGGCTGGCGCGGGCGCTCGGCCTGCCCGAGCTCTTCACGCTCAACATTGAGGGCGAGGCCTTTCCCGTCATCTGGGCCATCCTTGGCTCGGCCCTGTTCGCCGGAGTCCTGAGCCTGTTCGCGCGGTCGCGCCTCTACCGGCGTTAAGTCTCAACCGCGCCCCGGCCGTCGGGCGCAAAGGAGCGTCACCATGGACTTCAAACACAATGCCCGCATCTTCGCCGCCGACGCGCGCGAGATCGGCTATCTGGACCGGGTGGTCGTCGACCCGGCGACCCAGGAACTCACCCACCTGGTGGTCCGCCAGGGCTTGTGGCTGGGTGAACTCAAGCTGGTGCCGATCAGCGTTGTGGATCAGGCGTTGGACGACCAGATCACGCTGCGGCCGGAGGCCGGCGACGCGCGCGCCTTGCCGCCCTTTGAACAGGAGCGCGAAGTCCGCGTGGACGGGGTCCCGCTCACCGGCCTGGCGCCGCAGCTGGACGGCTACGGCGCCCCCACCGTCTCGCGGCTGATCACGCGCACCGAGCTCAACATCCCGGAAGGCACCGTCGCCGTCAAGGAGGGTGCCCGGATCATCACCGCGGACGGCCGGCCCGGGGGCGCCTTGGAGTGCCTCGCCATCGAGCCGGGCACGCACCAGATCACGCACCTCCAAATCATCCAAGGGCTGCTGCACCGGGAGAGGCGCCTGATCCCGTCCGCCTGGGTGGTCAGCCTGGGCGAGGGCAGGATTCTACTGAGTGTGGACCAGAAGACCCTGACGGCCGTCGGTCCGCAGCCCAACTGACCCACCGGGCCCGTCAGCGCCCAACTCAGAACGCACAGGCCCCGGGGTGTGTCCCGGGGCCTGTGTTTATATGAGGGAGCCGCGGCTGTTCAGGCCTGCAGGCGGGCCAGCAGATCGTCCAACCGCTCCGCGGACTCGTTCGCGCCGCCCTCCATGCCGGAGGCCAGCAAGCCGTCGCGCGCCTCCACCGAGTCGAAGTAGGCGGTCGCCGTCAAAGTGGTGCGGCCGGCGTGCTCGGCGAACACGTAGGTCTCCAGACCCGGCGGGCCTTGCAGGCCGTCGAACCCAAAAGTCCAGGTGAACCGTTCCGGCGGTTTGACCTCGCGGAACTCGCCGAAGAACGCGACCTGGCCGCTGCCGTCGTCCCGGCGCACGACGAAGCGCCACGCTCCACCCGGGCGGGCGTCCAGCTTTTCCACGACGGCGGTGTTGCCGCGCGGCCCCCACCATTGCGGGACCAACGCAGGATCGACATGGGCGCGGAACACCAACTCACGCGGCGCATTAAACACACGGGTCATGACGATCTCCCGGTCAGACGGCAGGGTGATCTGGTAAGCGGATTTACTCTGGGTGACCATGGTTTTTCTCCTGGGCCTGTAACACTTGGAGCTGCTCTTCCAATCGATCGTAGCTGTCTTCCTTCAGGCGCCGGTAAGACTCCAGCCAGGTATCCAGGGCCTGGAAAGGCTCCGTCCGCAGCTGGTAGATGCGTTGCTGGGCAGACGGGTGCACCTCCACCAACCCAGCTTCACTCAGCACGCGGAGATGTTTGGAGACCTGTGGCTGGCGGAGCTGCAGCCGGGCGGCGATCTCACCCACTGGGCGAGGGCCCTCGCGCAGGAGTTCGACGATCCGCAAACGGTTTGGCTCAGCCAGGGCGCTCAACGTCGGAAGCATGGAGATAATATACCCTAAAAGGAATATTCCTGTCAAGGAATATTTTTGGCGTGGCCGTGTCTGGCCACCGAGGGCAAGGGGTCATGCGCCGGGGCGCAATTGGGGTTTGCCGACCCCTTCGCTTTCGCGCCGAATGCTGCGCGTTGGGACTCGCTCCGGGCCAAAACTGCCTTGGGGCAGAAAGCCAGAATTTGGCCAGCCTCGTCCAGGCCGCGCCAGGCTCCGGCGACTTCGCGTCCAACGCTCCGCTTGGGGCGGAATGCCGGGCGCCAGGGGTGCGAGCCGAGCGCCCGAACTTGGCCACCAACGGCAAATGCACCTTCGGCCAGACGACACTTGACAGGCCCCCTGCCCGGACCTATCCTCAATTTGGATCACAGGGAGGGCTTATGGCACACCCTGACTCTCCAACAGCGACGGTTGACACGCGGCGCTACCTCGTTCTCAACCTCACCCCGCCCTTCGTCGACGTCATCCTGCGCTCCGCCCACATCACCCGGCGCGAGTTCGCCAAGATCGTGGGCCTGACGGCCAACTACCCCAATGACCCGCGCCTGGTCGAGATGGTGCGGCAGGCTGGCGATGCCTCGGCCAAGGTCGCTTACCTCCTGGCCGAGGGCGAGACCCCTGACTCGATCCTAGCCATCCTGCGCGACCTGGCGCGTCCGCACCTCGCCTATCTGCGGACTCTGCCCGGGCCGCTCCAGGCCACCCTGGAACTGCTGCTGTCGCTCAACACCGTGCCCGATGGCTGTGAGCCTTTCGCCCTGCCGGCTTTGTTGGAGCTGGATCGCATCCAGGGCGAGCTCGTCGCCGCGCTTCAGGAGCGGATGAACGGCCGCCAGCTCGCGCAGGCCTTCCACGCCGACAACCATGCCGCGCTGGCGCTGCTGGATCAGGATTGGCCGCGCCGCCGCCGTGAGCGCCGCGTCCGCGACGAGAGCAGCTTTCTGCGTCCGGACAGCCCGCTGCCCGAACAGCCGCAGATGCAGTACACGCCCTTCTTCGACGCGGCCGGCCGCCTCGTCTCGGTGTCGGAGACGTGCGTCATCTTGGGCGCTCCGGCGGCCGCCACGCTCCAGCATCTGACGCCGGCCGTCCTGCGCCGGCCGCTGCCCGAGTACGTGCCGGTGCCCGCCACCGGGTCAGCGGACTGGCTGATCCGGGAAGTCGGCAAGATCGGGCGCCACTTCACGCGCGCTTTGCTCGGGATCATCCAGGCCCACCTCTCGGCCGAACGGGTGGCCCTGGAGGCCGGGAATTACCGACTGATCGACCAGCAAGCGCAGGCAGCTTTGCGCGAGTTCGTCGAGGACACGCCCTAGGCGGACCTCAGCCCCGCCCCGCCCCGCGCCACTGCGCCGCAACCTCGCGCAGCAAAAGGCCGGCGACCCCGCCCAGGCGGAAGTTCTGCCAGAAAGCTCCGGGCGGGAAGAGTTCGGCCTTGTCGTTTAACGTCCCCTGCGAAAAGGCCTGCACGGCGTTGAGCACGGCCCGGCGTGTCGCCGCATCCGCCGTGCCGAGCGCGGCCAGCTGGCCGCGCAGCGCCCGCGCCGCCCGCAAACGCCCGCGCACCGCCGCCGCGCGGCGGGCCGTGATCCGGCCGTAGCGCTCCTTGAGGTCATTCAGCCGCTCGGCCGCCGCATAGGTGGCCTCCACGATCTGGGCGCGCGTCATCCACTCCGTCTCGTAATTCAGCATCTGTTCCCAGTCGTGCGTCTCCAGCAGGGCACAGTGTTCTTTCAGCGTGCGCGCAAACAGCCGGTAGCCGTGCTCGGCGGGCGCCTCAAAACCGGCGCTGCCCGGATCGAGAAACGGTCCGAGCGGCGTGATAAAAGCCGACAGGCGCCGGTCAAAACGTTGGAACAACGTCTCGATGGCGTCCGTCGTCGTCAGCACGCTGGCGACGGTCTGGCCCGGCAGGCCGATCATGTAGAACAAGTCGAGCTGTTCACAGCGCAGCCGCAGACAGGCCTCCAGCGCCGCCTCCATCTGCGCGTTCGAGAAAGCCGCCTTGCCCACGCGGGCGCGGATGTCGGCGGCGTGAGTCTCAGGCGAGAACTCGGCGCCCCAGCGCGCCAAGGACGCATCCAGGCGGCTCAGGAACTCGGCCGGCGGCGGCTCGAAGAACTCAAACACCAACCGGTTCTCCACGCGGCAGCGCGCCAGGGCGTCGATCACGGCGCGGGCGTAGGCCTCCCCGCCGTCGCGCAAATCGCCCACCAGAAAGATCGGCGCGCGCGTCAGGTCCGCCAGGGCCCGCACCCAGTCCGCGATGGCGGCCGGGCTGCGCCGCAGTGGATGCGAACCAGGCATGAAGCGCGGGAAAGCGTCGGCGGCCGCGCCGCAGGTGGCGCAGGCACGCTCGCAGCCGCGCACCGTGAAGGCGGCGGTAATGGGGTGGCGCCACCAGGTATGGAAGGGCGCACTGGTCCAGAAGTCCAGCTGCCGCGCCACGTCCAGCACCTGTGCTCCCAAAGCGAGGCCGTAGTCATCGGGGTTGGCCGGCGGGACAGACGCGTTCACGCGCACTTCCCCGGCCTGCTTCCAGACGAGATTCGGGACGCGCTCATAGCCGCCGCCGGCCTCCACCGCACGCACCAGGGCTAACAGGTTCGGCTCAGCGACACTGCCGCGCAGCACAAAGTCCACGGGCGGCTCGCGGATGAGCTCGGCATGGAAGTAAGTGGCCGAGATGCCGCCGAAGACGATGGGGATATCCGGGTGCAGGCGCTTGAGCAGGGCCGCCACCGCCAGACCACCCTGGGCATGCGGCAGCCAATGCAGGTCCAGGCCGAACAGGCGCGGCCGCAGCCGCTTCAGGCAGGCCTCCGGCTGGAAGCGGCGGCTGCGCATCATCAGCAGCGCCAGGTTCACGATGCGCGTCGGGTAGCCGTGCCGGCGCAGGTGCGCGGCCAGGGTCAGAAACCCGACCGGATACATTTCGAAGATCGGCGACGAGGGGATGACGTCGCTCAGCGGCCCAAAGAAGATGGGGCGCTCACGAAAATCGTAGATGCTGGGGGGATGGATAAGAACAACCGCCGGCTGGCCCACAGACTGCCTCCTCGAGCACGCCAACCCCCAGTATAGGCGGAAGAGGACGACTGCGGGGCGGCCGCCCGGCGTGCTGGTTAAGCGGGGCTCACGCCGCGGCGGGCGGGATATTCTGGTTGAGCCGGAACAGGTTGGCTGGGGCGTAACGCCGCTTGAT
>ERZ761602.3104-NODE-3104-length-24291-cov-4.451601_pt1 | contig 24291 bp, 28 predicted proteins | sample MGYA00512165_ERZ761602 | MGnify/ENA primary metagenome ERZ761602 (study PRJEB28899, sample SAMN02445085) | bioreactor sludge metagenome | biome: EBPR sludge; isolation source: Thorneside wastewater treatment plant | place: Australia: Brisbane, Thorneside...
CCGCCCTGGCGCAGCGTGCGGATGCGGTCGCGCCGCCCGGTCAGGATCTTGTGCGGATAGGCCTGGTGGCCGACGTCCCAGATGAGGCGGTCGTTGGGCGTGTCGAAGAGGTGATGCAGCGCGACGGTCAGCTCCACGACGCCGAGCCCCGCCCCCAGATGGCCGCCGGTCACCGAGACGGCGTCGATGGTCTCGCGGCGCAGTTCGTCGGCCAGCTGCTTGAGCTGCGGCCGGGTCAGCGCCTTCATGTCGGCCGGACTCTTCACGCGGTCCAGCAGGGGGGTCTTCGAAACGGCGAAATCGTCGGGCTTGTCGGTCATGTCACCACACGCTGCCCGCCCTTAACCCTGCGGACCCCCTATTATCGCACTTGCGAAACCGCCGCGTCGAGCCTTGTCACACATCGGCGCGACTCTCTTTGCCGCCCGCCCGCGCCGCCTTCCTGTCCCCTCTTCATCCTGAAGCGGGCGCGCAACCCGCCCGTCGCACCGGACGCTCCCGGCCTCCGGCCCATCGGGGGAAGGGGCCGCCAAGCGACGCAAGGAGGGGGCGGATCCTTCCTTCAGACTTGACATTATTCCTATAATGTGTATTTATTCCTGTCATGACAGACGCAGCTCCTGGCCCTGCCCTCGCCGACCTCCTCACCGAGAACCTCGTCACGCTGGTCCTCACCTCCCAGGCCCACCTGCTCGGCCGCAATCCGCGGATCGGCGAGGATCTGCGCTGCCTGATCGTCGAGCGCCTCGCCGCCGCCATGGCCGCGACGGCGCTGGCGATGAAGCGGCTCGGCCCGGCGGCGGCCGAGGCCGCGGCGGTGGCGGCGCTGGCGGCGCAGGCCGCTTCTGCCGTCGACGTTCAATTGCCGCCCGCCGCCGCAATCCCCTCGAAATCCGACGTTCAATTCGCCCCTGCCGCCAAACGCCGGCGCGGCGCGCCCCCGGGGAACCGCAATCGCTGGGTCCATGGCCGCCGCAGCGCCGCCTTCGCCGCCGCCCGCCGCACGGCGGCGGCTCTGACCGCCGGGACCGATCGCCTCTGCGCGGCGGCGCGCGGCGCGCCCGCCTCAGGCGTCGCGGCTGACGACGAAGCCGGCAAGGCCGCGCAGCAGGTCGGCGCGGGCGTCGAAGCTCTCCAGATGGGCGGCAGCCTGGTCGGCCAGCAGCGCGGCCTGGGCGCGGGCCCGCTCCACGCCCATGAGGGTGACGAAATTGGCCTTGCCGCGCGCGGCGTCCTTGCCCCCGGCGGCCTTGCCCATGGCCTCGACATCGCCCTCGGCGTCGAGCAGGTCGTCGGCAATCTGGAAGGCGAGCCCGAGATCGTGGGCATAGCCGATCAGGGCATGGCGCTGGTGCGCCCCGGCATGGCCGAGGATCGCCCCGGCTTCGGCCGCGAAGACGATCAGCGCCCCGGTCTTCAGCCGCTGCAGGCGAGTGATGGTGGCGATGTCGGGTTCGCGGCCTTCGGTGGCGATGTCGATCATCTGTCCGGCGACCATGCCGGCCGGGCCGGCCGCCTGGGCGAGCCGGACGACCAGTTCGGCGCGCACGAAGGGATCGGCATGAATGTCCGGCGTCGACAGCAGGCCGAAGGCCAGGGCCTGCAGCGCGTCGCCCGCCAGCACGGCGGTCGCCTCGTCGAAGGCGCGGTGCACGGTCGGCTTGCCGCGCCTCAGATCGTCGTCGTCCATGCACGGCAGGTCGTCATGGACCAGCGAATAGGCATGCAGGCACTCCACGGCCGCCGCGGCCCGCCCCAGCGCCCGCTTGTCGACGCCGAACAGGCGTCCGGCCTGGATCGTCAGGAAGGCGCGCAGGCGCTTGCCGCCGCCCAGCGTCGCGTGCCGCATCGCTTCGAGAAGCCGCGCCTCGGGACCGTCCGGCCGGGGCAGCAGCAGATCGAGCGTCTCCTCCATGAAGGTCTGGGTTTCGAGCAGCGCCGCCTCGACGGCCGTCCGGTCCGCCATCGGCTCAGCCCGCGTCGAGCTTTTCCGTGCCGGCGGGCGCGCCGCCCGGCCCCAGCACGATCTTCTCGATCCGCGCCTCGGCGTCCTTCAGCTTGCGCTCGCAATGTGCCTTCAGAGCCGCGCCACGCTCGTAGATGGCGATGGAATCCTCCAGCTCCACCCGGCCGCTCTCCAGCCGCGCGACGATCTCTTCCAGGGATTTGAGCGCCTCCTCGAAGGAGAGCTTGTCGATGTCCGTCTTGGTCGCCATCGCTACGCCGCCATCAGTGCTTTCACATGCGCCGCGGCGGACGCCGCCAGCGCGTCGAGGTCATAGCCGCCCTCGAGAGTCGATACCATCCGCCCCTTGGCATGGACGTCGGCGATCTCGGCGAGGCGCCAGGTGGCCCAGGCATAGTCGGCCTCGGTGAGCCTCAGATCCGCCAGCGGATCGGCGGCATGGGCGTCGAATCCCGCCGAGACCATCACCAGTTCTGGCCCGAACGCCTCCAGGGCCGGCAGGACCAGGCTGTCGAAGGCCTCGCGGAACTCGTCCGAGCCCGCGCGCGGCGGCAGCGGCACGTTCACCACGTTGCCGGCGATGCCGCGCTCCTGCGGCAGGCCGGTGCCGGGATAGAGCGGCCATTGATGGGTCGAGGCGAAGAAAAGGTCGGCGTCCATCTCGAACGCCGCCTGCGTGCCGTTGCCGTGATGCACGTCGAAATCGACCACGGCGATCCGCCGCAGGCCGTGCGCGGCGCGGGCGTGCTGCGCCCCGACGGCGACATTGTTGAAGACGCAGAACCCCATCGCCGTTCCGGGTTCGGCATGATGGCCGGGCGGACGCACGGCGGCGAAGGCGTTGCGCGCCTCGCCGGTCATCACCGCATCGACCGCCGCGATCACGGCGCCGGCCGCCCGCAGCACCGCCTCGCCGGACCCCGGCGACAGCGTGGTGTCGCCGTCGATGGACTTCAGGCCGCGCTCCGGCACGCTCGACAGGACGCGGCGCACGAAGTCGCCGGGATGGACCCGCGCCAGCGCCTCGGCCGCGGCCCGAGGGGCCTCGCCGCGCGCCAGACCGGCGAAGGCGGGCGCCTCCAGCGCCTTCAGAACGGCCCGCAGCCGCTCCGGCGACTCCGGGTGGCCCGGCGGCGTCACATGGTCGAGACAGGCGAAATGCGTGAAAAGCGCCGTCGTCATGGGCAGACCATAGTCCGCCGCGCTCGACGCCGCCACGTCGAAGACGTTAAGACACGCCCATGAAAAAGGGTCGCGGACGCTTCGTCATCATCCTGCTGTTCGCCGTGGCGGCGCTCGCCGGCCTCTCGGCCTTCTGGGTCCCGCGCTACTTCGAAGCGGCCTGGTTCCTCGAAGACGTCGCCGCCGGTCCCGGCGACAGCACATGGAAGACCCTGCACAAGCAGCCCGTGCGCAGCGCCGTCACCTGGACGATCGACGGCCGTCCCGGCGGAGGGGATCTGTACACCCCGGCCGAAGCCGCCAAGGGCCGCATGGTCTTCGTCCCCGGCCTCATTGAGGAAGCGCGCACCGACCCGCGGGTCGTCGCCTTCGCGGAGTCTCTGGCCCGCGCCGGCTTCGTCACGCTGGTGCCCCAGGCGGCGGCGTTCGAGGATCTGCGCGCCGGGCCTTCCGACATCGCGACGATCTCCGACGCCGCACTCTGGCTTGACGGCGCCGACCTGGGCCCGGCGCCGAAGACGGCGATCGGCATCACCGCGCTCTCCTACATGGCCGGTCCGTCGATCATCGCGGCCTCGCGCGCGCCGCTCGCCGAGCGCATCGGCTTCGTCTTCTTCATCGGCGGCTACTACGAGGCGACCGACGTTGTGCGCTTCGTAACCACCCGCAAGTACCGCCTCAAGCCCGGCGACCCCTGGCAGGAACAGGGTCCGGCCGACTACGCGCTCTGGGCCTTCCTCAAGGCCAATGCGCTCAGCCTCGAGAACGGCGCCGATCGCGCGGCCCTCGCCGCCATCGCCGAGGCGCGGCTGAAGGACGGCGCCGCCGACATCGCGCCGCTGGTCGCCGGCCTGGGGCCGGACGGCCGGGCGGTCTACGCCCTCATCGCCAACCGCGATCCCGAGAAGGTCGAGGCGCTGATCGCCGCCCTCCCCGCCGCCATGCGCGCCCGCTTCGACGCGCTCGATCCCTCGCGGCAGGACCTCTCGGGCTTCAAGGGCGAAGCGCTACTGGTGCATGGCAAGGACGATCCGCTGATCGCCTCGACCGAGAGCGAGAAGCTGGCTGCCGCGCTCGGCGGCCGCGCCCATCTCTATCTGCTCGAACAGGTGACCCATGTGGAGGTCAACCGTCCGGCCTCGATGTGGGACCAGCTCGACCTCCTCTTCGCCGGCCGCCGTCTGCTCAGCTATCGCGAGTGAGCGAGCCAGACATAGCGGACATCCGGCGTGCGCTCCTCGTTCCCAGACCCGTCGGTAAACGCCTCGGCGGCGAATCCGTTCCGCTCATAGAAGCGCCGCGCCTTGGCGTTCGCCTGGAAGGTCCAGAGCCGCAGTCCCGCCGCGCCGTGGTCGCTGCGCTTGGCCGTCTCCAGCAGCGCGGCGCCGATGCCCCGCCCCTGGGCCTGCGGATGGACATAAAGGTGCTCCAGCCAGCCCGGACTGAGCGACATCATCGCGACAATGCCTCCGTCCTCCACCGCGACCCACATCGCGGTCGTCGCGAACAGGATATCGCGGATCCAGCGCGGCGCATCGGCATCGGGATGGACCATCGGTATGTCGGGCAGAAGGCCGCGCCTGGCCGCCAGAAAGACGGCGGCGATCGCCGGGCTCTCGCCGGCCTCCGCCGGCCTGACGGTCGGCCCGCTCACCGTCCGAACGCGGCCTTGCGCGTCACGACCTCGACGGGGAGTTCGCCCGGCTGATGCGTCGCGCAGCGCAGCACCACGTCGGCCCCGAAATCGAAGGGCGGTTCGTCCAGGAACAGCCCGGAACCGAACACGCCCCTTGTATCGGGGCCGGGCACGAGGTCGCGGTTGATCGCGGTGACGGAGGCCTTGGCCGGCTCGACATTGGTGACATAGGCGACCGGATAGGCGGAAAGCCGCGTCAGCAGACGCCCGACCTGCGCGTTCGACATGTGCTGCATCACCTCGCGCACCAGCACGACGTCGGCGTCGGGCAGCGGATCGAGCGAGATGTCGGCGCACAGGAAGGTTGTCTTGGCCGAACCGAAGATCCGCGTATTGCGGTCCACCAGTTCGGGGACGACGTCGATGCCGGTGATCGAGGCGACCGAGTCGACAAGCTGCACGCCGACCTTGAAGTCGCCGCAGCCCAGGTCGAGCACACGCGGCTTGCGCCCCATCGCCGTAAACTCGGCGCGAAGGAAGTCCAGATAGGGCGTCGTGACCGCCGCCTCGATCGTGCCTGGCCCCGAAAAGAAGTCGCCGCCGTCGTCGCCCCATGCCTTGGTCGCATAGACCTCCGCGAAGGCCGCTTTGGGACCGCCCTTCGCCGCGCGTCCCCGGCGCAGACGGTGCTGCCAGTACTGCAGTTCGCGCACGGCGCGGCGCGGCAGGGCGGACTTGATCAGGCTGACGACGGTGCTTCGCACGGCAGGAACCCACAGGCCGGGCCTCACACGGCCGGGAAGGTTAATCTTTCACCGCTTGAACCCTCAAGCAAACCGGACGGCCGGCGACAGGCTCGCCAATTGACGCTAACCTTAATGGCGGCAACCAACGCCATGGAGGCGATCGATGGACGACGATCCGATCCGCCCGCCGTCCGTGCTGGCGGCGATCTGGCACGACAGCCAGAAGGCCGGCTTCAACTTCCCCTCCGACTACAAGCTGGGCGGACTGCTGCGTGTCCTTGCCGCGTCCAAGCCGGGCGGACGGTTGCTGGAAGTGGGCACCGGCACCGGCCTCGCCGCCACCTGGCTGCTCGACGGGATGGACGCGCGGGCGCACCTCGTCTCGATCGAGGCCGAGGGCCGGTGGGCGGCGATCGCCGCCAAGCACCTGCGCGGCGACCCGCGCCTGACCCTGCTCGACGCCGACGCCTTCTCTTGGTTCGGCGGACAACCCGCCGCCAGCTACGATCTCGTTTTCGCCGATGCGATGCCCGGCAAGTTCGACGGCTTCGAAGCGCTCTGGCGCCTCCTGAAGCCGGGCGGGCTCTACATCATCGACGACCTGATGCCGAAGGACGACTGGCCGCCGGGTCAGGCGGCCCGGGTTCAGGCGGTCCTCGACCAGCTCGACGCCCGCTCGGATGCGCAAGTCGCCCGTCTCGCCTGGTCCAGCGACATCGCGATCGCCGCGAAGACCGAAGGGCGCTGAACCCTCAGGGAGTCGGCGTCGGCGCAGCGGCCGGTGTGTTGCCGGCGACGAAGTCGCCGAACGCCGTCAGCCAATAGTCGAAATTGCCGAAGCGCTTGGCGATCCAAGCTTCGGTGACGCCGCCATTGACCCCGAGATTCATCGCCACTCCCGAACTGCCGTCCTTGTAGAGCATGCCGCGCACGCCCCAGGCCTTGCCGTTCCACTCGTTGACGCCCTTCAGCGTCACGCGCGGTGTCTCATTGAAGGAATAGCTGAGCAGCGTGAGCGACCAGCACCGCTGTTCGCCGCTTTCCGGGCAGTCGTTGAGCGAGGCCTCGTACTTGTAGCCGTCTGCCGACTGCACCTCCAGATAATCGCCGTAGCTCCCCGAGAGCCGCTTGTATGTATAGCCGCCGGCTTTGACGATCGACTCGAGTTCGTCGATCGTGATGCCGTCCATCGTCCGCGTGCCATCGAATTCGTGGGCTGCCGACGGAGCGGCGGGCTCGCTCTGCGGGGGCGTCTGGGCGAACGCCGTTGTTGCCCCGATAAGGGCCAGTGTCAGGACAGCGCTGCGTCGCATTGAAGACCCCCATGATCGACAAGGGAACCCTAGAGCGATCCCCCGGTCCCGCTCAAGCCCGGGCATAGAGATCGATGCCGTCCGCGCCCCGGGTCCGCACGACTTGCCCGCGAGCGATCAGGCAGTTGAGATGCGCCAGGCTTTCGCCCGTCGCCATGATGTAGTTGCCGCCTGTGATGCGCGTTCGGAACAGCGCGGGGAAGACGTCGACCGCTCGCCTCGGCTCGTCGAGCATCGCCAATAGCTTTCCCATGCCTTCTTCGTGCCCGTCGATGAGGTCCTGCATCCGCTTCGTGACATTGCGGAAAGGCTCATTGTGCGCGGGCAGGACCAGCGTGGACGCCGGCAGAAGATCGCGCAGCTTCAGGCAACTGTCGATCCAGTCCTGCAACGGGTTGGCATCGGGTTCGGTCGGGAAGACGCTGACATTGGAGCTGATGCGCGGCAGGATCTGATCGCCGGAAATGATAAGGCTCTCTTCCGGGCACCACAGACAGGCATGTTCCGGCGCATGACCGCGCCCGACGACGACACGCCACGTCCGTCCGCCGATGGAAATCTCGTCGCCGTCCTGTAGCCGGTGATAGGCCTGCGGCAGCCGGTAGACGCCGAAACCGAAGCCGCCAAAGCGCTCGCGGTACTTGTCGATGGCGTCCTTGGGAAACCCGGCGGCACGATAGAAGCTGAGTCCCTCCTCAGGCGCCTCCTTGCCGGTATCCGTCACAAGCATGCGGCACATGAGATAGTCCGTTCGAGTCATGTGGAGCGGCGCGTCGAATTTCTCGCCGATCCAGCCCGCCAGCCCCACGTGGTCCGGGTGCAGATGGGTGACAAAGACGCGCGTTACTTTGCGGCCGCCAAGATAATGCGCGAAAGCCGCCTCCCAAGCGTCCTTAGACCCCTGTTCATTGAGGCTGGTATCGACCACCGCCCAGCCGTCTCCATCCTCCAGCAGCCACACATTGATGTGATCGAGCTGCATCGGCATCTTCATGCGCAGCCACAGCACGCCCGGCGCGACCTCGATAGCGGACCCTGGAACCGGCTTTTCCTCGAACGGGTAGATCAGCCCGCGATCGTCGCGCACTCGAACCGGTAGTGGCTCGGCGTTGGCCTCGGGCAGGTCGACGGCATCGGACATAGTCTGGATCTCTGGATGGCGATGCCGCCAAGCTAGGCGTCCCGCACGGCCCCGTCAAAAGCCGCGGGGCCGGTCTGTGCCCTCCTAGTCGAACTCCGATGCGTAGAGGGTCTCCGCCCCCGATGTGACTGCCGCCACAAGGCCGGCGGCGTGGGGCAACTCGGTCTCTGCGAAGAAGCGCGCCGCAGCCAGTCGCGATGCAAGAAAGGCCCGGTCGCCCGTCCCGCTCCCAAGACCTTGCGACGCGGCGATTGCGCCCCGCGCCAGGAAGTGACCGCCGATGAGGGTGCCCATCATCTCAAGAAAGGGGGTCGCGCCGGCCAGCGCGTCATAGGGCTTTCCGCTCGCCAAGCGACCGCGCAGCCATGCCGTCGCTCCCTGTGCCGCGTCGAGTGTCATTGCCAGGGCAGAGGCAATGACCGGCAGGGACGGCGAACCGCCGTCAGCAAGGGCGCCGATCGTGTCCTCGATGTCCGAGAAGAGCGCTTCAACCGCCGCTCCATCCTGCAGGCCGATCTTGCGCGTCACCAGGTCAATCGCCTGTATGCCGTTGGTTCCTTCATAGATCGGAAGGATGCGTGCGTCCCGGTAGTACTGGGCGGCGCCCGTCTGCTCGATGAAGCCGGCTCCGCCATGGATCTGGACGCCCAGGCTGGCGACGCGCACGCCCAGATCCGTCGACCACGCCTTGGCGATCGGCGTGAGGAGTTCTTCGCGCCCCTTCGCTCGCCGTCGCTCGGCTTCGTCGGGGTGGTGTCTCGCCAGATCGATGGCGACCGCCGTAGCGAGGCAGATGGCGCGCGCCGCCTCGACGCCGGCCTGCATGGACAACAGCATGCGCCGGACATCCGGGTGCCGCAGGATCGGCACCATCTCGCTTCCTTCGTGCTGCAGGCCGAACGGCTTGCCCTGCTGCCGTTCGCCGGCATAGGCGAGCGCCTTCTGCAGCGCGCGCTCGGCAATTGCGACCCCCTGAACGCCGACATTCAGCCGGGCGCTGTTCATCATCGTGAACATGGCCGCCATGCCGCGATTTTCCTGTCCGATCAGGAATCCGATGGCGCCGTCCTGATCGCCGAACGACATCGTGCAGGTCGGACTGCCGTGGATGCCGAGCTTGTGTTCTAGCCCGACGCAGGTGAGGTCGTTTCGGGCGGCTGGTTTGCCCTGCGCATCGGGCAGATACTTGGGGACCAGGAAAAGCGAGATGCCGCGCGTTCCAGGCGGTGCGCCGGCCAGTCTGGCCAGCACCAGATGAACGATGTTCTCGGCGCAGTCATGCTCGCCCCATGTGATGTAGATCTTCTGACCTGTGATCCGGTAGGTGCCGTCTCCCGCTTTGACAGCCCGGGTCTTCAGCGCCCCGACGTCCGATCCCGCCATCGGCTCGGTCAGGTTCATGGTTCCGGTCCATGATCCGTCGATCAGCTTGGGCAGGTAGATGCGTTTCAGCTCGTCCGAGCCATGCGCCGTAAGTGCTTCGATCGCACCGTGAGTGAGGAGCGGGCAGAGACCGAAAGCCAGATTCGAGGACTGCCAAACTTCCTCGACAGCTACCGCGAGCGTATGCGGCAGACCCTGCCCGCCAAATTCAGGATCTGCTGCAATTCCGGACCATCCTCCGGTCGCAAACGCACCGTAGGCTTCAACGAATCCGGGCGGGGTGCTGACTGCACCGTCCGCCAGTCGCGCCGGCCGGCTGTCGCCGGTCCGGTTCAGCGGGGCGAGAACGTCTTCCGCAAGCTTGGCCGCTTCGCCCAGGATGGTAGCGCCAAGCGTGGCATCATAGTCGGAGTAGGCGCTGCATGCGTTCAGTCGGCTCGCGCCAACCACAGACTCCAGCGTGAAGAGGATCTTCTGAAGCGGCGTCTTGTAGTGCGGCATGCTGGCTTGCTCCGGGGACTGGCGGACGCGGTTTTCTGGCGCGATATAGACTCAAGTACAGTCCCGCGCCATTGTCGGGCATGGATCGAAGCCGGGAGATGCGCTAACTGGCTCTCCGATGTTCCAAGCCGTCAGCCGGCCGGCGAGTTTGGACTGGGCTTCCACGGCGCTATCGTCCGTCCGAAGAAAGTCGTCAATTTGCCGCGCTTCATAGCGCGAACGGCACGCATGACGTCGTCGTTCGGCATCGATAGACTTGTCGATCTCAGGGGCCGGCGACGAGGTGACCGTCATCGTCGATGGCGAGTTCGACCACCAAGGGTCCGAGCGACAGGGGCATCCAGGGCGATGAGACTGACCAACTCAAAGCAGGCATTCGGACTGATGGCCGTCACGCTGCATTGGCTGATCGCGGTGGCCATTCTGGGCATGATCTGGCTCGGCAAGTACATGACCGATGCGGAGGACTACACTGCCTATCAGCTGCACAAGAGTGTCGGCATTACCATTCTGGCCTTCAGTCTGCTTCGCCTTCTCCTGCGCTTCCTGGACCCGCCGCCACCGCTTCCCAGCGCCATGCCGCGCGTTGAGCGATTCGCCGCGCACCTGTCGCACTGGGCTTTCTATGCCCTGATGATAGGCATGCCGCTGTCGGGATGGGCGCTGATATCGGCCTCTCCGTCGGGCGACATGATCAAGACGCGGATATGGGGCTGGTTCGAGCTGCCGGCCCTCCCCGGTCTCAAGACGCTGGCCGACCGGGACGCGGCCGCAGACGCCTTCGAGGACGCCCATGAGTTCCTGGCTACGGCGTTGCTTGTGCTCCTGGCCCTCCACGTCATGGCGGCCCTGAAGCACCACTTCTGGAATCGCGACACCGTTCTGTCGCGCATGGTCCCCTTTCTCGCTCCGCCGAAGGATCGGCGCTGAGACCCTCGGCACGCCCGCAAGGCTTGCCGGCCGTGGACGTTGTCGACCTGATCCTCGGGGCGAGGTAAGCAGGCAGCGGATGCACTGGAGCGTCCGCGAAGCGTCATGCCGGTACTTTCCCTCGATCCCAACGAACCCGGAGCCGGTCAGGCCATTGCGCGCGCTGCATCGGAGTTGCGCGCGGGCAGGCTGGTGGCCTTTCCCACCGAGACCGTCTACGGCCTCGGCGCCGATGCGACGAATGGCTTGGCGCTTGCCGGGATCTTCGAACGCAAGGGCAGGCCGCGGATCAACCCGTTGATCGTACATGTCCCGGATTGCGCTACCGCGCGAAGCCTGGTCGACTTCAACGAGACCGCCGAGCGTCTGGCCGCAGCGTTCTGGCCGGGTCCCCTCACGCTGGTCCTGCCGCGCGCTATCGGCTGTCGCGTCCACGATCTTGCTAGCGCCGGCCTGCCGACGCTCGCGGTCCGGGTGCCTGACGCACCGATCGCGCAGGCGCTCATCGCGGCGTCAGGCGTTCCGGTGGCCGCTCCGAGCGCCAATCGCTCCGGTGAGCCTTCGCCCACCCGCGCCTCCGACGTCGCCGAAAGCCTGGGCGATGGAGGACTGCTCATCCTGGACGGCGGCCACTGCAAGGCTGGCCTCGAGTCGACCGTCATCGGCTTCGAAGGCGGATCTGCGGTCCTGCTTCGGGCCGGCGCACTGCCGCGTGCGGAGATCGAGGCTCTGATCGGCCCGCTTGCCGCTGCAAGGGACGATGAGGTGCGGCCGTCGTCACCGGGACGTCTGCTGCGCCACTACGCACCGCGGGCACGGATACGCCTGAATGCCGCTGCCCCGGAAGCCGGAGAACTTCTTCTGGCGTTCGGCCCGGCACCGCCGGCCACCGCGATGCTGCAACTGAGCGCCAGGGGCGACCTTCGCGAGGCGGCTGCCAATCTGTTCGCCATGCTGCGCGAGGCCGACAGGCGCGGCGCGGCGCGAATCGCAGTTGCGCCCATTCCCGACACCGGCCTCGGCGAGGCGATCAACGACCGTCTGAAGCGCGCAGCAGCTGCACAGACGTGACTGCTACTCGGCAGCCGCGATCTTGGCCGGCGCGGCCTCGGTCTTGGCAGGGGTCCGGCGCTCGCCGATCCTGGCCGCGCTGATGAAGGCCATTACCAGCGTTGCGACGAACGGAATCGCCTGGACGCAGAGCGTCGCCACCCAGACAATGGTGGCCGGGTCTCCAAGCCCGCGTGTCATCGCCGTCGCCGCAACTGCGGCGGCGACGAGTGCGAGGAGCATGATCTCCTCGGAGGCGAGCAGGATCACCTGGCGAATGGGCGCCGCGTCCTCGCACTTGGGCGTGCGCAGGAACGGCATGCCGCTGGTGAACAGGCCCTTCCATACCGCCTTGCCCACGGTATGCGAGAGGGCGAGGCCGGCGATCGAAGCCTGGAAGGCGCCCTTGAACCCTGTGCCGACGCGGAAGGGATAGAGCAGCAGGGTCTTGCCGGTCTTGACCGCGAAGAGGCCGAGCGCGATCGCCGCCAGCGAGACCATCGGCACGTCGAAGGTCTTGTCGTCCCATGCCATCAGGCCCGACCAGACAAGGGCCGCCGTCGTGAAGGCGAGCGACAGGCCGTCGGCGAGCCAGGGCAGCCAGCCGGCGATGAAGTGATAGCGTTGCGAGGACGTCAGCTGCGTCTTGCCGCCGAACAGCGCGCCGGCGTGGTGCTTCATGATCTGCATCGCGCCGTAGACCCAGCGATAGCGCTGGTCCTTGTAGGCGGCGAGCGTGTCGGGGATGAGGCCCTTGCCGAAGCTCTTCGCCAGATAGACTGACTCATGGCCGTCTTCGAAGATGCGCAGCCCCAGTTCGGCGTCCTCGGTGATGCACCAGGTCGCCCACTTCTTCTCGTCGAGCACCGGCCGGCGCATGATCGTCATCGTGCCGTGCTGGATGATGGCGTTGTCTTCGTTACGCTCGACCATGCCGATCTGAAAGAAGCCGGCATACTCCTGGTAGGCCATCGCCTTGAACAGATTGTCCTGGCCGTCGCGATAGTCCTGCGGTCCCTGCACGAGGGCGACCTTGGGGTTCGCGAAATGCGGGATGCAGGTCTTCAGCCAGTCCGGCGTCACCTGGTAGTCGCTGTCGATGACGGCGACGTACTCGGCGGCAGGATCGGTCAGCTCGAGCGCCTTGTTCAGCGCGCCCGCCTTGAAGCCCGTCACGCCGTCGAAATGGAAGAAGCGGAAGCGTTCGCCGAGCTTGGCCGCATGTGCCTCGACCGGCTTCCAGACGGCGGGATCCTTCGTGTTGTTGTCGAGGATGACGACTTCGTAGTTCGCATAGTCGAGCCTGGAGAGCGCGTTCAGCGTCTCGATCATCATGTCCGCCGGCTCGTTGTAGGCCGGGACGTGGATGGAGACGCGCGGCTCGACCGTCAGGGCGGGCGGCACTGCGAGGCGGCGCTGGACGCGCCACAGGCTCTGCGCCATCTCAACGCACTCGGCAAGGATGACCGCGACGGCGAGCGAGGCGACGGGCACCACGAAGACGAAGACGAGATAGGTCTCCCACCCCGCATACTCCAGCGATGCGCTGTCGAAGACGCCAATGAGGCCTGTGACGAGCAGGCCGGCAAGCGCGGCGAGGAAGAGTTGCCCGAAGAAGGAGAGATGCGGCGTCGTGCGCAGCAGCAACGCGCCGCCGATCATCGTGATGAGCACCGCAACGCCAGCGAACCAGGGCCAGTCCGGCAGGGACGAGAGGTGGCCCTCAAGCTCGAATTTCTGCACGCCCGCTGCGTCATAGACGCCCCAGAACGCGCCGACCGCGCCCTCGTCCTCGACCTTCCAGGGCTGGTCGTAGGCTTCGAGCAGGTAATAGTCCCAGCCCAGTTCCTTCGCTGCCGTCAGGAAGGCCCGCACGAACGCCGCCTGGTTGGCGAGACTCGGCGCGGCGCCCTGACGCTGCCGACCCTCGGACGGCCAGCCGGCTTCGCCGATGACCATCGGCATGCCGGGGAACTTGTCCTGCAGGACCTTGAGGCGGTTCTGGATGTGGCCGACGGCGCTTTCGAGCGGGATGCCTTCCCAGTAGGGCAGCATGTGCACGCCGATGAAATCGACCTCCTTCGCCAGATCGGGGTTCGCGTCCCAGACGTTCCAGGGTTCGGCCGTCGAGACCTTCACGCGGCGCGGCACCTCGCGGCGGACTTCCTTGATGTAGGCGTTGAGTTCGTCGATCGAGACGTCGCCGCGCAGGATCGCCTCGTTGCCGACGAACACGCGATCGACCGAGACCGGATTGGCGCGGATGATCTTCAGCGCCGCCTCGATCTCCTGCTTGTTGTAGTCGCGGTCGGAGCTGATCCAGATCCCCAGCGCGACCTTCATGCCCATCTCGTTGGCGATGGCCGGCAGCCTGTCGAGACCGCGCGAGACCGAGTAGGTGCGGACGCGGTTGGTCGAGCCCTTGAGCTGCGCCATGTCGGACCGGAGGCGCTCTTCGCTGTAGGTGAGGCTGTCTTCCTTGGTGTAGCCGTGGCTGGGATTGTAGGAGAAGCCGCGGATCGGGGCGTTCCAGTCGGGCGCATCGACGGTGCGGTCGAGCGCCGCCCACGTCACCACCGTGGCGAGACAGGCGATCGCAAGCGCCGACAGGGTCCGCGCGCGGCGCGAACCGAACAAAGCGCCCGCGAGCCGTGCGAAAACGCCAGCTTTCGGCTGCGGCGTCATCCCGTCCATCGATCGATCTCCCGCGCGGCTTGCCCGACCCCACTGTCGCAGCAGCGCCTTACGCGTCTCTGAATACCACTTATGTTGCACCGCAGCAATTCCGGGCGCGGCGTGGGGATAATATGCCCTTCCTGAACCGCCGATGAAAGGGCCCTAGGGGCCGGCCGGCTGCGGCGTGGCGACCTGCAGCAGCTCGACCTGGAAGACGAGGGTCTGGCGCGGCGGAATCGGACCTCGGCCGGCGACGCCGTAGGCGAGACGGTAGGGAATCACGAACTCGAAGGTCTCGCCCTGCCTCATCAGCGGGATGCCCTCGGTCCAGCCGGGAATCAGCTTGTCGAGCATGAAGGTCGCGGGCGTGTTCGTCTTGTACGAGGAGTCGAACTCGGTGCCCTCGATGAACGTGCCCTTGTAGTGGACGGTGACCTCGCTGCCCGGCGCCGGCCTGGGGCCATCCGCGACCGCCTTGACCGCCCGGTAGCGCAGGCCGCTCGCGGTCCGCGTATAGGCGGGATCGGCATCGATCCGGGCAAGGAACGCGGCGTTGGCCTCGTCCGTCACCTTGGCGGGATCGAGCGTGTACTCGGGCGGCTCGATCGCCAGCAGGAGATCGCGCACCACCTTGGCGGGCGGTTCGAGATCGTCCTTCAGCTTGGCGAGCCGCGCCTCGATGGCGGTGCGCAACCCGGCCTGCGAGGGGTCGGTGACGAGCTGGCCGAAATCGGCGGCGAGCGCATCCTGGCTGTTCAGCGCCCGCGCAAAACCGCGATCGAGGCCGTCGACCTTGCCCTCGATATCCTTCAGCCGCGCAAGGTCGGCGTTCGTCGCCGTGGCCTGGGCGACGAAGCCGTCGAGCCGGCCCTGCAGATCGGCCGCGTGCCGCCAGAAGAAGATGGCGGCACCGATGCTGACCAGCGTCAGGATCCAGAGCAGGGCCGAGCGCATCGATCAGGCGACCTTCAGCAGCTCGACCTGGAAGACCAGCGTCTGGCGAGGGGGGATCGAGCCGCCGCCGCGCTCGCCATAGGCGAGATCAAAGGGAATCGCGAACTCGAACGTGTCGCCTTCCTTCATCAGCTGCACGCCTTCGGTCCAGCCCGAGATGACCTGGTGCAGGCCGAACGTGGCCGGCGCATTGCGCTTGTAGGAGGAATCGAACTCGCGGCCGTCGATGAAGGTGCCCTTGTAGTGCACGGTGACATTGCTGCGGGCGCCCGGCTGCTTGCCGCCGGCGGCGCCTTCGCTGACCACCTTGTAGCGCAGGCCGCTGGCGGTCTTCGAGACCCCCGGCTGGGCGTCGTAGCCGGCGAGGAAGGCCGCATTGGCTTCGTCGGTGAGAGACATGATCGTTCCTTTCAGCCGCGCTCGCGGCGCTGGATTTCCTCGTGGTGGCGGATGACTTCCTTCACGATGAAGTTGAGAAACTTCTCCGCGAATTCGGGATCGAGACGGGCGTTCTCGGCGAGGCTGCGCAGCCGCGCGATCTGGCGCTGCTCGCGTGCCGGGTCGGCCGGCGGCAGGCCGTGCTTGGCCTTGAACTCGCCGACCCGCTGCGTGCACTTGAAGCGTTCGGCGAGCAGGTGGATGAGCGCCGCGTCGATGTTGTCGATGCTCTCGCGCAGCGCCAGAAGGTCGGGCGCGATGTCGGCGCCGCCGCTCACTGGTCCGCCTTGATGAGTTCGATCTGGAAGACAAGCGTCTGGCGCGGCGGGATGGAGCCGCGGCCCTGTTCGCCGTAGCCGAGCTGGTAGGGCACGACGACCTCCCAGCTGTCGCCTTCCTTCATCAGCGGCAGCGCCTCGACCCAGCCCGGAATGAGCTGGGCGAGAGGGAAGGTGACCGGACCGCCCGATGCGTAGGAGGAATCGAACACCGTGCCGTCGATGAAGGCGCCGCTGTAGTTGATGGTGACGACGCTGGCGGGGGTCGGCTGCTTGCCGCCGTCGGGGCCGGCCTTGATCACCCGGTACATCAGGCCGCTGGGCAGCTTGGTGACGCCGTCCTGCTTGGAGAAGCGGTCGAGGAATTCGGCGTTCTTCTCGTCCGTCAGATTGGTCATGTCGATATCGGGCGGCGGCGCGTTGTGAGTCGACTCGCGGATCATGTCGAGCACCGGGGCAAGCTCCTGGCCGAGCCCGGTCAAGGCCTTCTGCGTCTCGCCCAGCGTCCGGGTCAGCGTCTCGACCTTCTGGTTCAGCGTCTGGATCTCGCCGCGCTGGCGGTCGGTCGTGACATAGGCATAGGCGCCGGCGCCGATGGCGGCGACAAGGGCGAGAATCGAGAGGATGCGGTCCATCGAAGCGGTCTGTCCCGTAGTTGCGCGACCCGCCTTTAAGCATGGCGGAGGCCCGAATGCACCCCTTGGCTGGCGCCGCGGCCTGACGCAAAGAGAGGCCATGACCGGCGCGCCGTCTCCCCTGTCCGCTCCCTTTCCCGGCATCGGCGCCGGGGCTGTCGTGTGGCGCGGCGACGAGGTCCTGCTGATCCGGCGCGGCAAGGCCCCCCGGCTCGGCCAGTGGTCGATCCCGGGCGGCCGCGTCGAGCGGGACGAGACCGCGGCGGCGGCGGCGGTCCGCGAGACGCTGGAGGAGACCGGCTGCGCCATCTCGATCACCGGATTGTGCGACGTCGTCGATTCGATCGCCGATGACCACCACATGATCCTCATCGACTTCACCGCGCGCTGGCTGTCGGGCGAGCCGGTCGCCGGCGACGACGCCATGGCGGCGCGCTTCGTGCCGTTCGCGGCGATCGGGGCCTTCGGGCTGTGGAGCGAGACGGAGCGGGTCATCGCGCTGAGCCGCGCGCAGCGGGACGCAAATGGCTGAAATCGTCGCGCTGGAGACCGAGCGGCTGATCCTGCGGCCCTGGCGCGAATGCGACCGGGCGCCCTTCGCCGCGCTGAACGCCGACGCCGAGACGATGCGCTTCTTTCCCGCGCCCCTGACCCGCGCCCAGTCGGACGCGGCGGTCGATGCGATGAGCGCGCGCATGGCCGAGCAGGGCTGGGGCTTCTTCGCATTGGAGCGCAAGGCCGACGGGGCCTTCGCCGGCATGACCGGACTCAATCGCCCGCGCTTCGAGGCGCCCTTCATGCCCTGCATCGAGATCGGCTGGCGGCTGCCGCGGAGCGCCTGGGGCCAGGGCTACGCCAGCGAGGCGGCGCGCGCCTGTCTCGACTTCGCGTTCGCAACGCTCGGCGAGAAGCGCGTCGTCGCCTTCACCGCCGTGGCCAATGCGCCCTCGCGGCGCGTGATGGAGCGCATCGGCATGACCCGCGTCGCGGATGGCGACTTCGACCATCCCAACGTACCGAAGGGGCATCCGCTCCGCCGCCATGTACTCTACGAGATCGCACGAACGGCGTGAGACGCAAAGACAATGGCCGGGCGCGCGATCAGCGGCCCGGCCATCCAATATCCGCACCCAGCATAGAGACAAAAAAACAGTCTGGCGAGGGGGTCTTTTCCCGCATAGCTGGGCGGCTCCGGTTTGATAAGGAGCCTTCCCATGACCAACGCCTGCGGCCTCGATTTCGGCACCTCCAATTCCGCCATCGGCACGGTGCAGGGCGGCGTGCCCCGCCTCGCCGCCCTGGAACGCGGCGGCGCGCTGTTCCCCAGCGCCATCTTCTTCGACTTCGAGCAGAACCGGCCGCTGTTCGGCGCGGCGGCGATCGAGACCTACATGATGCAGGTCGAGGGCCGCCTGATGCGGGCGCTGAAGTCGATCCTGGCGACGAAGCTGGTCAAGGAGTCGACCTTCCTCAAGACCCAGCGGATCACCTTCGAGGCGGTGATCGGCCTCTTCGTCGCCGAGATGAAGACCCGCGCCGAGGCGGCGATCGGCCAGCCGCTCGATGCGGTGGTGCACGGGCGACCCGTGCACTTCGTCGACGGCGACGAGGCCGCCGACCGCTTCGCGGAGGACACGCTGAAGGTGATCGCCGAGCGCGCCGGCTTCCGCCATGTCAGCTTCCAGTACGAGCCGCTGGCCGCCGCCCGCGCCTATGAGGCGAAGGTGAACGCCGAGACGCTGGCGCTGATCTGCGACATCGGCGGCGGCACCTCGGACTTCTCGGTCATCCGCCTCGCCCCCGAGCGGCGCGCGGCGCCCGAGCGCAAGAACGACATCCTCGCCAATTTCGGCATCCGCCTCGGCGGCACCGACCTCGACCGCCACCTGTCGCTGGAGGCGGCGATGCCGATGCTGGGCCTGGGATCGAGCCTGCACACCAAGAACCTGCCGATGCCGCGCCAGCTCTTCGCCGATCTTGCCCATTGGCCGACCATCAACCAGCTCTACACACCCGAGGCCCGGCGCATGGTGCGCGAGCTGCACGCCGACGCGGTGGAGCCGCAGAAGACGGCGCGGCTGAAGACCGTGGTCGAGAAGCAGCTCGGCCATCGCCTGGCGCTTTCCGTCGAGGCGGCCAAGATCGCGCTGTCGGCGGCCCCGGAAGCGGCGATCGGCATGGACTTCATCGAGCCGGGCCTCGCCGCCCCGGCCGACCGCGACCGCTTCGACGATGCGGTGGCCGGCGAGCGGGCGCGCCTGGCGGCGGCGGTGCGCGAGACGCTGACGCGCGCCGGCGTCGCGCCCGATTCGGTCGGCACGGTGTTCCTGACCGGCGGCTCCAGCCGCGTGCCGGCCCTCAGAAAGGCGATCGCCAGCGTCGTCAGCCCGTCCAAATTCGCCGGCGGCGACGACCTGCTGTCGGTGGCGCTCGGCCTCACCGAGGAGGCGCGGCTGCGATACCGCTGACCCCGGCCGGCGGCAGGCGGAGCGGTTGAACGGCGCGCCGTCCCCTGCCAGTTTCGCCGGACAGAAATACGGGGAGAGACACCATGGCCTACAAACCCTTCGACCTGACCGGCAAGACGGCGCTGGTGACCGGCGGCAATGGCGGCATCGGGCTCGGCTTCGCCGACGCGCTGGCGCAGGCGGGCGCGAATGTCGCGATCTGGGGCACCAACGCCGCCAAGAACGACGCTGCCGTGGCCCAGTTGCGGGCGCACGGCACCCGCGTCGAGGCCTGGACCATCGACGTCGCCGACGAGGCGGCGGTGATCAAGGGCATCACCGAAGGCGTGCAGGCCTTTGGCGCGATCCACGCGATCTACGCCAATGCCGGCATCGGGCGCGGCGCGCGTTCGTTCCTGGACATCACGACCGAGGACTACCGCAAGGTGCTGTCGGTCAATCTGGACGGCGTGTTCTTCACGCTGCGCGAGGGCGCGCGGCACATGGTGGCGCGCCACAAGGCGGGCGACCGCTCGGGCGGCTCGCTGGTCGGGGTCGCCTCGCTGGCGGCGATTCACGGCGCGGCCCGCAACCAACACTATGCGGCGACCAAGGGTGCGGTGATCTCGATGATCCGCGCGACGGCGGTGGAGATGGCGCGCTACGGCATCCGCGCCAATGCCGTGCTGCCCGGCTGGATCGCCACCGACATGACCTCGGGCGGTCAGGCCAACCCGAAATTCGTCGAGAACGTCATCAGCCGCGTGCCGATGAAGCGCTGGGGCGAGCCCAAGGATTTCGGCGGCATCGCGGTCTACCTGGCGAGCGACGCCTCGTCCTTCCACACCGGCGACAGCTTCCTGATCGACGGCGCCTACGCGATCTACTGAAGCCGCCGCCTGGAAGGCGAGCGTCGCCGCCCACGCGGCGGCGGCAAGATCGTGCGCCCGCTGCGCGAGGGCCGCGATCGCCGCATGCCGCGCGGCGGTGCGCCGGGCATAGCGGCCGTGGCGGCGGCGATTGGCGTTGCCCGAAGGGGCCCCCCGGCGGCGCGGCATTGAACCGCTGATTTCGCCGTTTTCCTGCGCCAAGTCTTTGGCCCGCCTCGCCTTTCCGGCCGGCAAACGGACCGCCGCGGGGCAATCGGCGGCTTGCGGCAGGCGGCCCCGGCGGCGCGGCGGGAGGACGAAGGCGCGGCGGACGCGGTAGGGCAGACGGGCGAGCGCCAGGGCGGCGACGGCGGCGGCCGCATTGAGGACCCCGATCAGCCGTTCGGGTTCCGGTTCGTCCGGCGGCGGCGCGAAGACATAGCGCTGGGCGAGGCCCTGCAGCGCCGCCAGATGGGCGCGCAGGGCGCGGTCGAGACAGGCCGCGCGCTTCGATTCCGCCCGCGCGGCGGCGAGCATGACCGGTTGCGCCAAACCCCTCCCTCCCGTGCCGGACGATCCGGCGGGATGGAGACTATAATCCTATCAGCGGCGTGTCAAGGGCCGTGCCCCTAGCTTAACCGTGCCGCGCTTTCAAGCTGGACGGGCGAGAATTCATCCCTATGAACGCCGTCATGTCCGAGATCGACGACAAGCACATCGCCCGCACCGCCCGCTCGCTGGTGCGCACCTATGGCGCCCGCGCGCGGTCCGAGGCGCGGGCCTGGGCCCGGCACTTCGCCGAAACCGGCGCACGCCACGAACGCACGGTCTGGGCCCGGGTCGCCCTGGAGCTGCGCCGCCTGACGCGCGAGCGGCGCGAAGAGGCGGCCTGAGGCCGGCGCAACCTAGCCGCCGGCCTCGCGCCAATGCGCTTCGAGCGCCTCGGCGACCTCGTCCGGCCGCTGGCACTCCCACCAATGGCCGCAGCCTTCCAGGATGAGGGTGCGGCGGGCCCGCGTCCTGGCGGCCAGCCGGTGCGCGAAACGCGGCGCGACGTAGGGATCGTCCGCCCCGAAGATGACGAGGCCCGGCGCCTCGATGCGGGCGAGATCGCCCTCCCACTCGGCGCCGACCGTCTTCGCCGAACGGTAGAGCCTGAGGATGCAGTCCTTCATCGTGTCGTCGATGTGGCGCGCCGCCTCGGCCGCCTGCTCGGCCGGCACGCCGCCCTCGCCCAGCGCCGCCGCCATCACCTCCTCGGTCATCGCCTGCATCACGCCCTCGCCCACCGTCTCGGTCTGCCAGAGCTGCGCGGTGTCGTGCCAGACATACTCCGAATCGAGCGGCCCGCCGCCCGCCGCCCAGGAGCGGATGAGATCGCCGCGCAGCGAGACCGCCCGCAGCGCCAGGATCGCGCCCCAGTCGTGGCCGACGATGTCGACCGGCTCGCCGAGCTGTTCGATCTCGCCGATCAGCCAGGTGGCATAGGCCTCCTTGGTGGCCGCGAAACCGTCCGGCACGGGGACGCCGAAGCCCGGCAGCGACAGCGCGATCACGTCGCGCCGCGCCAGGCGGGCGAGCACGGGCGTCCAGACCCGGTGCGTGTCGGGCACGCCATGGACGAAGACGGCGGTCATCGAACGGTCCTTCCCGGCGCCGGCCGCGTCAGCCGGCGGCCTTCTTCTTCACCAGCGCGATGATATTCGCAGGCCCCCGCAGCGTCACGCCCGTCGCGCCGGCCGTCACCGTGAAGCGATCGCCGAGAAAACCGATGCCGCGCTGGTAGAGCACCGCGCCATTGGCCGCGATCCGGTGGAAGGCGCGCAGCTGCCACGATCCGCGCACCGCCGCCTCGACCGATTCCGGCGTCGCGGCGGCGATGTCGAGCGCATCCTCGCGCATCAGATAGCCGGCCGCCGAACCGCCGAGCGCCGCGCCGAGCGCCGCGCCGATCAGCGCCGAGGAGAAGCGCACGCCGCCGCCGAGCGAAAGGCCGGCGAGAAGCCCGCCGAACAGGGCGATTCCGTAGACGACCGCCTTCTGGACCGAAAAGGCCATGCGCGTTCCCGCAGAGACTGCGGGATCGAGAGTGAGGCCGGGAGCGGCGCGGCGGAACGCGTCATTCCGCCGCGAAGCCTGCGGCGGATGTGCGCACGTGACGAACCGGCAGGCCGGCGGTTCAGGGAAGCGCGCCGGCCAGGAAATGGGCGACGAGCGACTGCGCCCGGGGGTTGGACCCGATCGTGGTGTGCCCGGCGCCCGGCAGCTCGATGGCCGTCACATTGGGCGCCGGCGGCGGCACGCAGGCCTGCCACTGCACGATGCCGTCGTCCTGGGAATAGACCGCGAGCATCGGCTGCCCCGGCATCACCGGATCGCCCGAGGCGGCGGCGACGAGATCGTCGTCGAACCAGCGCTGCAGCGCCCAGACGAAGGGGGCGAGCGGCGTCGGCACCGGCAGGCGGACGGGCGAGCAGAGCGTCACCACCGCGCCGACCTTGTCGGGCATCATCTTGGCGATCTCGCGGGCGAAGACGCCGCCGAGGCTGACCCCGGCGACCGCGATCTTGCCGCCGGTCGCATCGGCGAGCGCCGCGACGCGCTCCTTCAGATTGTCGATCGCCTTGGTGCGCGGTCCCAGATTGGGGCCGCCGCGCCAGCCTTCGGCGCGATAGCCAAGACCGTCGAGCGCCCGGCGCAGCCGCGCCGTCGTCGTGTCGCTGGTCAGGAAGCCGGGGACCACGAGCACGCCCTGGCCGTGGCCGCGCGGCAGTCCGGCGGGCAGCACGACGGGCTTGTTGCGGGACGCCGAAGCCCGCGCGAAACGCGCCGTCTCGGTCAGCGCGCTGCGCATGCCGAGGCCGGACTCGCGCTGCGGCCAGACCGCGAGCGAAGGCTGGGCGTTGCGGGACATGATGCGGGCGACTCCTGCTAGGATCGGCGAAGGCCGCCGGTCCGGCCCGATAGTCTACATGAAAGTGTCACCAAGATGAAGAATTCCGGCGATCTTGTGTTCATCTACACAACGCTGCCCGACGAAAGCGCAGCGTTGGCGATGGCCCGCGCGCTGGTGGAGCGCCGTCTCGCCGCCTGCTGCAACATCCTGCCGCGGATGCGCGCGCTCTATCGCTGGGAGGGCGCGATCGAGGAGACGCAGGAGACGGCGATGCTGATCAAGACCCGCCGCGCGCTCATCGACGAAGCGACCGCCGCCGCGACGGCGCTGCATCCCTTCGAGACGCCCTGCCTCCTGACGCTACCCATCGAGAGCGCCAACGCCGCCTATCTCGCCTGGGCGCTGGGCGAGACGGCCCGCTAGCCGCCGCGCACCGTGTACATGACGTCGCGCGGCTCGGCCCGCAGGCTCTGGCCGCCGTCGACGAAGATCGTCTGGCCCGTCGTCGCCTCCGCCGCGATCAGAAAGCGCAGCGCCGCGACGAGATCGTCCGGCGTCGCGCCGTAGCCGAGCGGGGCCAGCGCCTGGGCGGCATGGAACTCCGCCTCCGTCTGGTCGGCGCTCGGCAGCGTGATGCCGGGCGCGATGGCGTTGACCCGCAGGCGCGGCGCATAGGCCTGGGCCATCAGCGTCGTCGCCGTGCCGAGCGCCGCCTTGGAGAGCGTGTAGGCGAAGAAGTCCGGGTTGGGATGGGCGAGCTTCTGGTCGAGCAGGTTGACGACGAGGCCGCGCGCCTCGGCCGGCAGCTGCGCGGCGAGCGCCTGGGCGAGCAGCACCGGCGCGGCGGCGTTGACCGCGTGATTGCGGGCAAGGTGGCCGGCGGTCGTCGTCGCCGGCGTGTCGTAGTCGAAGATCGAGGCGCTGTTGACGAGCAGCGCGGCGAAGGCAGGGACGCCCTCGGGCGGCGCCAGCAGGGCCGGCAGCGCGGCCGGGTCGGCGAGATCGGCGCGGGCGAGATCGCAGCGCCCGCCGGCGGCGCGGATCGCCGCGGCGGCCGCCTCCGCCTCGGCGGCCGAGACGTTGCAGTGCAGGCGCACGAACCAGCCGTCGGCGGCCAGCGCCCGCGCAAAGGCCGCGCCGAGGCGGCGCGCGGCGCCGGTGACCAGCGCAAAGCCGCGCCGGTCGGGCGAGGCGGGACGCGCGCTCATGCGCCCTCGCCGCGCACGCGGTAGATCTCGACGCCCGCCCCG
>ERZ761602.3106-NODE-3106-length-24286-cov-4.993686_pt1 | contig 24286 bp, 18 predicted proteins | sample MGYA00512165_ERZ761602 | MGnify/ENA primary metagenome ERZ761602 (study PRJEB28899, sample SAMN02445085) | bioreactor sludge metagenome | biome: EBPR sludge; isolation source: Thorneside wastewater treatment plant | place: Australia: Brisbane, Thorneside...
GTCGCGAGCGCACGCTCGTAGAGAACCACCGTGCCGCGCCCCGCCCGTTCCCTGAGGGCAGCCAGGGGAGTGATGCTGAGGGCCGGATCGCCGTCGAAGACCCAGGTGCCGAGCTGCTCGGCGGGCTCGTCGGCCAGGGGCCCGATGACGGCGATCGAGGCTGGGGCCGCGAGCGGCAGCGCACGGCCTTCGTTCCGGAGCAGGACGATGCTTTCCAGCGCTGCCTGCCGGGCGATTGCGGCTGCGTGCGCGCGGCCAGCGTCAGGGTCCAGGGCGACCGTGGTGCGGCGCCGGTCGGGCAGGCCGAGGGCAAACTTGACCCGGAGGATGTGGCGCACGGCGGCGTCGAGTGCTGCGCGGGGAACGGCGCCGCTGGCCACCAGGTCCGCCAGGTGGCGCCGGAAGGCATCACCGAACATCTCCATGTCGACACCGGCATTGACGGCCACGGACGCGGACTCCCGGTCGTTCTCCGTGAGGCCGTGTTCCTGCAGCTGCCGAACGGAATCCCAGTCGCTCACCACGCAGCCGCCGAAGTGCCACTCCCCGCGCAGCACGTCCCGCAGCAGGAAGGTGCTGGCGGTGGCTGGTACGCCGTCGATCTCGCTGAAGGATGTCATGAGGCTGGCAACACCAGCCTCGACGACCGCCTGGAACGGCCGCAGGTAGACGTTGCGCAGTTCATTCTCGGGAATGTTGGTGGCTGCATAGTCGCGGCCGCTCTCGACGGCACCATAGCCTGCGAAATGCTTGGCACAGGCCGCGATGGCATCCCCGGCAGCGAGGTCAGGGCCCTGGAAGCCGCGGACGAGGGCAACGCCCATCAGGCTGGCGAGGTGCGGGTCCTCGCCGAGGCTCTCGGCGATCCGGCCCCAGCGGGCATCGCGGCTGACGTCGATCATGGGGGCGAACGTCCAGTTGATGCCCGCCGCCGCCGCTTCCCGTGCGGCGGCCCTGGCGCAGTCCTGGACGAGATCGCAGTTCCAAGTTGCCGCGAGTCCGAGCGGGATGGGCATGACCATCCGGAAACCGTGGATGACATCCCTGCCCACCAGGAGCGGGATGCCCAGCCGGCTCTCGGTGGTGGCAATGCGCTGCAACTCACCAACTTGCGCGGCATCCACGACGTTGAGGACCGCTCCGATGCGGCCGGCCCGCAGGTCCGCGCCGAGGTGCGCGGAGGGCTCTTCGATGCTGGCATCGACGAGGCACATCTGGCCGACCTTCTCGGCCGGTGTCATCGCCTCCAGGAGTGCCGTGATGCGCTGCTCGATGGCGGCGGAAGTCAGGGTGCTGGCGGTCGGCGGGGTCATGGGACGGCGGCCATGTTTGACAGCGTTGTCACCTGTAGTCAGGATACCGGGCCACAACAAATCCAACAACGCCGCATCCCGCACCGGAGACGTCGCGATGGGCCAGACGACCCGACACACGGTCGCGGCAGGGGACCGGATCCCGTTCGCCCACAAGCTGATCTACGGGCTCGGTGCCTTCGTCAACAACCTGCTGGCCGCAGCCATTGGCGGCATGACGATAGTCCTGAACCTGGGCCTCGGCATGAACCCGGCGCTCGTCGGGCTGCTCGGCGCAATCCCGCGCCTATTCGACGCGCTCACCGACCCGATCATGGGCTATGTCTCGGACAACACGCGCTCGCGCTGGGGGCGACGCCGGCCGTACATCTTCGTTGGCGCCATCACGGTCGCCATCACCTATGCCCTGCTGTGGCAACTACCCGCCGACCGGAGCGAGGGCTTCTACTTCTGGTATTTCCTGGGCGGCTCACTGGTGTTCTACCTCGCCTACACGGTGTATGCGACACCCTGGGTAGCGCTCGGCTACGAGCTGACGCCCGACTACCACGAACGCACGAGGCTCATGGGCGTGCAGAACTTCGTGGGGCAGCTGGCCTACCTGGTGGCACCCTGGTTCCTGCTGGTGATGCAGAACAGGACCCTGTTCGACGACATGGTCGATGGTGCCGGCTGGCTGGCACTCGCCATCGCCCTGGTGGTAGCGGCCATCGGGGTGCTCCCCGCCATCTTCCTGCGGGAGCGATTCGGCACCGACCCGGCCACGGGGACCCCGCGGCAGCATACGTTCTTCGACGACATGCGCGACTTCACGACGGGATTCGTGACCTCGCTGAAGGTCCGTCCCTTCGTCCAGCTGTGCGTGGCCACCTTCCTCGTCTTCAACGGCTTCATGATGATCTCATCGTTCCAGTCCTACGTGATCATCTACTACGTGTTCGGAGGCGACCTGGTTCGGGGGGCGGAGTTCGCCGGCTACGTGGGCACCGTCGGGACTGTCTCCACCTTCGTCGTGATCATGCTGACGACGTGGCTTGGCACCCATATCGGCAAGCGCAGGACGTTCTTCCTGGCCACCGGCCTGTCGATGGCCGGCTATGCCCTGAAGTGGATCTGCTTCGATCCGGCAGCGCCCTGGCTCATGCTCGTGCCCGCACCACTCATGGCGTTCGGACTCGGCGCCCTCTTCACGCTGATGCCGTCGATGATCTGCGACGTCGTCGACCTGGACGAACTCCACACCCGGCAACGGCGTGAGGGTATGTTCGGTTCGATCTTCTGGTGGGTGGTCAAGTTGGGTCTCGCGGCAGCCCTGGCCGCCGGTGGATTCCTGCTCAATGCCACGGGTTTCGACGTGGCGCTCGAGGGGGGGCAGGCGGCGCGGACGATCCTGCTGATGCGCATCTTCGACATCGGGGTACCGTTCGTCGCATCCGGAGTGGCCATCTGGACGGTCGCGAGCTACCCCATCACCGAGGAGAGCGCCCGCGAAGTGCGCGCGGCCCTCGAGGCTCGACGCGGTGCCTGACGGTGGTCACCTCGGATTCAGGGAGAAGCTCGGCTACGGGCTGGGTGACGCGGCGTCGAACTTCTTCTTCCAGTTCTTCAACATCTTCCTGATCTACTACTACACGGACGTATTCGGGCTGGAAGCCGCGGCGATCGGCACGATGATGATCGTGACGCGGATCATCGATGCCGTGACCGACCCGGCGATGGGGCTGGTCGCCGACCGCACGCGGTCGCGTTGGGGCAGCTTCCGGCCCTACCTCCTGTGGGCGGCCGTGCCCTACGCGGTGTGCGGCTACGCGATGTTCGCGGCTCCCGATCTCCCGACGTCGTGGAAGCTTGCCTACGCCTACGTCACCTACACCGCCATGATGGTCGCCTACACCGCCATCAACGTGCCCTACTCGGCGCTCATGGGGGTGATCTCGCCATCTTCCATGCAGCGCACCGAGGTCGCGACCTACCGGTTCATTTGCGCGTTCGTGGCGGCGTGGATCATCGGCACCTTCGTCACCCCGCTCAAGAACCTGCTGGGTGCTGGCGACGAAGTCGCGGGATTCCGGTTGACGATGGCCATCTTCTCGGTGGCGTCGGTGATCCTGTTCTGGGTGGCGTTCGCAAGCACTCGTGAGCGGGTCCGGGTCGAGGTCGAGGACCAGGACGTACGAAGCGACCTCATCGGACTCACCGCCAATGGGCCCTGGCGGCTGCTGTTCGCTTCTGCCGTGCTAACGCTGATGAGCGGCGTGATCCGCAGTGGTTCTCTTCTCTACTACTTCAAGTACTACGTCGGCGACGACGGCGCGCGTATCTGGCTGATCTTCGACCGGACGGCGGTCTTCATGTCCCTGGGGCTCCTGGCGATGCTCGCGGGCATGAGCATGACGAGGTTGCTGGTGGAGCGCTTCGAGAAGCGCAACCTGCTGTTCACACTGACCGTGCTGAACGCGGCGGCCATGGCGGTCTTCTACGTGATCCCGCCGGATGCCTTCTGGCTCATGGTGGCGGTCAACTGCCTGGGCACAGCCTTCATGGGGCCCACCCCGGCGCTCGTCTGGTCGATGTATGCCGATTGCGCCGACTATGGGGAGTGGCGGACCGGGCGCCGGAGTACCGCGCTCGTCTTTTCCACCCTGCAGTTCGGCCAGAAGGTTGGCCTTGCCGTCGGCTCCGGCCTGGTCGGGCTCATCCTGGGCTGGGTGGGCTTCGTGGCGAACGAGGCGCAGGCACCGGGAACCCTGGAAGGCATACGGGTGACGTTCAGCCTGCTGCCGGCTGCCCTGGGGATACTCAGTGTTCTCGTGATCATCCCGTACCGGATCGACCGGCGGACGATTGCGAGGATGGAGCAGGACCTGGCCGCTCGGCATGGAACCACGGCGCCGCGGTGACCGGGCACCGGAGTGCCCGGAGACGCGGGGCTACTCGAGGGCGGCCTTGGGCCGGCGCTCGACGTCGAACAGGCCCCAGTGCTTCTCGGCCCCGAGAGGGTCGTCGGGATTGCCCTTCCACGGCTCATCGAAGGCCGAGAAGAAGAACACCGTGGTGCGATTGGCCGCGGCCCACGCCCGCATCTCCTGGTAGTAGCGGCGCTGCCTGCCCTCGCTCGCCCGGTCACCGAATTCGCTGGCCACCGTCGCCCAGCCCGCCTCGAGGACCATGATCCGGGCGCGGGGCAGCGCCTCGCGTACCCGCGCGAGGTTTTCGCGCGTGAAGGACAGCCCCTCGTCGATATCCTTGCCCTCCCACACGGGATAGGTGTGGACGCCCACGAAGTCGAGTTCGGCAGCGAGGGCTGCCCCGTGCCGGGCCCACCAGTCGTAGTTGTCGGCCACGGTCACCGGCTGCCGGATGGCCGCCTTCACTTCGCGAACGTACGCAACCGCGCGGTCCAGCGGCACCATGTGGTCAGTCCAGGAGACGAGGATCTCGTTGCCGACATTGACGGCGACGACGATGTCCTCGAACTCGCGGGCGAGGGCGATGCCGCGGGCGATCTCCGCCGCGTTCCTTGCCTGGTTGGCGGCCAGGGTGGCCGGTGGAATCGGTTCCGTCAGCCAGGGGCACCCGTCGTGGTTGCTGAACTCCGCGTCGAGCCAGATGCCGAGCAGCACCTTGATGGGGAGATCGTGGCGGCGAATCAGCTCGAGGACGGTCCGGGCATTCCTGCCGGAGTCGTAGATGCGAATGAGGCGGAAGTCGTACCGGACGAGCAGCCGCAGGTCCTCGAGCACCTGCTCGGGCTTGGGATCCACGGCACCACTGCCGCGATCCGGATGCTGTCCCGCCCGGAAGCCCGAGTAGGCGACCCCGAACGTCTCTCCGGACAGGACCTCGGTAGACAGGGGTCGGCCGGTGTCCGACAGCGCACAGCCGGAGAGCACCAGGAACAGGCATAGGGGAAATGCAGCCAGCCTCGTCATCGCAGGATCGGCCTCGCGCCGTGCCATGGGGCGTTTCTTCTCGCAGTCTGCCAGCAGGGACGGGCACGGGCCAGCGTCGACGCCGTGCGCGCCTGTCGACAATTGCGAAACCGCGGTAACGTGCGACAATGACCGCCGATAGCTTCCCTGGACAAGAACAACAGCATCGGCGTGGCCAAGGTAACCATCGAAGACGTTGCCGAGCTGGCGAGGGTCTCCATCAAGACCGTCTCCCGGGTCTTGAACAACGAATCCCATGTGCGCTCGGACACCATCGAGCGGGTTCGCGACGCGATCCGGACCCTCAATTACAAGCCGAACCCCTTCGCGCGCGGGCTTGCGGGCAGCCGTTCGTTCGTGGTTGGCCTGCTCTACGATAACCCCAGTTCGAGCTACGTCATCAACGTCCAGCTCGGCGCACTGCGGGTCTGCGACGTCCATCACTACGACCTGCTGATCCACCCCTGCAACAGCGACGATCCGGGGTTGGCCGATGCGCTGAGCCAGCTGGTACGCACGTCCAAGGTGGACGGGTTCCTGCTCACCCCGCCCATCTCGGACAGCGAGGCGATCGTCGCGACGCTGAATGCAGCCGGGATTCCGCATGTGCGTGTCGCCCCCGGCGATCGCAGCGATCCCCACGGGATCGTGCTGACCAACGACTTCGACGTCTCGGTGGAGATGACCCGGTACCTGGCCTCGCTGGGCCACCGGCGGATCGCCTTCATCCAGGGCCAGCCGGGTCATCTCGCGCAGGCCGAGCGTTACCACGGCTTCGTGCAGGGCATGCGCGAGGCGGGGCTCGCCGTGGACGCGCGGCTCGTCAGCCAGGGTTACAACACTTTCGACTCCGGGATCCGCTGCGCCGAGGACCTCCTCGCGCTGCCGGACCGGCCAACGGCGATCTTCGCGGCCAACGACGAGATGGCGGTGGGCGCCATGCGGGTTGCGCGGCTGCGCGGCCTGGATGTGCCGGGCGAGCTCTCGGTGGCAGGATTCGACGATGCCCCCATCGCCGAGCAGATCTACCCGTCGCTGACGACGATCAGGCAGCCCGTCCGGTCGATGGCGTCGGCGGCCACCGAGCTTTTGCTCAGCCAGTTGCGCGGCAACGGCGGCAGCATGGCGGGACCCGTCATACCGTCCTCATTGCAGATCCGGGAGTCCACGGGGCCCTGTCCCGCGCGGCCGCGCTGAGACCGGCAGGCCACACGGGGCCGCGGCCGGCCTCAGTCCCGCAGGATCTCCCGGGCCGCGTTGTGCCCTGGCGCCCCGGTCACCCCGCCGCCGGGGTGGGCGCCTGAGCCACAAAGGTAGAGCCCCCGGATTGGCGTCCGGTAGTCCGCGTAGCCGAGGGCAGGCCGTGCCGCCCAGAGCTGGTCGAGGCCAAGCGCGCCGTGGAAGATGTCACCACCCGTGAGCCCGAAGCGTTCTTCCAGGTCCAGCGGCGAGAGGGCGAGGCGCCCGACGATGCTGGCGCGGAAGTTCGGGGCGTGCTTCGTGACCGTGTCGATGATGAGGTCCGCGGCGACGTCCCGCGCGTCGTGCCAGCTGCGACCGTCCCGGAGGTCGTAGTCGAAGTGCTGGCAGAAGAGGCTCGCCACGTGGCCGCCTCGCGGCGCGAGGCTGTCATCCAGCAGTGACGGGATCAGCATCTCGATGACGGGCTCCCGGGACATGCCGGTAAGCCGGGCCTCGGCATGGGCCCGGTCCATGTAGGCCAGTGACGGCCCGATGATGATGCCGGACGCCAGGTGCTCACCGTCCGGGCGCCCCCCGAAACGCGGCAGCTCCGACAGGGCCACATTCATGCGGAATACGGCCGAACCGCACCGCCAGCCCTCCATGTGGGCCCGGAAGTCCGCCGGCAGGGCGTCCGGCGCCACCATTTTCAGGAACAGCAGCTTCGGGCCCACGTTCGCGACCACCCGCAGCGACTCGAACACGCGCCCATCCTCGAGCTCGAGCCCGAGGGCGCGGCCGTCGCCCGTGATGACCCGGCGGACAGGCGCCTCGAGCTCGATGTGCACGCCGAGGCGCTCCGCCTCCCGGGCCATGGCCTGCGTGATCGCCCCCATGCCACCCACCGCGTGGCCCCAGACGCCCGGTTTGCCGTTGACCTCGCCGAAGGCGTGATGCAGCAGCACGTAGGCACTGCCCGGGGTGTAGGGACTCGCATAGTTGCCGACCACAGCATCGAAGCCGTAGAGGGCCTTGATGGGGTCGCTCTCGAACCAGTTGTCGAGGATCTCGCCGGCGCTGCGGGTGAAGATCGCATGGATGTCCCGCTGGGTGGCGAGCGGCAGCGCCCTGAACTCCCGCCCGAAGGAGATCGCGCCCCACAGGTCCCGCAGCCGGCGCAGGTCCGTGGGAGGCGTCTTCAGCAACGTCCCGCGCAGCAGGCCCACGGCCCGGTCCAGCATGGCGTAGTAGTCCGGGAGCCGGGCGGCATCCCGCGCCGAAAAGCGGGCGACGGCGGGCACCGTCCTGGCGAGGCCCGGCCCGGCCAGCAGGCCGTCCCCGTCCGGCAGCACCAGGTAGTTCTGCCAGGGCCGCTCCAGGACCTTCAGGCCGTGCTCCGCGAGCCGGAGATCCGCCGCCACCCGGGGATTCAGCAGGCTGACCGTGTAGCTCGCCGTGGAGTTGCGGAAGCCGGGGTGGAACTCCTCCGTCACCGCCGCCCCGCCGACGACCGCCCGCCGCTCGAAGACGGCCACCTTCAGCCCGGCCCGCGCCAGGTAGCAGGCGCAGGTCAGGCCGTTGTGGCCGGCGCCAATGACGAGGGCGTCGTACGGAGGTGGTTTGGGATGGCTCATGGTGCCCGCACCTTACCGCAGGTCAGGCCACGGGACTAAGATAAGCGCACCCCATGCCCCTCCCCTCCGCACCACCGTCCACGATCCCCGCCGAGAAGCGCGGCGACATCCACTTCGCGGCCAAGGACGCGGGGCTGCGCAAGGACGTGCACGACCTCGGCGTCATCGTGGGCAGGCTGGTGGCCGAGCAGGGCGGCCAGACCCTCTTCGACCTGGTCGAGCAGTCCCGCCGGGCCGCCATCGCGGCACGGGAGGGCGATGAAGGTGGCGAGGAGCGGCTCGAGGCCTTGGCCGCGGGCCTGGCGCCCGCCCGCTCCCTCGACCTGATCAGGGCATTCTCCACCTACTTCCTCGCGGTGAACCTGGCCGAGACGGTGCACCGGATCCGGCGCCGGCGCGCCTACCTGCGGGAGGGCAAGCACCGGCAGCCAGGCGGACTCGAGGACACCCTCTTCGCGCTGCGGGACGCCGGGGTGTCCCTGCAGGAGGCCCGGGACGCGCTGTCCCGGCTCCTCGTCGAGCCCGTCCTGACGGCCCACCCCACCGAGCCGACTCGACGGACGATCCTGCGGCGCCAGCAGGACATCTTCCGCCGCCTCATCGACATGCAGAACGAGGCCCTCTCGCCCCGGGAGCTGGCCGCCGACCTCGACAACATCCGGGACGACATCACGACGATCTGGCAGACGGAAGAGCACCCGGCGGAGGCCCGCACGGTCGCCGCCGAGCACGAACACGTGCTCTTCTTCCTGACCGACTGCATCTACCGGGTGATCCCCGTGGTCTACGAAGGGGTCGAGGCCGCCCTCGAGGCGGTGTGGGGCCCGGCTGGCCAGGCCACGGACCTGCCGCTGATGGTCCGCATGGCCTCCTGGATCGGCGGCGACATGGTCGGCCGCCCGGAGGTCACGGCCCGGACCATCCGGGACTCCCTGGCCCGGCAGCGCGCCCTCGCGCTCGATCTCTACCACCGGGAGTGCCGGGTGCTCGCGGAGAAGCTCAGCCAGAGCGCGTCCCGGGTGGCTGTCACGCCTGCGCTCGAGGAACGCATCCGGCTCTACTCGGGCCACTTCCCCAACGCCCTCGGCATCACGCCGCTCCGGCACCGGGCGATGCGATACCGGGTTTTCCTGCGGCTGGTCATGGCCCGGCTGGAGGCTACCCACACGGCCGGCCTCTATCCCTACGAATCGGCGGACGAGCTGGCCGCCGACCTGGGACTCGTGGCTACCAGCCTCGAGATGAACCGGGGCCAGCATGCGGGTCTGTTCGCCGTGCGACGACTCAAGCGGCGCGTAGAGACCTTCGGCTTCCACCTCATGGCCCTCGACATCCGCCAGGAGGCGCTGGTCAACCGGCGGGTCGTCGGCAAGGCGCTCAACGAGCCCGGGTGGCTCGACCAGACCCCAGACTACCGGCTCGGGCGCCTGCGCCAGGCCCTGGCGGCCAACGAGTCGCCGGCCGGCGAGCTGGACAACGAGGCGCGGCGGGCCATCGGCGTCTTCGAGGCCATCGCCTTCTGCCGCCGCCGGCATGGCAAGCAGTCCATCGGCCCGTACATCATCAGCATGGCCGAGGGCGTGGACGACGTGCTCTCGGTGCTCCTGCTCGCCCAGTGGGGCGAGCTCCGCAAGCGCAGCGGGGCCGTGCCGCTCGACATCGCGCCCGCCTTCGAGACCATCGACGGGCTGCGCGGTGCCGCCGACTTCATGCGTGAGCTCCACGCCGAGCCCGTGTACCGGGAGCACCTGGCGGCCCGGGGTGGCCGGCAGACCGCCATGCCCGGGATCGCCGACAACAACGTGGAGAGCGACCTGACCTCGGCCCGGTGGGTGCTGCTCAAGACCCAGCGGCAGCTGCTCGACGTGGCCGCGGCAAGCGGCGTCGCGCTCACCCTCTTCCACGGGCGCGGCGGCGCCATCGGGGCGGGTGGGGGCAAGGCCCACGTGGACATCCGCTGCGCACCGGCCGGGGCAGTGGCGGGCGGCGTCAGAGTGATCGAGCAGGGAGAGCTGGTGGCCAACAAGTACGGCGTGCGCGCCATCGCCTCCCGGACGATCGACCAGGCGCTCGCTGCCGGCCTGCGCAGCCTGCTGCGGCCCGGCCGGCCCCCGGCGGCCGAGGGCCATCCCGACTGGGAGGCAGCCATGCAGCTGCTGGCGGATACGTCCCGCGCCCACTACCAGGGCCTGGTGCTGGAGTCGCCGGGCTTCGCCGAGTACTACCGGCTGGCCACGCCGGCCGACGTGATCGAGCGGATGCGCCGGGGTACGGGCGCCGAAGCCAGCCTCTCCGGGGGCCTGCTGGCCGCAGCCGGCACCGCTCCCTGGGTGTTTGCCTGGACCCAGAGCCGCAACATCCTGCCCGGCTGGTTCGGCTTCGGTACGGGACTCGAGGCGGCGCTCGACCGCTTCGGGGCGGACACGCTGCAGGCCATGCACGACGGCTGGTACTTCTTCGGCACACTGGTGAGCGACGTGGAGACCGCGCTCGCCAAGAGCGACCTCAGCATCGCCATACGCTACTCCCGGCTGGGCGGTGAACTCCACGACCGGTTCTTCCACCGGATCCGGGAAGAGTTCGACCGCTGCTCGGCCGCCGTACTGCAGGTGAAGCGGCAGGCCGTGCTGCTCGAACGGGACAACACGCTGCGGCGGTCGATCCGCCTGCGCAATCCCTACGTGGACCCGATGAGCGTACTGCAGGTCGACCTGCTCCGCCGGTGGCGGGAGACCGGCGACGAAGCGCTGTTCGATGCGCTGATCGCCAGCGTCAATGGCATCGCCCGCGGCCTGCAGGATTCGGGCTGACTGGCAGGGCGCCATGCGGGCTGCATTCCTGGACTTCGACTCGCTCGGCCCCGCCGATATCGACACCTCGGCCCTCACGGCCACCCTGCCCGGCATCGTCCTGCATCCGGTGACAGCCCCCGCCGAGGTCGCCACCCGGATCCGGGACTGCGAGATCCTGCTCGTCAACAAGGTGGACCTGGACCGTCGCCTGCTGTCATCGGCGCCGTCGCTGCGCCTCGTGGCCCTCGCGGCCACCGGCACCGACAACGTGGACCTCGCTGCCGCCCGGGAGCTCGGTATCGGCGTGTGCAACATCCGGGACTACGCGACACCGTCCGTGGTCCAGCACGTCTTCGGCCTGATACTGGCGCTCACGCTGCGGCTCGGGGAGTACCGGCAACTCCTCGAGCGGGGCGCCTGGCAGGCAAGCCCCCACTTCTGCCTGCTGGACTACCCGACCCGGGAACTCGCCGGCCGCACCCTCGGGATCGTCGGCTACGGCAAGCTGGGGCAGGCCGTGGCGCGGGTCGGCGAGGCTTTCGGCATGCGCGTGCTGGCGGCCCGCAGCCAGCGCGCGGGAGGGGAAAGCCCGGTGGAGCGACTGGCGCTTCCGGAGCTGCTCGCCGCGGTCGACGTGTTATCCCTGCACTGCCCCCTGACGCCCCTAACCCGGCACCTGGTTGATGCGAAGGCGCTCGCCCGCATGCGCCCCGACGCGCTGCTGATCAACACGGCGCGGGGCGGGCTGGTCGATCCCGTGGCCCTCCGCGAGGCGCTGGAGCGCGGCAGGCTGGGCGGCGCGGGCATCGACGTGCTGGCCGAGGAGCCGCCGGTGCACGGCAGTCCGCTGCTCGAGGCCCGCCTCCCGAACCTCGTCGTCACCCCGCATGTCGCCTGGGCCGCGCGGGAGTCCCGGCAACGGGCGCTGGACGAGGTTGTCGCCAACATCCGGGCGTTTCTGTCAGGTGAGTCGCGCAATCGCGTGGCCTGAAGTGAATTTCTCGGCCCAGTCCAGCACCGCGGCGACCCGGGGGGCGGCCAGCCGGCGCCCCTCGGCAAAGCTGACCCAGCGGAATTCCGAGTGCTCAGGCCGGCCCGTATCCGGACTCGGCAGCAGCTGCACCCGGGACTCGGTGGTGCGTGCCAGGTAGTACCGGGCAACCTTGCCCCGGCTGTAGGGCCCGGTATCCAGGCAGACATCGCCCCACGGAAACTCGAGCGTGGTGATGCCGGATTCCTCCCGGACCTCACGCAGGGCCGTCTCGCGCGGGGATTCCCCGGCTTCCATCAGGCCCTTCGGAAAGTCCCAGTGCCGGAACACCCTCAGCATGAGGACCCGCGTGCCATCCGGCGTCTCCCGCAGGATCACCGCCCCGCAGGACATCAGCTTCGGCGTCTTGCGTGGTTGCGGCTCGTTCACCGGTCACGGAGCACGGCCACGGGCGGCTCGTTGACGGCCTTGCGGGTGGCGAGGGTGCCGGCGATCCCCACGATCAGCGCCCCGGCGACGAGGCCGAGCGGCCAGAGGAGCGCGCTGACCGTGTAGTCGAGCTTGAAGGCGTAGGTGGCGAGGCCCCAGCCGAGGATGGTGGCGCCGACGGCGGCCAGCACGCCCGCGAGGCTGCCGAGGGTCAGGAACTCGATCGCGACGCCCTGCAGGATCTTGCGGCGCGCCGCCCCGAGCGTGTGCAGGATGGCGCTCTCGAAGCGCCGCTCGTCCCGGGTAAGCTGGATCGCAGCGAGCAGTACCACCACCCCGGCGAGCAGCGTGAAGAGGAACACGTACTGCACGGCCATCGAGGCCTTGTCGATCACTTCCCGGACCTGGGACAGGATCACCTCGAGGTCGAGCACGGTCACGCCGGGAAACTGGCGTACCAGGGTGCTCAGGATTTCGACCCGGTCCCGGGGCACGTACACGCTGGCGAGGTAGGTCTGGGGCAGGTCCGCCGCGAGGCCGGGCGACAGCACGACGAAGAAGTTCGGCTGGAAGGAATCCCACTCGATGGTCCGCAGGCTGGTGACCGGCGCTTCGATATCTTCCCCCGCCACGTTGAAGGTCAGGGTGTCACCGACCGTCACCCCGAGGTTCGTCGCCAGCTCCGCGTCCAGGGACAGCTGCAGGGGCCCGGCGTAGTCCTCGCCCCACCAGGTCCCGGCGGTCACCTGGTTGCTCTCCGGCAGGGCACCCATCCAGGTGAGGTTCGCCTCCCGCTGCAGGAACGTGGCGCCCTGCGCATTCGCGACCGTGAAGTCCTTGACCGGGGTGCCGTTCACCCCGGTGAGGCGGCCACGGATGAGGGGCAGCGAGAACGGCTCCTGGCCCACCTCGTCCTGGAAGAACTGCTTGAGGCCGGCCAGCTGGTCCGGCTCGATGTTGATCATGAACTGGTTCGGCGCATTGGCCGGCAGGGTCTGCTCCCAGGTGCGCAGGATGTCGTTGCGCACCACCCCGAGCAGCAGCAGCACCATGAGGCTCAAGCCGAACGCCACCACCTGCACGACGCTCTCGCCACCCCGGCGAGCGATGTTGGCAAGGCCGTAGCGCCAGGCGATGCCGGCGGCGCCCCGGAACCGGGCCAGCGACCGGACCAGCAGCCAGCCGAGGCCGGTGGCAACAAGGGCCAACGCCACCACGCCGCCGGCGATCAGGCCGAGCAGCAGGGGATCCCGGACGATCACGAGCACGAGCGCCCCGATGGCGGCGAGGGCCACGCCGTACGTGACGGCCGCGCCGAGTTGCGGCGGTGGCAGGTCCCGGCGCAGGACGCGCAGCGGCGGGGTGGTGCCGACGCTGAGCAGGTGGGGCAGCGCGAAGCCCATGACGATCGTCGCGGCCGTCAGCACGCCGAGCAGGAAGGGCTGACCCGACGCCGGCGGCAGCACGAAGCCGACGAATTCGGCGGCGATGAAAGCCAGCCCGTACTGGGCACCATAGCCGAGCAGCACGCCGAGCGCCGCGGTCATGGCGATCACCAGCGCGAGCTCGGTGACGGTCACGGCGATCACGAAACCCTGGGTGGCGCCCAGGGTCTTCAGGAGCGCCACGTTGTCCAGGTGGCGCAGGGCGTAGCGCCGGGCGGCCATGCCGGTGGCCACGGCGGCGAGGATCACCGTGACGAGCGACGCCAGCGTCAGGAAGCGCTGGGCGCGGTCGATGGCCGCATTGATCTGCTCGCCCGCGTCCTCCCGGCCCCGCAGGGCCTCGTCGGGCCGCAGGCGGGGCGTGATGCTCCGGCGAAACTCCGCGATGCGGGCCTCCTCGCCGGCAAACATCTGGTTGTAGGTCACCCGGCTGCCCGGCTTCACCACGCCGAAGCCCGGCACGTCCTCGAGGTTCACCATGAGGCCGGGGGCCAGGTTCACGAAGCCGATGTTCTGGTCAGGCTTGTACTGCAGGACGCGCGTGACGCGCAGGGTTCGCTCACCCACCGTGACGCTGGCTCCCACGTCGAGTCCCAGGCGGCCCAGCAGCCCGGGTTCCGCCCAGGCCTCGCCCCGGCCCGGGATTCCGGTGGCGGGACGCCCGTTGCCGAACAGGGTGTCCGCCACCCGCAATTCACCGCGCAGCGGGTAGCCCGCGCTTACCGCGTCGATGGCGGCCAGCGTGGTCTGCTCACCGGCCACGACCACGGTGGGGAAGGCCAGGGTCTCCGCGATCTCGAGTCCGAGTCCCCGGGCCTCGACCAGGTAACCGGGGCTCAAGGGTCCGGCCGAGCGCAGCACCAGATCGGCAGCCAGCACCTGGCTCGCCTGTGCCTTCATGGCGCCGGCAACCCGGTCGGTGAAGAAGCCCACGGCCGTCATGGCCGTGACCGCGACGACGATCGCGGCCACCAGGATCGACAACTCTCCGGCCCGGAGGTCCCGGCGGAAGGTCCGGAAGGCGAAGCCCAGGAACTTCACCGGGCGGTCCTCATCCGGCGACCGCGGCGGCGGGCTCGCCGGTGGCAACCCGGCCTGCCTCGATGCGGATGGTGCGGTCGCAGCGCGCGGCGAGGCTCCGCTCGTGGGTCACCAGCACCAGCGTGGTCCGTGCCTCGGCATTGAGGTCGAAGAGCAGGCGGCCGATGCGCTCCCCCGTCGCGCTGTCCAGGTTACCGGTCGGCTCGTCCGCGAACAGCACTTCCGGCCGCAGGACGAAGGCCCGGGCGATGGCCACGCGCTGCTGCTCGCCACCCGACAGCTGCTTCGGGTAGTGGCCGGTGCGGGAACCGAGACCCACGTTGGCCAGCGTCTCCCGGGCCAGCGCCGCGGCCCGGGGCTCGCCGGCCAGTTCGAGGGGCAGCATGACGTTCTCGAGGGCGGTGAGGGACTGCACCAGGTGGAAGGACTGGAACACGAAGCCCACCCGGCGTGCGCGCAGCAGGGCGCGGCCATCCTCGTCGAGGCCGGTGAGCTCTTCGCCGCACAGCCACACGCGGCCCCGGGTGGGCTGGTCGAGGCCGGCCAGGATCGCGAGCAGGGTGGTCTTGCCGGCGCCGGACGGCCCGACGAGCGCGACCGACTCGCCCCGCGCGATCTCGAGGCTGACGTCGTCCAGGATGGTCAGCGTCCCTTCGGGACTGCTAACCTGCTTCGACAGGCCAGTGGCACGCAGCACGGCATCCATGCATCTCAACTTTCAGTCAGTGACAGTCCGGCTCCGCCGGACCCCTGCCCGGCGCCTGGTCAGTGTCGCGGCATTGCTGCTCTTGTTGTTCGTCGGATCGCCACGACTGGAGGCGGCCGAGCGGGGCCAGACCGTGCTCGTGGTGGGTGACAGCCTGAGCGCCGCCTTCGGCATCGCCCAGGAGGAGTCCTGGGTGGCGCTGCTCGGCGAAAGGCTGCGGGCCAAAGGTTACGGCTACCGGGTGGTGAATGCCAGCATCACGGGTGACACGACGACGGGCGGGGTGAAGCGCCTGCCCCGGGCCCTCGAGGTCCACCAGCCTGCGGTCGTGGTCATCGAGCTCGGCGGTAACGACGGCCTGCGGGGCACGCCGATCGCCGTCATGCGGGCCAACCTGGCCCGGATGATCGAGCTGTCCCGGGCCGCCGGCGCGCGGGTGGTGCTGGCAGGCATGCAGATCCCGACGAACTACGGGGGCCCCTACACCCGGGCCTTCGCGGCGGTCTACCCCGAGCTCGCGCAGCAATACGGGATCGGCCTCGTGCCTTTCATCCTCGATGGCATCGCCCTCGACATCAGCCTGTTCCAGGCCGACGGGATCCACCCCACGGCCGAGGCCCAGCAGCTGCTGCTGGACAACGTGTGGCCCGTGCTCGAGAAGGAGCTGAAGGCGATCCCGCCAGGCCTCCAGCCGGTGGCTAGCCCGGGAACAGCCCCGCGATAGTGGCCTGGATCGACGCCGCGGCCGCCCGCGGGTCCCGGGCGTCCCGGATCGGCCGGCCCACCACGATGTAGTCCGCCCCGTCGCCGAAGGCCTGCTCCACCGTGACGACCCGCTTCTGGTCGTCGGCGGGGCGGTTTTCCACGGGGCGGATGCCCGGGGTGACCACCAGCAGGCGGCCATCGATGGCCCGGCGCAGGGCCGGCAGTTCGAGGCCGGACGCCACGACCCCGTCGCAGCCGGCCTGAAGGGCCCGGCGGGCCCGGGACAGCACCAGCGCCTCCACGTCGCACTGGAAGCCGAGGTCGTCGAGGTCGCCCCGGTCGAGACTGGTCAGGGCCGTCACGGCCAGGATCTTCAGGTCACCCTTGGCGGCCGCGGCCGCCTCCATGATCCCCTGGTTGCCGTGGATGGTGGCGAAGGTGACCCCGCGCTTCGCCAGCAGCGAGATGGCCCGGCTCACGGTCGCGGGGACGTCGAACAGCTTGAGGTCCGCGAACACGCGCTTGTCCCGGGCGAGCAGCCAGTCCACCAGCTCGAAGTAGCCGCCCGCGGCCATGAGCTCGAGGCCCAGCTTGTAGAAGGTGACGGTGTCGCCGAGCTGCTCCACGACCTGCCGGGCCTCGGCGGCGTCGGGAACGTCGAGCGCGAAGATCAGGCGGTCGCGGGGCGCCGCGGGATTGCGGGTGACTGGCATGGGGACAGTTTACGCCGGGATCAGGCCGGGCAGATCAGCTCCACGGTGGGAAAGTAGGTGCGGTAGCGACGGGCGTCGCGGGTGAGGAGCGGCAGGCGGTTGACCGCGGCATGCGCCCCGATGAAGAAGTCCGGCAGGATGCTGGTCCGGATCGCGCCCCGGGCGCGCCGGTAATTCAGGTAGACCTTGCCCGCCAGGAAGAGCGCGGCCGGCGGCAGGGCGTCCTGCACGAATCCGCCGGTCGCCAGGTCGCTGTCCAGGTCCTCGATGGTTCGGTAGGCGATCGAGACCTCGGCGTAGATGATGGCGTTGATGCACAGGGGGGACCGCACGGCCGCCAGCTCCAGCTGCCGCTGGGACCAGTCGGCCCAGACCGGGTCGTCGCGCAGCACGTCGAGCAGGACGTTGGTATCAACCAGGATCAAGCCAGGGGGCCGCGGGTCAGCGCGAGGATCTCGTCGGTGGTCATGGGGACCGGGGCCCGGCCCCGGAGCCGGGCGAAGGGGCTGCCGGCGGCGTGCCGTGCAGTCCCGGGGCGGGCGGCGTCGACCCGGCGCACGACGACGTCCCCCTGCGCTGTGAGCTCGAAGGTCACCGCCGAGCCCGGCCGAATGCCCAGATGGTCGCGAAACGGCTTGGGGATCGTGACCTGGCCCTTGGTGGTGACCGTGCCGGACATGGAGGTATTACCTTTGGAAAGGAGCGGTAATACTCATTCTAGGCCGCCCGTCCCGATGGTGCCAGCCGGATTTCCGGGGACTTCGTCACGTTTCTCCCGGCAGGCGGGCGCGCCGGTCCACCAGCCGGCGATAGGCCGAGAACGCGTAGCGGTCGGTCATGCCGGCCACGTAGTCGGCCACGGCCCGGGCCCGGCCCGCATCGCCGTCCCGCGCCTCCCCTGCCCGGGCCCGTTCGGCATGCTCCTTCGGCATGGCCTTGAGGTCGGCCAGGAAACGCCCGAAGACGGCCTTCAGCATCACCTGGGCACGGGAGGTGACATCCAGCACCTGGGAGTGCCGGTACAGGTGCCGGCGCAGGTAGCGCTTCAGGGCCAGGTGCTCGGCCAGGACGCCGGGGCTCAGGGCAATCAGGGGCTTGCCCGGCCGGCGGGCATCGTCGGCGGTGCGCAGGCGCCGGACGCGGATGTTCCGCCTGCTGGTCTCGACGAGGTCCGTGACCACCTCGTTGATCATGGCGCGGATGGTCTCGTGGATGACCACCCGCCGGGGGGACCCGGCGCCCGCCCGCGCCACCGGCTCGTAGTGCCGCCGGAACAGGGGGACGCTGCACAGGCCGGCCTCCGTGAGCAGCCCGGACCGCAGGCCATCGTCCACGTCATGGTTGTTGTAGGCGATCTCGTCGGCCAGGTTCGCCACCTGGGCTTCCAGGCCGGGCTGGGCCCGGGTGAGGAAGCGCTCGCCGAGTTCGCCGAGCCGGCGGGCATTGCGCTTCGAGCAGTGCTTGAGGATCCCCTCCCGGGTCTCGTAGCAGAGGTTGAGGCCGGGGAAACCCAGGTAACGCTGCTCGAGCTCGTCGACCACCCGCAGAGACTGGAGGTTGTGCTCGAAACCGCCCCAGGGCTTCATGCACTCGTGCAAGGCGTCCTCGCCCGCGTGACCGAAAGGCGTGTGACCCAAGTCGTGGGCCAGCGCGATGGCTTCGATCAGTTCGGCGTTGAGGCCGAGGCAGCGGGCCACGGTGCGCCCGATCTGGGCGACCTCGAGGGAGTGCGTGAGGCGGGTGCGATACAGGTCCCCCTCGTGGTTCACGAAGACCTGGGTCTTGTAGACCAGCCGCCGGAAGGCGCTGGAATGGACGATGCGATCCCGGTCCCGCTGGTACTCACCCCGGTAGGGATGGGCCGGTTCGGGATGCAGGCGGCCCCGGCTCGACGGCTCCCGGGCGGCCCAGGGTACGAGCCGCGGCTCGGCGGGGGTCACCGGACGAACTGCTCCCGCAGGTAATCCGCGAGCTCGTGGGCCGGGTAGTCACCCGTGATGCGCGCGGCACCGATGCGCTCGAGCAGCACCAGGCGGATCTGGCCCGCGACCACCTTCTTGTCCATGCCCATGGCGGCCAGGAAGCGTCCCGGGTCCACCGGCGGCGGGGCTACTGGCAGGTTGAGGCGGGTAAACAGCCGCCGGACCCGGTCCACGGCGGAACCCTCGAGGAGCCCGAGGCGGGCCGAGAATTCGGCGGCCATGCAGGTGCCGGCGGCCACGGCCTCGCCGTGCAGCCACTCGCCGTAGCCCGCGTGCAGTTCGATGGCGTGGCCGAAGGTGTGGCCCAGGTTGAGCAGCGCCCGGCGCCCGTGCTCCCGCTCGTCCTGGCCGACGATCTCCGCCTTCAACTCGCAGGACCGGCGGATGACATGGCCAAGCGCGGCGGGATCCCGGCGGAGCAGTGCCTCGGCCTGGCCCTCGAGCCAGTCGAAGAGGCCGGCATCCGCGATGAGACCGTATTTGACGACCTCCGCGCAGCCGGCGCCGAGTTCCCGGTCAGGCAGGGTGCGGAGGGTGTCGGTGTCCGCCAGCACGCAGATGGGCTGGTGGAACGCACCCAGCAGGTTCTTGCCGCCGGGGTGATTCACGCCGGTCTTGCCACCGACCGCCGAGTCGACCTGGGCGAGCAGCGTGGTTGGCACCTGGATGAAGTCGACGCCGCGCTGGTACACGGCGGCGGCGAACCCGGCGATGTCGCCCACCACACCTCCGCCGAGCGCCAGCACCACGCAGTCCCGGCCGAAGCGGGCCTCGACGAGGGCGTCCAGCACCCGGCCGACCGTCGCCAGGGTCTTGTGCTGCTCCCCGTCGGGCAGCACGCAGGTGGCGACGCGGGATCCGGCGAGCAGGGCGCGCACGGGCTCCAGGTAGATGGGGCCGACCGTCTCGTTGGTGACCACCATCACGTCCCGCCGGCGCAGGTGCGGCTCGATGAGGTCCCGCCGGGAGAGCAGGCCGCTGCCGATCAGGATGGGGTAGCTGCGCTCGCCGAGCGCCACGTTGAGCGTGATGAACATCAGGGCATGTTACGCCGGATTTCCCGCACGACCGACGACACCTTGCGGCCATCGGTGTCCACGACGAGGTGGGCGATCTCCCGGTACTGGGGCTCGCGGATCTCCATCAGCCGGGCCAGCACCTCGCGGGGGTCCCCGGTCTTCAGCAGGGGTCGCTCCCGGCCCCGCCGGGTGCGCTTCAGCTGCTGGTCCACGGACGTGTGCAGGTAAACGACGTAGCCCCGTTCCCGGAGGTGCCGCCGGTTCTCCGGGTCCTGGGCCGTGCCACCGCCGGTCGCCAGGATGATGCCGGGCATCTGCGTGAGGTCGTCGATGACCTTCGCCTCCCGCTGCCGGAAGCCCGCCTCCCCTTCCCGCTCGAAGATGAAGGGGATGTCGACCCCGCTGCGGGATTCGATGGCCTCGTCGCTGTCGATGAACTCGCGCCCCAGCTCTTCCGCGAGGCACCGCCCCACGGCCGTCTTGCCGGACCCCATGGGCCCGACGAGGAAGATGCTGCCCGCTGACATGGCGCGGAGTGTTGGCGATGGGGGCCGCAGGGTCAACCGCGGGGCGTTGCGCGGCCCGGAAAAGGACAGGCCGGCTTTCGCCGGCCTGTCGGGGCTCGTTACTGACGACGTGGCCGCTTACGGAGGCGGCGGCTGGGCGCAGGCCGTCGGGGCACCAAGGCTCGTGTCCACCGTGCCAAACGGGCTCACGACGCCGGGCGGGTCCACGTCGGTGTCGTTGATGTCGTCGGCGCTCGCCTCGAGCTGGAAGGTCGTGGACTTGCTGAACTCGGTGCCCTGCACGGTAGCGCGCGCCTGGATGCGGGCGTCGAGCCACCAGTTGTAGTTCTGCGGGTAGATGACGCAGACGCGTGCCCGGCCATCGTTTCCGGTCACGATGGGCGTCTGGTTGGACGGCGTGGCAGAGAGGTTGGAGCAGGGCGCGCCGGCGGGTGCGCCGGCTGCCACCGGCGCGACCAGGGCGATGTTGCCGGCCTCCAGCAGGCCGCTGGTGTTGCCATCCTCACCCGGGTCCAGGATGCCGTTGAAGTTGATGTCCTCGTCGGGGCAGCTCAGGGGCTCGAAGGCGTCGTAGGGCTGCTTCGACCATGCATCGTCCTGGCCATCCTCGCCAAGCCACATGTTGCCCTTCTTGAAGTTCACCGACCGGATGCTGACCGTCACGGTCTTGCCCGGAACCGCGTTGCCATCGGCGTCAGTGACGAAGATCACCCACTCCTTGGCGAAGGTGGCGGTGCCCAGTTCGAACAGGTCGTTGCCCGTACCCAGCGAGATGGCGAGGGCCTGGCCGGTGACGGTGAGCGCCACGGTGTCCGAGATGGTGCCGCCCTCCTGCACGGAGGCAGTGATAGTCACCCCGTTTACGGAGCTCTGGGAAGTCCCCGCCGTATAGACGATCGTGGCCCGGCCGTCGCTGCCGGTGGTCGCCACCGGCGACGACAGGCCGCCGCCCGTGTTGTCGAACAACGAGAAGCTGACGAGCTTGTTCTTCACCAGGTTGCCGGCGCCATCGCGGACGATGGCCGTGATCTGGGACTGGTTGCCCGTGCGGACGCTGGAGGGCTCGGCCTGCACGTCGATGCTGGCGGCCACCGTGGCCACGAACTCCACGGTGCGGGTGGCGATGCCACCTCCCGGGCGGCTCACGGCGATGGTGGACGTGCCGGCCGTGCTCGAGCGGATGTCCAGGGTCGCGGTGCCCGCGCCGGCCGTCACGGCCTGGGGGGGCACGGCCGGGTTCAGGGTGCCCGGCTGGAAGAAGCTGCCTCGGCTGGCCGCGAACTGCATGGTCTGGCCATTCTGCGGCGCGCCGGAGACGGACCAGGTGACGGTCACCGTCTGGTTCGTGTTCAGCGGGATCTCGAGGCCGTCCGCGGCCGGGGTGGTGATGGCGAAGCTGTCGCCGGAGACGGCCGGGATCGTGACGGTATCCGTGCCGGAATCACCGAGGGCGCTGACCGTCAGGGTGTCGGCGCCCGAGTTGACGGCAGTCAGGGAGACGGTGGCGGCGCCGGACCCGTTGGTGGTGACGGAGGCCGCCGAGAGGGTATTGCCGAGGCTCGACGTCACGGTAACGGCGCGGCCGGGAATGCCGGCGGCCTTGGAATCCCTGAGGCTGATGGCGCAATCAACGGTTCCGCCCAGGACGGCGGTGTCAGGGCAGTCGATGGTGACCTCGGTCTTGATCACGTTCACGGTGACGGACCCGGAGGCCTCGCCGGCGGAGGCCGTCACGGTAATCGCGCGGTTCGAGGGATCGGTGCCGTTGGAGACCCGGGCGATCGACTGGCCGTTGGCATCGGAATTGAGCTGGATCACCGACACGGAGCCGCTGGCGTTGGCGCCGAAGAGGACCGGGACCCCCTCCAGCACCACGTTGTTGGCGTCGCGCACGATTGCGGTGATCTCAACGGTGTTGAGGCCGGCGAGGTCCGAATCCAGTGTGGTCGCGGCGGCCAGGACCTGGACGGAGGCGACCTCGGCACCGCCACCCCCGCCACCCGGCCCGGTGATGGTATTGCTGCTGCCGCCGCAGGACGCCAGGATCGCCGAGGCGACCAGCAGGCTCACAGTAAACAGTTTCTTCAACACGATGACTCCCTCACCACGTTCCCGCCGGCCAGTCCGTATGCCGCGGAATTCCCCAAATGGATGCATGCCCTAGTAGATGTTCGAGCCTTCCCGCAGGATCTTCGGCGTCACGAAGATCAGCAGCTCCGACTTGTTGGAGACCTTGCGGGTGGAACGGAACAGCGAACCCACGCCGGGGATATCCCCAAGGAACGGCACCTTGGTGTAGTCCTCCGACTCCTCGGTCTCGTAGATGCCGCCGAGGACGACGGTCTGGCCGTTGTTCACCAGCACCTGGGTCTCGATGGCCCGGGTGTCGATGCTCGGCACGGAACCGCCCCGCTCGTTGGTGACGACCGCACCGACGCTGTCCTTGGTCACCTCGAGGTCGAGGATGATCCGGTCATCCGGCGTGATCTGCGGGGTCACCGTGAGGCTCAGCACCGCCTCCTTGAACTGGGTGGTGGTCGCGCCGCTGGACGCCGCTTCCTGGTAGGGGATCTCGACACCCTGCCGGATCGAGGCCTGCTTCTGGTTGGCCGTGATCACGCGGGGTGACGACACGACCTCGCCACGACCCTCGGCCTGAAGGGCCGACAGCTCGAGGTCCACGAGGAAGTCGTCGTCGAGCAGGGCGAGGGCCAGCTGGCCGGCCGGGTTGGCCACCGGCAGGTTCACGTTGTAGCGGTCGTCCTGCACCGGCAGTTCCACCGGGAACGGCGAGCCCGAGTTATTGATGTTCTCAACGCCCGAATTGACGATGGTGTTGGTGCCCGAGCCGGAGCCCGTGACCGCCACCAGGCCGTCGGAGGTGTCCTTGACCGCCGTGACGCCCCAGCGCACGCCCAGGTCCCGGCTGAAGTCGTCGCGGACGATCACGATGCGCGACTCGATCAGCACCTGGCGGACCGGGATGTCGAGGGTGGTCACGAGGCGGCGGATCTCGCGGATGCGCTCGGCGACATCCTGGACCAGCAGGGTGTTCGTCCGCTCGTCGATGCCCACCGAGCCCCGCTCGGACAGCAGCGAGTTGCCCTTGGAGCCCTTCATCAGCTCGGCAAGGTCGCTGGCCTTCGCGTAGTTGACCTGCACGTACTCGGAAAGCAGCGGCTCGAGCTCGCGGATCTCCTTGCGGGCCTCCAGGTCGGCCTTCTCGCGGGCGGCGATCTCGTCGGCGGGGGCGACGATGATGACCCCGCCGTTCTCGCGCATGTCGAGACCCTTGGTGGCGAGGACGATGTCCAGCGCCTGGTCCCAGGGTACGTTCTGGAGCCGGAGGGTCACGTTGCCCTGCACGGTGTCGGAGACGATGATGTTGCGGCCGCTGACGTCCGCCAGCAGCTGCAGCACGGCGCGGGTCTCGATGTCCTGGAACGACAGGGTCAGCCGCTCACCCGCGTACTCCCGGTCCGCGCTGAACAGGGTCGGCTTGGCCTCGGCCGCCTGCTTGACCACCGGCGAGACCTCGACGGTGAACTGGTTGTCGGACTGGTAGGCGAGTTCCTCGAAGGGCAGACGCGCGGCGATGCTCACGCGGGCACCGCTGCCCGTGCGGGCAGCCTCGATCTGGTTCACGGGGGTCGCGAAGTCGGTGACGTCGAGCCGCTTCAGCAGGCTGTCAGGCACATTGGTGCCGGCGAAGTTCAGGAGGATGCGGTCGCCTTCCTTGCGCACGTCCACGGGCGTGCCGGGGTCGGACAGGGTGATGATCACGCGGCCACCGCCGTTCTCACCCCGGCGGAAGTCAACGTTCTGGATCTGTCTCTTATACACATCTGACGCTGCCGACGAAGAGGATAGTGTAG
>ERZ761602.3108-NODE-3108-length-24270-cov-7.086186_pt1 | contig 24270 bp, 17 predicted proteins | sample MGYA00512165_ERZ761602 | MGnify/ENA primary metagenome ERZ761602 (study PRJEB28899, sample SAMN02445085) | bioreactor sludge metagenome | biome: EBPR sludge; isolation source: Thorneside wastewater treatment plant | place: Australia: Brisbane, Thorneside...
GCCGCGTTCCGGCGGGTTTCATTGCTATCGGCATTGCGCTGCCTCGCGATCTTGTGCCGCGCATGTTGAGCGAACCCGAGAAGACCAAGGACACCGAAGTATGGGGCCAGCTGGCGGCGGCTTTGCCTCCTGCACCCGGGGTCGAATTGGGCTGGGAGGTATTGGGCCGGGAAACTGTCGAGGGCCACATGAACGTGCTTGGCTTTCACTCCTGGCTTTGCAACGGCATGGAAGAAGACGCCCAGCGAAAGTTTGGCATCACGCCTAACGCGCGCGGCTTCATTGACATCTACGAAGATGCCAAGCGCGTGGCGGAGTATTGCGACAAGATCCAGCCCGAGCCCGGCGTTTGGCTGCCGTGGCTGATCACGCAGTACGAAATCGGCTGACGTGGAGCGGGCGCAGGTTGTCTCCCCTGACGGGGCTTCTATCCCCATGTTCCCCGTTTCCCCAAGCCTGGCACCCTGGGCCAGTCTTGCCGCCGCGTAGCGCTTTGCGTGAGAGCCTTTGAAGTTCTTTGTGTCTCCGTGTCTTTGTGTGAGCTGCCGTCCGCTGTCGCCGCGCTTGTTGAGCGAACCTGAGAAGACCAAGGACACCGAAGTCTTGGGCCTGCTGCAAGCCGCACTGCCGAACACAACTTTGCGCGCTACAAACGCTCAAGGTGCTTCTAATCGCCGCTGCCGCGTCTAACATGTGCAATGCACTGCGGATTTCGGGAGACACGGCATGACCATCACATCGGGCACGATTTGGCTCATATTCAGCGCCTTGGGCATCCTGCTGTTGGCCGGAGCCATCGCGGGCGCGGCATTGTTCTGGCCCGCCGGTGCAGGGCTGGGTGCTCTGCTGCTGGTTTACCTGCTGGCCCTGCTGATGGGCTCGCTGGTTGTGGTTCAGCAGCAGGAAGTGGGCGTACTCCAGACCTGGGGCAAGTTCAATCGCCTGTTGGAGCCGGGATTGCACTTCAAAACGCCGATCATGGATCGCGTCAGCGGAAGGGTCTCGCTGCGGGTGCAGCAGCTTGACGTGCGCGTGGAAACCAAGACTGAAGACAACGTGTTCGCCGTGATTGTCGTGGCGGTTCAATACTTCGTGCTGCCCGAGCGTGTCTATGACGCCTTCTATCGACTGCACAGCCATGGCACGCAGATCACCGCGTTCGTGTATGACGTGGTGCGCGCGCGCGTGCCGCGCATGACGCTGGACTCCGTGTTTGACCGCAAGGATGAAATCGCCGATGCCGTGAAGGCCGAACTTGAACAGATGATGGCCGGCTTCGGCTACGGCATCCTCAAGGCGCTCGTGACGGACATCGAGCCGGACCGGAAGGTCAAAGACGCCATGAACGAAATCAACGCGGCGCAGCGCCTGCGTGTGGCGGCCAGCGAGAAGGGCGAGGCCGAGCGGATACTGAAGGTCAAGCAGGCCGAAGCGGAAGCCCAGAGCAAGGCGCTGCAGGGCAAGGGTATCGCCGATCAAAGGCGCGCGATTGTCGAGGGCCTGCGCGAGAGCATGGGCGAGTTCCAGAAGTCGGTCAAGGGCGCCAGCGCGCAGGAAGTGCTCAACCTGATTCTGCTGACGCAGTACTTCGACACGCTGAAGGAACTCGGGCAAAACGGTCAGACGAACACGATCATGCTGCCGCACTCGCCCGGCGCCCTGGTCGATCTGGCGAGCCAGATCCGCGAAGCCGTGATCGCCGGCAATTCGGTGAAGGCGTAACTCAGGGACACAGCAGTAAATGCCCGCGAGCAAGGTTGCAGAAACAGTTCCGGGAGAACGCCCCGCCTGGCAAGTTGATTGAAGGGGCGCATCGCACTCGCAGTTTGACGCCTGCATGGGGATACTCCGATGAAACGACTCGTTCTTGCGGTGCTTGCGACCATTATCCTGCTTGGCGCTCCTGCGCAAACGAGCGCTTCGAGTCAGGTCGCGAGCAATCCTGGCCCGCTGCCGGTTCAAGCCAAGGACGCGAAGGATGCCTATAACCGCGGCACGGCGTTGTACGGCAAGCGCCAGTTTGAAAAGGCGATCAAGGAGTTTGACGCGGCCATTGCTGCCGAACCCGACTACTTTGCGGCGTACATTAACCGAGGCCTTTGCAGGCATGAGTTGCGCAAGTACGACGATGCCATTGCCGACTTCAACAAAGCCGAGGAACTCAACCCTGAGCACGTATTTCCGTTTCACAACCGCGGCTGCGTGTACCTCGTTCAACGCAAGTACGACGAAGCCGAAGCCGAATTCGAGAAGGCGCTGGAGAAGGATCCCAGCTACATCAGTGCCATCTGCTGCCGTGCCGACTGTTGGGCAATCAAGGGGAAGCTCGACGAAGCAGACAAGGAGTACCAGCGCGCCAGCAAACTCGACCCGAAATCTGCGCTGCCCCATCTCGGGCGTGGAAGCGCTTTCCAGCTCCGCAATGAGCACCAGAAGGCGCTGGCGGAGTTCGAAAAAGCGGTAAAGCTCGACTCCGGGTTCGTGTACCTCGCTGCTCGTGGCGGCGCATACCTGATGCTTGAAGACTACCCCAAAGCACTTGCCGATCTCGACAAGGCGCTGAAAACGGAACCAAACTACGTACCGGCTCTAAGCAACCGTGGATCCTGTCTCACTCACCTGCAGGAATATGCCAAAGCCGAAAAGGACTTTGCGCGTGCCCACGAACTTGACCCCACCAGCCCGATTGTCCTCAAGAACCGCGCCATCAACTTTGACTGCTGGGGGAAGTTCAAGGAGTCCCTCGAACAATACGACAGGTTTATGGAAGTTCTTCCGAGTAGCGCAGCTCTGATGGAACGCGGCCAGGTTCGATTGAAAGCCGGCGATACTAAGGGTGGGCTGGAGGATTTTGATGCCTGCCTGAGGGATAAACCCAACGATCCCGTGTACCACTACATGCGCGGGCAAGCATTGAAACAGGCCGGTGAATACGACGACGCAATTGCGGCCTACAGCGAGATGCTCAGGTTGCTGCCGTCGGGCTGGGGAGCCTGCACTGCGAGAGCGGGGGCGTACGTGGCGAAGAAGGACTATGCCGCTGCGCGTAAGGACATTGCGGCGGCGCAAAACATACTGACGCAGGTCGTCAAACAAGAACCTGCGTTAGCTGCAAAGTTGAGTTACGATTGGGCTTGTTTGTATTCTGTCAGTTCATCCACACACGAAGATCAAAGTGACGCCAAAGCGCTCAAAGCTGCCGATGTGAAGAAGGCTCTGGAGTACCTCAAGAAAACAGTCGAAGCTAAAGCTGCGCACCAAGCCCATATTCATTGGGATCCGGAGATTGAGCCGATTCGAAACGAAGCCGGCTACAAAGCGCTGATCAAGGTGAGGTAGCCGACAACGTGGTAAGGCGAGATGTTTTAACTTAAGACTCGTGCGGCCCTTGCAGAGTCATGGGTGTCGGCAAGGGCCAAACGGCAGAGATGTCGCACGGCGGCGCGCCAACGCGCTTCCGCAACGTCATGTGCGGCATCAAGGGCTAAGAGCCCCGTGTGTAAACACGGGGTGCAGTAATGGCGGCTCTTGTAGTACGGCCACGGCAAAAGCTCTCACGCAAGGGCGCGAAAACGCGATTAGCGCGAAGAACAGCGAAGTCGGTTTCTGGGCAACGCCAGAAGAGAAGCGCAAGATCCTCACCTGGGAGTTGTTCACCAGCCACTTTGCCAATCGCCCGGCAATGGACTGGGTCTGGATGCTCGAAGACATCCAGTTCAGGGGCCACCGCCACCGGCTCGAAAGAACGTACGCCGACGACTGATACCGCTGCCGTGCAGGCGACAAGCTCACGGATTTCCATCCCCTCAGGAGTAGCCGCGGTGTCGCTGCCGCTGAATCATGCTCGCGTCGTGCGCGCCTTTGGGAGTTCAAGATCACGCGCGGCCATGCCATCTTGCTTAAGCGTGATATGCTCGCCCCATGTCGATTCTCGCCCTGACCAACGCCAGCAAGAGCTACGACAGCCGCGTCGTGCTGGACTCCGTCAGCTTCGGGCTGGCTGAAGGCGAGCGCGTCGGCCTGGTGGGCCCCAACGGCGAGGGCAAGTCCACCCTGTTGCGCCTGCTGGCCGGGGTTGAGGCGCCCGACAGCGGCCAGCGCACCGCGGCGCAGGGGCTGCGCATCGGCTTCTTCTCCCAGCAGCCGCGCCTTGCAGGCGGGCGGGTGCGCGATGTGGTGCGCCAGGGTCTGGGCAATCGCGAGGAGCTGTTGGGGCGCCTGGAGCATCTGCACCAGCAGATGGCGGTGCCCGGCCTGTCCCCCGGCGACCTCGCCGAGCTGATTGCCGAGCAGAGCCGCCTGGACGCGCGGCTTGGCGACATGGGCGGCCATGCCGTCGAGCACCGCGTCGAGGAGATGATCGCGCACCTGGGCCTGCGCAACGCTGATGCGCCCTGCGAGTCGCTTTCCGGGGGCGAGGCGCGGCGCGCGGCCCTGGCGGCGCTGCTGCTTTCCGAGCCGGACGTGCTGCTGCTGGACGAGCCCACCAACCATCTTGACGTCGTGGCGATCGACTGGCTGGAGGACTTCCTGTTGCAGGGCCGCACTCCGCTGATCATGGTCACGCACGACCGGTACTTTCTTGACCGCGTGGTGCACCGCATCGTGGAGGTGGACCGCGGCAAGCTTTATTCGACCGACGGCAGCTATCAGGACTTTCTCGTGGAACAGGCTCGCCGCCTGGAGGCTGAAGCCGCGACGGAGCAGAACCGCCTGGCGACCATCCGGCGCGAGACGGCCTGGATCCGGCGCGGGGCCCACGGCCGCACAACGAAGGAGAAGGCGCGGGTGAGCCGCTACCGCGAGATGACCTCCCAGGCGGAACTTCAGACGCGCCAGGAGCTGGATTTTGCGATTCCCGAGGGCCCGCGTCTGGGCGGCAAGGTCATGCGCCTCAAGAACGTGAGCAAGAGCTTCAACGGGCGGACCGTGCTGCGCGATGTCTCGCTGGACATCACAGCGGGCATGCGCCTTGGTATCGTCGGGGCCAACGGCACGGGCAAGACCACGCTGTTGCGCATCCTGACGGGCGAACTTGCGCCCGACAGCGGCGAAGTCGAGATCGGCGAGACGGTGAAGGTCGCCCGCATTGACCAGACGCGTTCGGTGCTGGATGAAGACAAGAGCGTCGTCGAGGAGATCGCCCACGACCACGACGGCGTGATCAACGTAGCCGGCCGCGTGCAGCGTGTGGCGCCGTTCCTGGACCAGTTCCTTTTCCCCGGACAGCGCAAACACACCAAGATCCGCCGGCTCTCCGGCGGCGAGCGCAACCGCGTGTTGCTGGCCAAGCTGCTGCTCCAGAACGGCAACGTGCTGGCCCTGGACGAGCCCACCAACGACCTCGACCTGCCCACGCTGCGCGCGCTCGAGGAGGCCCTGACAGCCTTCAGCGGCGCCGTGCTGGTCGTCAGCCACGACCGCTACTTCCTTGACCGTGTATGCACGCGCATCCTCTTTCTCGATGGCAGCGGCCACGCCCGCTTCCATGAGGGCGACATCGAGGCGCTGCTGGAGGAGTTGCGACAGGCGGCCACGCCACCTTCGCCGGCACCCGCGCCGGCCGCGGCCAGAAACTCCGATGACGAGGCCCGCAGGGCGCGCCGACGCGTCCAGAACGAACTCAAGAACCTGCCCGCGCAGATCGAGAAGCTGGAGCAGGAGGTGGCCCGCCTTGACGCTGAACTGGCCGATGCCGCGCTGTACACCCGTCCCCAGGGCAAGGCCGAGGCCACCAAGCTTGCGGCCAGGCGTGAAGCCGCCTCCCGCGAGCTGGCGGCGATGTATGCCCGCTGGGAAGAGCTTGAGGCCCAGGCCCAGGCATAAGCCATGAACCACGACTTCCAGTTCAGCTCCCGCCGCTCCTGCGTTCTGGCCACGCGCGGCATGGTCGCAACCAGCCAGCCCCTGGCCGCGCAGGCGGGGCTTCGCGTTCTGCAGGAAGGCGGCAACGCCGCCGATGCCGCCGTGGCAGCGGCTGCCATGCTGTGCGTGGTGGAGCCCGTTTCCAACGGCCTCGGCGGGGACATGTTCGCGCTCTACTTCGACGCAAAGTCCAGGCGGGTGCACGCGCTCAACGGCTCCGGACGCGCCCCCAAGGCCGCTTCCATCGCCGAGCTCAAGGCGCGCGGTCACGCTGCCATGCCGCGCTTCTCGGGCGCGGCCGTGACCGTTCCGGGGGCCGTGCGCGGCTGGGAGTCGCTGCTGACTCGCTTTGGCAGCGTGCCCCTGGCGCGGCTGCTGTCGCCGGCCACTGAGACGGCGGAGAAGGGCTTTGGCGTCAGTGAGTGGATAGGCGCTTCCTGGGCGCTGGGGGTGGACAAGTTGCTGCGCCGTCCGGGCTTTGCTCCCGGCGAGCCTGAAGGGCCCGAGCAACCCAGCGGCCGGGAGCTGCTGCTCAACGGCCGCGCGCCAAGGCCCGGCGAGCTCATGAAGCTGCCCGAGCTTGCCCGTGTGCTGCGGGGCATTGCCCTGGCGGGGGCTGACTACATCTACACCGGGCTGTTTGCGCGCAAGCTCAGTGAACACGTGCGCAAGTACGGCGGCTGGATTACCCCGGAAGACATGAGCCTGCACGAGAGCACCTGGGAGACCCCGCTGGCCACAAACTACCGCGGGGTCACGCTCTACGAGTGCCCGCCCAACGGCCAGGGACTTGCAGCCATTTTGGCCTGCAATCTGGCGCGCGGCTTTGAGTTGGGCCAGATGGACGAGGCCTCGCGGGTGCATTGCATGATCGAGTGCATGCGCCTGGCTTTTGCCGACGCCCAGCGTTTCGTGTGCGACCCGGCCTTTGCGGAGATTCCGCTGCGTGAACTCTGCGCGGAGGATTACGCCTCCCGTCGGCGCGCGCTGATCAGCGAGCAGGCCGCGGTCAAGGTTGAAGCGGGCGACCCCCTGGGCGGGTCGGACACCGTTTACCTCAGTGTGATTGATGGCGAGGGCAACGCCTGCAGTTTCATTCAGAGCAATTACATGGGCATGGGCACGGGCCTGGTGGTGCCGGGCACGGGCGTGAGTCTGCAAAATCGCGGGGCGCTGTTCTCGCTCGACGAGACCCACCCCAACGCGCTGCAGGGCGGCAAGCGGCCCTACCACACCATCATACCGGCGCTGACCACGCGCGAAGGGGAGTTGCACGCCTGCTTTGGAATCATGGGCGGGCACATGCAGCCGCAGGCGCACTTCCAGGTGCTGAGTGCCATGGTGGACCTGGGCCTGAACCCGCAACAGGCGCTGGACCGGCCGCGCTGGCAGCTTGCGGCGTCAGAGCCGGGGCTGGGTGCGCAAGAGCCGGGGGGGCGGGTGCTGGTCGAGGAAGGAATGGCGTTGGACACGCTGGAAGCCCTGCGGAAGTGCGGGCATCAGCTTCGGGAACTCAAGGGCTTTGAGCGCATTCACTTCGGTGGCGGGCAGGTGATCTTGCGGGAGAACGGCCTGCTGGTCGGGGGCAGCGACAGTCGCAAAGACGGCTGCGCTGCCGGCTGGTAGCGCAGAACGCTCGCTCCATGCCCCTGGGCCGCCACTGGGCAGCTAACCAAGTCGCCAGGCGGCCATGCTCATGTTGGCCATCTGCCATGTATCGTGGATCTTGAGCGCCCGTTCACCCTCGGCCGCGCCCACGGCAACGTGTAACGGCAGCAGGTGCTCCGCACGCGGATGCGCCTGGCGCGCCCCGGGGGCCTCCAGCCAGGACGCTAGTCTTGCGCTCCGGATTTCGCCCGTCATCGCCATCGTGCTGTCGAGCCATGACTGGAACTCGGCGGCCCAGGGAGCCGTCTGCACGCTTGCAAAGTTCCCCCAGTCCAGCGCCCGCAAGTTGTGAACCGCGCCCCCTGAGCCAAGAATCAGCACGCCCTCTTCGCGCAGGGGCGCCAGCGTCCGTCCCAGGGCCAGGTGTATCGACGCATCCAGGCCCGCCAGCAGCGAAATCTGGACGACTGGGATATCTGCCTTGGGTACCGCCAACAGCAAGGGCGACCACGCGCCATGGTCGAGCCCGCGCTGAACGTCCAAGGCGGCGGCCATGCCCGCTTTGTCCAGCAATGTCGCAGCACGCCGGGCTGCGTCCGGTGCTCCGGGCGGGTTATAGACCAACTCGTAAAGGGCCTGCGGGAAACCGTAGAAATCATGAATGGCGCTGTGCTGCGGCGCCGCCGTGAGCGTCGGCTGCTCCTGTTCCCAGTGCGCGGACAGCACAAGAATCGCGCGCGGCTGGAGGCCATCAAGCAGTCCTCGCAGGAATGTGTGCGCGGGTGCGTCCGTTTCAAGCGGCAACGCGGGCGAACCATGGGAGATGAACAGAACCGGCAGCATGCAGCCTCCGGAGATAGAACGTTCGATATCGAACAACTATTCCATCCCCTGCATCAGCGGGAAGTCCAGCCCCGGAGGGATAGGCTTGCCCAGCGCGCGGCACATGGCGGCGATCTTGCCCTTATGGTCGTAGATGTGCGTGATCGTGCGCAGCACCACGTGGGCCGGCGCAAGAGTACGCTCGCCATGGAACGTTTTTACGGCGCGCGGCGAATTGAGTTCGGCTTCGCCGGCGCCCGCGAGATAGGCCGAAACTTGGGCGCTGATGCTTTCGCGAAAGGCCTCCGCTTCGGCCATGCCCGCCAGGGCTGGATCCTCGGCCTCGATGCGCCCCTGAAGGCAGCCCAACCAGTAACGCTGGGCGCCCATGACGTGCGCGAACTGCGCCAGCAGGGTGGGGTCGCCGAAGTCAGGCATCTCGCGCGCCAGTTGCTCCGCCGAAAGCTGCCCGCAATGGGCAATCAAGCCGCGCAGGGACCTCTGAGAGCGGGCATGCATGTCAAGAAGCGCGGCAGGCGTGTACATGAGAGAAGTTTACCACATGCGGCGACAGGGCATCGGTAAAGGTTGCCCCGGACCATGGCAGGTTTGCCAAACGTGGAGAGGCGGTCACAGGCCAGATTGTACTGCGTATCTGCTCGCCGGAGGCCGGTGCCGGGTTCGGGTTGTGGTGTGCTGCCGTTATAGTGAGAGCACATGAACTACGAACTCATCACCACCAAAGATGCCGCGCCGATCAAGGCGTGGGTTCACGGCGTCAAACTCGAAGACGAAGCGCGCGCCCAGCTCATCAACACGGCGCGCCTGCCCTTCATTTATAAGTGGGTTGCCGCCATGCCTGATGTGCACTGGGGCCTGGGCGCCACCGTGGGCTCCGTCGTGCCAACCAGGGGAGCCATTGTGCCCGCGGCTGTGGGCGTTGACATCGGTTGCGGCATGTGCGCTGTTCGAACCACGCTGCAGGCGAGCGACCTGCCCGATGATCTGCATGGCGTTCGCACGGCCATTGAGAAGGCGGTGCCTCACGGTCGCACCGATGGCGGAGGCCGCAACGACCGAGGCGCGTGGCAGAATCCGCCTGATGCCTATGCCGATGCGTTCAGAGCGCTCGAACAGGGCTACGGCCGAATCGTCGCCAAGTTTCCGCACATCCAGCGCAACGCGCACCCGGTGGCCCATCTGGGCACCCTGGGCACGGGCAACCACTTCATCGAGGTCTGCCTCGACGAAGCACAGCACGTGTGGTTCATGCTGCACTCGGGTTCGCGCGGAGTGGGCAACCGCATCGGCACGTTTTTCATTGAGCTGGCCAAGAAGGACCTGGGCAAACATCTCAAGAACCTGCCGGACCAGGACCTGGCCTACATGGAGGAAGGCAGCGAGCACTTCGACGACTACATGCAGGCCGTAGAGTGGGCGCAGTCCTATGCCATGCTCAATCGCCGCTTGATGATGGACGCCGTGATCCGCGCGGTGAGCGGCGTGCCCCGGATCAAGCCGTTTGGCGCCGACCTCGTGGCCGTGAACTGTCACCATAATTATGTCGCCCGTGAGATGCATTACGGCGAGCAGGTGCTGGTCACGCGCAAGGGTGCGGTGCGAGCCGGTAAGGGCGACCTGGGCATCATCCCCGGTTCCATGGGTGCCAAGAGCTACATCGTGCGGGGCAAAGGCAACGCTGAGAGCTTCCACAGTTGCTCGCACGGCGCCGGCCGCGCGATGTCGCGGGGCGAGGCCAAGCGGCGTTTCAGTCTCGCGGACCACGAGGCGGCAACAGCGGGCATTGAATGCCGCAAGGATGCCGACGTGATCGACGAGACGCCCGGTGCCTATAAGCCCATCGACGCCGTGATGGAGGCCCAGCGCGACCTGGTGGAAGTCCTGCACACGTTGCGGCAGGTGGTTTGCGTCAAGGGCTGAAGATGCAACGAACAAGGGGCAGCCCGCGGGCCGCCCCTTGCCTTGTAACGTTCCTCCTACTTGCGCCAGCCGCCCTTGGTTTCACCGAAGGCCAGCAGGGCCAGCGCCGTGCCGCAGCACTTGCCGAAGCTCTCGTGGTTGAGCCAGGTGCCGTCCTTCTCGCGCTTGAGCAGCAGCGCCTTGACCACGACCTCATTGACCTTGTCGTAAACCTTGCCGCCGGCCTCACGCGCGGCTTTGGCGGCGTAGTAGTGGCCAAACACCCAGTAGTAGGCCGCGTTGTTGTAGAGCTCCTGCAGGTGGGTCAGGGGGAAACTGCGCACGCGATCGAGTTCGCCGCGCAGGTCCACCCAGGCCAGAAGCGTCTTCTCCAGGTGCTGCTGCGTGCGGCGCTTGGCCTTGAACATGGCCAGTTCGCAGATGGCGTTGCGTCCCAGACAGCCGCGCACGTCCTGAACGTAGCCCTGCAGGCCGGGAAACTTTTCGAGCGTTCCACGGCGGTAGGCGTAGGTTTCCAGCCCGGCGATGTTGGGGTCCAGACAGCGCATGGCGTTGACCATGTTCTCGCCCGCCTTGATGGACTGGGCCGGCACCTTGATGCCGAACACGGAAGAAGCCTCATACAGCGCAAGCAGGGCCGCGGATGTGCCGAAGCTTGTGGCCTCGCCCAGTTCAGGGTAGTAGGCCCAGCCGCCCTCTTCGACATCACTGAAGGACTTGTCGGCCTTCCAGAGCGTGAAGTTGCCCTTGAGCAGCTTGCCGCCGCGCTTGATCTGCACCTCCACGGTCTCGCCGGCGTAGAACTTGGCCATGACGCGCCAGAAGAACATGTGGGTGGGGGTGTTGATGCCGGCGATGGAAACGATTTCGTCGCCGGGCTGCAGGCCGCCGTTGGCGCCGGGGCCCTGGGGCAGCAGGGACTTGATGCGGGGCGGGTCGGCCGCGTTGACGACGTCCAGTACCACGCCCAGGGATCCGGGTGAGAGTTTGGCGCGGGCCACCACAAAGCCCTCGAACTTCTGCCCGTTGCGCGTGTAGTGAACGCGCACCTGAATGCCGGCGGGAATGGTGGCTTCCAGGCCCGCCAATTGATCCGCCGAGGAGACCGGGATCCAGTTGACATGGGTCAGGCGGTCCCCGGGCTTCATGCCCAGAGCCGCGCCGCCGGGGCCGGGAACAACGGGGCCGTGGGCGGGGCGCACCATGGAGGCGCCGACGAGGATGCCCTCATCGCTGCTGACATCTTCGTTGGCGACGTAAATGCCCAGATCGCCGTCAGGCGCCAGCGTCGCCATCAATTCACCGGAAAGCGTCTGCTCGCCGCGCTTGAGGACAATCTTGACCTTCTCTCCGATCTTGAGCTTGTAGAGCTGGTTGTAGTAGTCCTGCGGGGTCAAGATGGCGGCGCCACCCAGTTCGGTGACGATGTCGCCGATGGCGCAGCCCGCGGCCTTGGCCGGCGAGAGGTCAAAGAAGCGGGTGATTTCGGGCTTGTCTCCCTTGTTGCCGCCCACTTCCATGCCCAGATAGGCGGCCCAGGCCAGGGGGATGTTGCAGGTGATGCTCTCCACCTTGTTGTCGCGTTTGACCTTGAGCGCCACCGACTGACCGCAGAAGAAACTTGTTTCCAGCAGGTAGTAATCGACGGCATTTTCGATGCGCAGGCCCTCACACTCGATGATGCGGTCGCCGGCCTTGACTCCCGCGAGGTGGGAGGGGCTGTTGATCTGCATATCCTTGACCAGCGCGCCGCCGCGATAGTCGCCATCTGTGGGGAGCTGCAGCACCAGTCCGAGCTGCCCGCGCAGTTTGTAGGCGGCCGCGGCCTCACTCATGCGCGCGGCATTGGCGCGTTCGAGCAGCGGGGTTTCGCCGTTGGTCAACTGGATCTTGAGCAGGCTGCCCACCATGCGCCGCGCGCAGGCCTGCAGCATGGCTTTGCGGTCGGCGTCGGGGGTACTCTGGTATTCCAGGGCGAGGAACTGCAGGCCCGTGGTGTAGCGCCAGTTGGCATACCAGGTGCGCAGCGGGAGTTTGCCGCGGAAAACCTGGCCCATGACGAAATCGACGGCCTTGGCCAGGGCCGGCTCGATGCGCGCCTTGTCGTAGTTGATGTGAGCGCGCAGCGCCATGCCGCACAGCGAAGTGAGGGACACGGCATCAAGCGCGTAGTCCGCCACGAACGAGAGCATGGTGCCCATGAGCAGCTCGTTCCAGGAGCCGTCTTCTTCCTGGCTCTTGAGAAGGTGCTCAATGCCTTTGGAAATGGCGGCGCTGACTTCTTCGTCTTTGGGCATGGGCCCGCTGAGGTCCAGCGGTTTCTCGGGGGCCCAGGCTTCCTGTTCGCCTTCGAGCAGCTGGGGCAGGCGAGCCTCGGGCCGGTCCTGGCGCAGGACCTTGGCTGCGGGCCTCGCCGGGTCAGTCACTGATGCCTGGCTCGGAGCCTGCAATGCCACCGCGGCAAGCGCAGTGGCCACCAGGAACATCAGGGCGGCTTTGCCGTAACTCATGGAATCCTCGCGGGGTTGATTCAAAGGTTCTGCCCCGCGCGCGGCAGGGCAGGGCGGTTCGGAAAGAAGCGGGGGAGGGTGGACCCTCCCCCGGTTGGCATTAGTTCAACACAATCGTGAAGGTGTTCTTCTTGGGGCCCCAGTTCACGATCTGGATGTAGTAGGTCGATTCCGTGGGGACCCACTCCACCCAGCAGGAGTCGCCGGGGCGGGTGTCGCTGGCAATCAGCACCTTGCCGGTGGAGTCGAAGATGAAGAGGTCGAGGTCCGTGGTGCCGTCTCCGCCCACCCAGATGGCGGCCAGCTCGCCCACGGTGAAGGTCATCTTCTCCACTACCGCACCGACCTGGGCTTCACCCTTCTCGTTCTTGCCTGCCGCGGCAATCGTGCCCCGGGCCTGCAGAACGCCCTTGGTGGAACCGCGGCCCTGCATGCCGAGCTTGGCAATGGCCTCCATGAAGGGAGAGCCTCCCTCGCCCGCCATTTTCTTGGCCTCGGCCAGCAGGGAGTCCGCCGTGATGGCGCTGCCTTCGCCCTCGGCGCTGAACTTCTTTTCCAGGGCCTTGGACTCCTTGACCTTGACCGAGGAGAGAATGCTCGAGGCTACGGCCAAGGCGCCCGCATGCTTGTTGTCGCGTCCCCAGCAGGCCAGGTCGCCGGCGAGGCGCACCAGCTGCTCGGGGCTGAACTCCGACGACTGCTTCTCCTTTGAGGGCAGCGCCGGCTTGCCTTCGTCTGCCGTTTGCGCCTGCGTGGCACGAGTGCCGGGGAAGCCAAACGCCAGGCCCAGGCCGCCCAGGAAGAAGATGTTCAAAGCCAGCGAAAGAACCAGAAGATTGCGCATGGAAGTGTACCCTTCAGTCAGTTGACTCTTGCCTCAAGTGCGGCAGGCACCCCCCGGCCTCGTTGGCCCAAGGAGAGTGACTACCGCTATGGCCTGCCCCGCGTTACACGAAATTTCAGCCGCGCTGAACAAAGTGCGCAAGCCACCTGCCGCGCCGCACGACGGCCCCAAACCGTGCGGCATGTGATTTCATGAACACGGATAAGGATAGCGGCGAGCCCCCAGGGCGGCGACAGGAAACAGGCAAAACGGCAACAAGGAGGCCTCAGGCCTCTGTGGGCTGGGCGTCGGGCTCTTCGACCGGCTCACGCTGAGGGCTAGATGCCAGGGCCTCTTCGGCGATTTTTTTCAATGCCCGCAGGTCCAGCTTTCCGCTGCCCAGCATGGGCAGATTCTCCACTTTGATGAAGTGATTGGCCTTGGGAATGAACAGGTTGGGCAGCCCCCGTTTCGTCATCTCGTCGATGACGGCAGGAATGCGTGCGGGGTCGATGGTGTGAAGCACGGCAAGTTTCTCGCCCTTTTTGTCATCCGGTACGCCTGTGACGGCAAAGACGCGCTCATCCATGCCCGCGGCTTCGCACAGGGCGTCTTCGACCTTGCCGTGGGGCACCATCTCTCCGCCAATCTTGGAGAAGCGCGACAGGCGCCCCGTGATGTAGATGAAGCCGTCTTCATCGATGCGGGCGATGTCTCCCGTGATGTACCAGCCGTCGCGGAAAGCAGCGGTCGTGAGGTCGGGCCGGTTGAGGTAACCGGTCATGACATTGGGACCCTTGACCAGCAGCATGCCGGGCTCGCCCGGCGGCAGGTCGGCCAGGGTGTCGGGATCAACCGTCTTGACCTTGATGCCGGGCAGGGGCGGGCCCACGGAGCCCCTGCGCGATCCCTTCTGGTAGAAGCCCGCGGCGCGGAAGTCCTGCGTATTGACGGAGATGACGGGCGCGCACTCCGTAATGCCGTAGCCCTCCAGGGGCTTGATGCCGAAGTGCTCTTCAAAGGCCTCGGCCAGCCTCGGCGGCAGTTTTTCCGCCCCGGTGATGAGCAGCCTCAGGCTGCCCAGCTGGGAGGGACTGGTGCGCTTCATGTAGATCTGCAGGAAGGTGGGCGTGCAGGCCGCAATGGTCGCCGCGTACTTCTCGACCATGTAGCCGACGACCGGACCGTCCAGGGGGTTGGGAACCCAGATCATGGCGCAGCCGTGATGCGTGGCCGCCCAGAGCAGGAGGTTGCCAAAGGAATGGAAGTACGGAAGGATTCCCAGCACGCGGTCGCGCGGCGCAAAATGCAGCACCTGGCCTGCGGCTTCCACGTTGCTCAGCACGTTGTAGTGGGTAAGGACTACGCCCTTGGGCTCGGCCGTACTGCCGCTTGAAAAGATGATGGCGCTTTCATCGTCGGGCCTTTCGGTGCGACGGCAGCCGCACAGCCTGCGCAGCAGCCAGATGGGGGCCAGAAAGGCTACCGCCAGGCAGAAGAGCCGCTTGAGCGTCGTGATGCCGGCAGCGATTTCCTCGAGGTGCAGGACCTGCACGTTGCCGGGCAGCTCCAGCCTGGCTTTGGCGACGAACTGCTTGCTGGTCACGATGGTCTCGATGTTCGCCTGGCTGATGGCGCTTTCGAGGCCTGAGCGGCCCACCGTGTAATTCAAGTTCACGGTGACGCGACCGGACAAAGACGCGGCGTAGTTCGTGAGGGCCCCGCCCACGCTTGTCGGCAGCAGGATGCCCACACGCCGCTGGCTGGCCCAACTGGGACGCAGGGCGCGGGCGAGGGCGATGCCCCCCGTGAGGGCTTTGATCCAGCTCACGCCCTCGCGCATGGGGTCGGCCATGGCCAGCTTGAAGGGGTGTCGGCGGGCAATGCGGATCAGAGACTCCGCCAGGGGACGCGACGAAGCCTTGCGCTCGTCCCAGGCGGCTTCAATCAGTTCGCTGACCACGCGGCGGATCTCGCCCGAAGGCGTGCCGGCCGGCAGGGGTTTGCCAAAGAGCAGCGTGACGGCATAAGGCAGGCGGCGGGGCACATGGGCCGTGCCCCGGCCGGCGGCCTGGCTGAAAAAGCTGCCCCAGATGCGGTCGAGGCAGCAGGGGATCACGGGAGTGCTGCGGCCCTTGAGGATGCGCTCAAGGCCTCGCTTGAAGGGCAGCAGCATGCCGATGCGCGAGATCTGGCCTTCGGCGAAGATGCACACGAGTTCGCCGCGGTCAAGATAGTCGCCCGCGTCCTTGAGGGCGCGCATGAGCACCTTGGGCCCCTCGCTGGTCGAGATGGGGATGGCACCCAATACCTTCATGAAGGGCTTGAGCCAGCGGTTATGGAAGTAGCCCGAATCCACGATGAAGCGCACCGGGCGGTCCACGCTGACCATGATGAACAGGCCGTCCAGCAGGGAGAGGTGATTGCACACAATCAGCGCGCCGCCCTGACGGGGCACGTTCTCCAGGCCTACGCGCTTGATGCGGTAAATCGTGTTTGTCGCCACTACCAGCAGCAGGCGCAGCAGGGCATCGGGCAGCAGGTAGAAGGTCCAGAGCGTTCCCGCCAGCATCAGGGCCGCAGCGCTGATCATGATGCCCGCGGGCGAAACCTCGGCCATGGCGAGAAAGTAGCCGGTGATGCTGCCCAGGAGCACCCCGGCAAAGGACAGCACGTTGTCCAGTGCGATCACGCCGCCGCGCTTGTCCGCCGGGGAATACCACTGGAGCAGCGTTTTGAGCGGGACGACGAGCAAGCCGCCGCAGAGGCCCACTACGGCCATGAAAGCGTGCGAAAGCGCCACGCCGGGCCGGATCAGCCCAAAGGCCAAAGTCGTGAGTCCCAGTCCGATGGCGCCCAGGGGGATAAGGCCGTATTCAACCTTGCGCGCCGACATGCGGCCGGCCAGCAGGGCACCCAAGCCGATGCCGACGCCCAACACCGCCAGGGGCGCGCCCACAAACTGCTCATCCAGCCGCAGCACCGTCTTGGCATAGACAATCACATTCTGCCCGACGAGGCTGGCCAAAGCCCAGTAGATGGCGCCGCCGATGACTGTCAGCCAGAGGATGCGCTCTGAACGGATGGCCTTCAACGCGCCACGCAGGGTGTCCACCATGCCGCCCTTTGCGCTGGCAGGCTGGACCTTGGGAATGGCAAAGGAGGCCGCCAGTCCAAGCGCTGAAAGCGAGGTCAGGACGGCGCCGACGACCCAGGGCTCGGGCGCCTGCTTGAGCAGCACGGGGCCCAGAGCCGTGCCCGCGATGATGGCGACCATGGTCAGCATTTCGAGCAGGCCGTTGCCGCTGGAAAGCCGCTCGTGGGGCAGGATCTCGGGCAGAATCCCGTACTTCGCCGGGCTGAACAGCGCGCTTTGCAGGCCCATCAGCGCCAGCACTGCCAGGCCGGGCACACTGGAATCCGCGGGGTTCAGGAGCACCAGCGTGGCCGCTGACATCAAGACCAGCTCCAGGACCTTCATGGCGATGATGACGCTGCGCTTGGAGCAGCGGTCTGCCAGGGCGCCCGCGGGCAGCGAAAACAGCATGAGGGGTACGGTCAGGACGACGAGGGCCAGCATGGCCTGCTTCTGCGCGGCGGCGTCAAGCTCGGCGCCGGGGCGCAGCGTCTGCTCCACGACGCGCATGCCGAGCAGGATGACGACCATCTTCCAGGCATTGTCGTTGAACGCGCCGAAGAACTGGGCGATCAACAGGCCCAGCAACGGTCTTCGAGCGGTAGTCGGCGCGTCGGTCATTTGCATAATGTAGTTATAAAAACATAGCCCGTGGTTTCCGGCGCGCAAGCCAAATCGCCCGCGATTGCACGGCCCGCCCTACGAGGGGAGTTTCTTGGCCACCGGCATGCGGCGACCCGCGCCAAAGGCATAGCGCGAAACCCGCAGCACGATGGGCGCCTGGCGCCGCTTGAACTCGGCGACTTCGACCATGCGCGCCACGCGCCGCGCCAGAGCTGCATCCTGGCCCTGGGCCACGAGGTCTTCGATGTCGAGCCGGCCATCGAGGTAGCCCTCCAGCAGGGCGTCAAGCTGGGCGTAGGGGGGGAGGCTGTCCTGATCGGTCTGGTTTTCGCGCAGTTCGGCCGAGGGTGCCTTGGTGTGGGTGTCCGGCGGAATCTCGGCGAAGCGTCGTGCCATCTCGTAGACGCGCATCTTGGACAGGTCTCCGATGACTTCAAGCGCGCCGCACATGTCGCCGTAAAGCGTGCTGTAGCCGACGGCCAGCTCACTCTGGTTGCCCGTGGCCAGCACCAGCGAACCTTCGGCGTTGCTGCGCGTCATGAGCACCAGCCCGCGGATGCGGGCCTGCAGGTTTTCTTCGGCCAGGCCGCCGGGTTTGCCGCAAAGCGTGCGCAGGTTTTCAAAGGCACCATCGATGGACAGAATCTCAAAGCCAATGCCCAGGGCCTGGGCCAGGTGGCGGCTGTCCTCTACGCTGCCGCGGCTGGAGAAGCGGGTGGGCATGGTGATGCCTTTGACGTTCTCGCGGCCCAGGGCACGCTGGGCAAGGCAGGCTACCAGGGCGCTGTCGATACCGCCGGAAAGGCCAAGCAGTGCTTTGGCAAAGCCGGTCTTCCTGAAGTAATCGCGGATGCCAAGGCAGAGTGCTTCGATCTGGTCGGCGATGTCGTCCTCTGCCCAGGTTTGGGGCTGGTTGGCGCGTGCCGCCAGATGTTCGACGGCCACCACGTCGTCGCCGAAAAGGCGGCCGCGGGCGCAGGTCAGGCCGTCGGCCCCCACGGCGAGACTGCCGCCGTCAAAAATCAGATCGTCGTTACCGCCCCACTGGTTACAGAGCAGCAGGGGGCGCCCAAGCCGGCGCGCGACGGCGGCGCAGAGCTGTTCGCGCAGGCGATGCTTGCCTTCCTGCCAGGGTGAGGCGCTGATGTTGATGAGCAGGTCCGCCCCCCGGCGCACGCATTCGTCGGCCGGGTCATGGCCGTATTCCACGCGGCCAAGCACGCTCTCTTCCACCCAGACATCCTCGCAGATCAGCACCCCCAGCTTGCGGCCGCGGAACTCGGCCACGCAGGGCGTGAAATCCGGCTCGAAGTAGCGCCGCTCGTCAAAAACATCATAGGTGGGGAGCAGGGCCTTGCGCTTGACGGCCAGCACACGGCCGCTGTCGCACAGGACGGCGGCGTTGCTCAAGGGCTTGCCCCGGGGTTTGTCGCTGGCCAGCACCAGCCCGAACAGCAGCCCGCAGCGCAAGGCGGCGGATAGCTGCACCAGGCGGTCACGGGCGGCCTCATTGCGCGCCACAAAACGGCTCTGGAGCATGAGGTCGTGGGGCGGGTAGCCGCACAGGGCAAGTTCAGGGGCAACGCAGAGTTCGGCCCCGTCGGCTACGGCCTGCCGGGCGGCCGCCTCGATGCGGGCCACATTGCCGTCGAAGTCGTTGACGGTGGGGTTGAGCTGCAACAATGCGATCTTCATGGTGCGCCTGATTATGCTACGCTCTGCGCCCTTTGCGAATGTCAGGTGAGCGATGATCGGTTACTACAACATTAATCCCGGGGGCAGCGGCATGCCCGAAGACGCCTTTGGCCCCCGCTTTTTCAAGACGCGCTTTTACACCTGGATCCGGGAGGCGTGCAGCATTGACGGCACCGTGCCGGTGCTCGAGATCATGCTGACATCCGGCCAGGTGCTGGACGTGTCGCACATTTCCGAGCTGAAGGACGACTACATGCTGGTCAGCGCCTTCATCGATGAGCGGGACTGCGCGGACACCTACCACACCTACATCCGCTACCAGACCATCTACTGCATCAACGTGCTGAACAAGTCGCGCAAGGAGCGGACCATGGGCTTTAACGTGGCCCATGAGCCGCGCCTCATTGCCAGCGAGTCGCGCCTCCAGAAGGCCGCCGCCGAAACGGCCCAGGAGTACACCAAGCGCCTCGAGCGCGAAAACGAAGAGGAAAAGAAAGACAACAAGAAGCAAACCAGGCGCCGCGCATCCAAGCCCCACGCCAAGTAGCGCCGCGTTGAATGAGAACAGGGAGCCCCAGGGCTCCCTGTTTGAACTTGCGAGACTGTTCAACGCGTGTGGCGCAGGGCATCCAGCGCAAAGGCCGTGGCCAGCACCGGGCTGCCTTCCTGCCACTTGGGGTTCTTGTTCACCCAGCTGCCATCAGTGCCCTGGAGCTTGCCGAGCTGCTCGACCAGTTCCGCGCGCCAGTCATGCTTGAAGCCGCGGTCGTCCTCGATTGTGTCCTCACCCAGAGCCTTGAGGGTGCGGGCGAAGCTGACGTAGTAGTAGAAGAGGCCCTGGTCGAACTGGCTCTGCTTGCGATAGCCGGGCACCTTGTTGAGCACATAGTTCTTGCGAACCCAGCCCAGGGCAAGCTTGACCGGCAGGCTGTCCTTCTTCAGGCCGGCAAACAGATAGGCGCGCAGCAGGTTGTAGGTCATGGTGCCGTAGCTGTGCAGGGTCACCGTGCCGTCCTCGTTTTCCGTGCGCTCTTCGGACATGCTCGAATCTTCACTGTAGATGGACCCGCCGTAATCAGGGCTGTCGGGGCCGGCGGCCTTGATGGTCTTGCCGTCCTGGGTCTTGGCCGTGAAGTCAGCGCTCTGCAGTTCGCCCGCGTTGTGATTGCGCTTGAGGAACACCAGCGCGTCCTGCCAGACCGGGTCGTCACTTGCCACGCCGCAGGCCTTCAGGGCGTCCATGGCGTAAATCGTGGTGCTCATGTTGGCCGCGGGCTTGCCCTCTTCAATCTTCTTGGGCAGTTCTTCCTTGCTGTAGGCCCAGCCGCCAAAGCCCACGTTGCCGCGCTTGTATTCGGCGGCGGGTCCGGTGGGGTTGCCCACCTGGGACTGTTTGAGGTAGTCGCGGGCCAGCTCGATCTTCTGGGTCAGTTTGCCCTTCCAGGCGCCGGCGGCGTTGAGGTCGGCCATGAGCTGGGCGACGATGCCGGTAATGTATACGGCGCGCTGGCCCTTCATGGCGGGCATGACCTTCTCGGGCATCAGGGAGAACCCGCCCGAGGCTTCCTGGCTGTCGATCACGAATTCGACGCTGGCCTTGATGCGCTCATCGGACTCATTCCACACCTTGGAACCGTAGAGGCCCTGAAGCACCAGAGCCGTGTACGCGATGTTCATCGACTTGGGGCCCCAGCCCGAGTCGATGCCTTTGTTCTCCGGTTTGCCCTGCACGTTGTATTGCGTCAGCAGGTACTGCCATGCCTTCTCAATCAAGGCGTCGCGGGCATCCGGCTTGGCCTGCAGGGGTTGGGCCTTGGCCGGGGCATCGGGCTTGGCCGATATCGACTCGGCTTTGGCTTGCCTGGGGTTGGGGCGCTGCGCCTCCTGCTTCACGCAGCCCAGCGCCAGCGTCAGCGCGGCTGCCAGAATCGTCAGTTTGCTCATGGTCATGGCTCCTGTTCGCATCGTTCGCTCCAATATCAAGTGTTTCCGAAGTCCGATCGATCTGACTGAAAAACTAGAACAGCGGCACCTGCATGTTGCGGGCCTTGAAGATGGCATCGACGCCCAGGTAGCGGCCGGAGGCCGAAATGGCCAGGGTGAAGCCCATGAGCCCAAAGGCCAACGCCTCAGTGCGCGCGGCCGTCTCGCCGAGATACCAGAGCAGGGCCATGAGCCCGAGCGCCGTCGCGGCGACTCGCGTCACCGCCCCGGCAAGGGTCATGAGCCCGAACAGGATTTCCGCTCCCACGATGACCCAGGCCGTGACCAGCGGGTTCTGCGCGGCGGGCTCCAGAACCAGCGAGTTGTACCACTCGGGCGGGTGCTGTAATGCTGCGCGATAGCTTTCAATCAGGCGCCGCGTCCCCTCCGTGCTGCCGGACAGCCAGCCGTCGTAGAACTTCGTCACCCCTGCCTGCAGCCAGACATACCCGACAAAGAGCCGCATGGGCAGCAGTACCGCCAAGGGGGCCGTGGGGCCTGAAAGGAACTGGGGCACGCGACGGGTTTCATCGGCCATGGCGCAATCTTAGCACGAAGGGCCGCCCCTTTGCAGGCACGGCGCGTGGCAGAAGGTCCCTGCCGCTTTTCAGGCATCCAGCGCCAGGGCCGTGCCGCGTCGAAACAGCAGGGAGGCCACAAAGAAAAGCACGGCGACGACGACGATACCCGGCGCGGGCGGCACGCTGAAGTAATCTCCAAGCACCAGGCCGGCGACGCAGGAGGTGACGCTGACGCAGAGCGCGCCCCAGAACATGCCGCGATAGCTGCGCGCCACATTCTTGCTGGCGGCGGCCGGTACCACCATCAATGCGTTGACCAGCAGAAGACCCACGGCCCGCACGCAGACGCTGACGACCAGCCCCAGCAGCACGATCAGGATGAAGTCGTAACGCGCGGGCCGGATGCCGCGAGCCTGAGCCAGAGGCCTCGATACGGCCAGGAGGGCGAACGGATTGGAGTACAGACCAACGAGCACGAGAGAGAGGCCTGCTGCGGCCGCCAGGGCTGCCAGGTCCGTGGTATCCAGAAACGTGACGCGGCCAAACAGGTAGGCGTGCAGGTCACTGTATCCCTGGGCGCGGTGATAAAGGATGACGCCAACGGCCAGGGAGCCGGCCAGGGCGACGCCCAGCAGCGTGTCCAGCGAGAGACCCGAGCGCTGGCGCATGGCGGCAATCAGCAGGGCGACGACGACTCCCGCCGCGATCATGGTGGCGATGGGGTCGACACCGATCAGCAGGCCCAGGGCCACGCCGCTGAGCGTGCTGTGGGCGATGGCGTCGGAGAAAAACGACATGCGATTGCTGACCACCAGCGTGCTGAGCGAGCCCGCCGCCAGCGAAAGGCAGAGCACGGCCGCCAGAATCACGGCCTGCCAGTCCACAGTGAAGTAGCGCGCGATGATCTCGATCATCAGTGTCCGTGGTGGTGGTCAGGCCCGTGTGCGTGGGTGTGCGGCACAGGCCGGTGGTGGTCGTAGACGGCCTTGCCGCTGCCGAACACGCGCGCGATGGTCTCGGCCGTCAGGAGGTCGCCGGCCTTGCCCTCGCACATCAGCACGCGATTGAGGCAGAGCACACGGTCGGAGATGTCGGCGACGACGCTCAGGTCGTGGCTGACCAGGATGGCTGCCGCGCCGTGCGCGCGTACTTCGTGCAGAATCAGGTCGTTGAAGGCCGCCTCGCCCTCGATGTCCACGCCGGCCGCGGGTTCATCGAGCAGCAGGAGTTGCGCTCCCTCTCCCAGCGCCGCGGCCAGCAGCACGCGCTGCAGTTCGCCGCCGGAGAGTCCGCCCAGGCTCTTGTGCAGCAGGGCCCCCGCGCCCACGCGCTCGAGCATGGCCGAGACGCTCTTCCTCACGCGCGTCGCGATACCAAACGCCACGGGCCGGCGCTGCAGCGTCAGCGCCAGGAATTCCAGCACTGTCATGGGCAGGGTGCGGTCGAAATTCAGGCGCTGGGGCACATAGCCCATGCGGCCGTTCACGCGAATGCTGCCGCGGAAGGGAAGCTGTCCCAGGATGGCCTTGAGCAGGGTCGTCTTGCCCGCTCCGTTGGGCCCGATCAGGGCCGCAAATTCGCCGGGCCCGAGGCTGAAGCTGACATGCTCCACGAGGGCTCGCCCGCCGATCTCGACGCTGACGTTCTCGACGCTGAGGACGGGGGCAGTCATTGCGGTTACTTCAAAGCCTCCAGAACGGCCTGCAGATTCTTGCGCATGGTTTCCTCGTAGGCCGTGGCCGAGGGCTTTCCGATCTCGAAGGGGTCCAGCTGAGCGAGCTTCACGCCCAGGCTTTTGGCCAGAGTCTCGCTGGCCGCAGGGTCGTGGCCGGGCTCGGTGAAAATGGCCTTCGCGCCGCTTTTGCGGATGGCAGCCTCCAGGGACCGGCGCTCCTCCAGCGTGGGCTCTTTGCCGGGCAGCTTGCGCAGGAAGCCCAGGTTCTTGAGTTCGAACTCACGGGCGAAGTAGGCAAAGGCATCGTGGTCGGTCACGAAGCTGCGGTCAGGCAAAGTGGCCAGCCGCGCCTTGGAGTCGTCGCGCAGCTTGAGCACCCGCGCCTGAAACTCGGAAGCGCGCTTGAGGTAACCTTCGCTGTTGGACGAATCCAGCGACGCCATGGCCCTGGCCATGGCTTGGGCCTGAAAGGCTGCGCCCTCGCAGGAGAGCCACACGTGGGGGTCCTGCTCGCCGTGGTCGTGGCCATGGTCGTGCAAATCGCCTCCCGGGGCGATGAGAAAGCTCTTGGGGATTTGTGCGCTGCAATCCACCAGCGTGATGCCCGCCGCCGCCGCCAGTTTCGCGGCGTCGAATGTCTCGAGTTTCAGGCCGTTGATCAAAAGCAGATGGGCGCCCTCCAGTCTTCGCCGGTCCTCGGCTGTGGCCTCGAAACTGTGGGGGTCGGTGCCTTCGCGCGGCAATAACTGAACCGTGGCGGACTCTCCCGCCACGGCCATGGCCAGGGCGGCAAGATGGGTGGTCGAGGCCATGACCACCAGCTTCTCTCCCGGCCGCACTGTGCGCGTGCCGCCGCCGCTGCAGGAAGTCAGCAGGAGCGAAAACAGCAGAAACATGGCGGTGCGCATCACGGCCCCGGAAGATGAAAGCCAGGCTACGTTAGCCGACAGGCTATTTATTGCAACCGGGTTGCAGGTTGCCGGCGCTTGTCTGCGCGTTCTGCATCGTCGGGCCGCGCCCCTTGGTCACGCCGCGTGGCCGGGCCTCTGGTGCCTCGCGGCCTTCAG
>ERZ761602.3109-NODE-3109-length-24268-cov-197.368810_pt1 | contig 24268 bp, 18 predicted proteins | sample MGYA00512165_ERZ761602 | MGnify/ENA primary metagenome ERZ761602 (study PRJEB28899, sample SAMN02445085) | bioreactor sludge metagenome | biome: EBPR sludge; isolation source: Thorneside wastewater treatment plant | place: Australia: Brisbane, Thorneside...
AGTTCGGCGTTGAGGACGACCTTGCGCGTACCGCCGAGGCGCGTATCGGGATAGAACGGGTCCACCGGCCCCAGACTTGCCGTCTCGAAGCCACGCACCGAGCCGACACCGCCGGCGTAGAAGTTCTTGTAGAACGGCAGCGTCTGCCCCTCGAGCCCCTCCGCGTAACCGAGCTCGCCATAGAGCATCAGGATCAGATCCTTGGTCAACGAGAAGAACTGCTGATTGGAATAGGTCAGGCGATAGAACGAAAGATCGACACCCGGTATCGCGACCTCGACAGCCGCCTTCTGGACGCCACCACCGGTGGTGTAGATCGCGCTGTTGCGCGTGTCCCGGGTCCACGACACGGTCGCCGGCAGGGTGATGTTCGAGTCGCCGTGCTCCCTCTGGAACTGGATGTACTGGATCGGCGTCGCGATGGTGATCGGCGTGATGTCGATCGTCGTCTGGTCGATCGCCAGCCCGACGTTGAGCATGTCCTTCTCGTCGAGCGGGAAACCGAAGCGGATGCCGCCGCCGTACGAGGTCGACTGGAAGGCGTAGCCGAGCGAGGTCGGGTTGAGCGTGCGGTAGTAGAGGTCGAAACCCTGGCTGATGCCATCGACGGTGAAATAGGGGTTGGTATAGTTGATGCCCAGCGTGCGGTTCAGCTTGCCGGTATTGATCTGCAGACCGAGGTGCTTGCCGCTGCCGAAGATGTTGGTCTGCGAGATCGAGCCCGAGAGAATCACTTTCTCGGCCGTCGAATAGCCGGCGCCGATCGAGATGTTGCCGGTCGACTTCTCGGCCACGTTGACATTGACGTCGACCTGGTCGATGGTTCCCGGCACCGGCGGTGTCTCGACGTTGACTTCGTTGAAGTAGCCGGTGCGGTCGATCCGCTCGCGCGACTTGGCGACCCGGTCGGCATCGTACCAGGCACCCTCCATCTGCCGCATCTCCTGCCGGATCACTTCGTCGCGCGTCTTGCTGTTGCCGGTGATATTGACGCGGCGGACGTAGGTACGCTTGCCGGGATCGACGAAGATGGTGAAAGCCACCTGCCGCTTCTCCTTGTCGAGTTCTGGCGCCGCATTGACGTTGGCGAAGGCGTAGCCCTGATGGCCGAGCTTGTCGGTGATCGCCTTGGTGCTCTCGTTCAGCCGCTCGCGCGAGAACACCTCGCCCGCCCGGATCTTCACCAGCTTCCTGAACTCCTCTTCGGGCAACGTCAGGTCGCCGGCCAGCTTGACCGAGGAGACGAGATAGCGCTCGCCTTCGTTGATGCTGATCGTGATGTAGATCTCTTTCTTGTCGGGCGTGATCGACACCTGGGTCGACTCGACGCTGAACTCCAGGTAGCCGCGATCCAGGTAGTACGAGCGCAGCGTCTCGAGGTCCGCCGACAACTTCTGCCGCGAGTACTGGTTGTCCTTGGTGTACCAGCTGATCCAGCCACCCGTCTTCTGCTGCATGACGGCCAGCAGGTCCTTCTCGCGAATGGCATTGGCGCCGACGATGTTGATCTGCCGGATGCTCGCCGGCTCACCCTCGTCGACGGTGAAGTTGATCGCCACCCGGTTGCGCTCCAGCGGTGTGACGGTCGTCGTGATCGTCACCGCGTACCTGCCGCGCGTCAGATACTGTCTCTTCAGCTCCTGCTCGGCCTTCTCCAGCGTTGCCCGGTCGAAGGTCCGCGCGACGGCGACGCCCACTTCCTTCAGACCCTTGATCAACTGCTCCTTGTCGAACTCCTTCAGGCCGACGAAATCGATCTGCGCGATCGCCGGACGCTCTTCGAGAACGACGATCACCACGCCACCATCCATCTCGATGCGGACATCCTTGAAGAAGCCGGTGGCGAACAGCGCCTTGATCGCCTGCGCCGCCTTCTCGTCAGTCATCGTGTCGCCGACCTTGACCGGCAGGTAGCTGAAGACCGTTCCGGCCTCGACGCGCTGAATCCCTTCAACGCGTATGTCACGGACGGTGAACGGCTCGATCGCTGCTGCTGCAGAAGCAAGGAGAGAGGCCATCAGACCTGCGAGCAGGTTTTTCTTCATAAGCTCAGCCGGAGAACAAGCGGTTGATATCGTTGTAGAAGGCGAACGCCATGAGCATGAGCAGCAAGGTCAGCCCGATCTGTTGGCCGATCTCCATCGTGCGCTCGGAAAGGGGCCCGCGCTTGATTATTTCCACCAGATAATACAGCAAATGCCCGCCATCCAGAATCGGGATCGGCAGCAGGTTGAGGACGCCGAGGCTGATGCTCACCAGTGCCAGGAACTTGAGATAGTAGTCAACCCCGAGCTTCGCCGACTGGCCGGCATAGTCGGCGATGGTCACCGGCCCACTGAGGTTGCGCCACGAAACCTCGCCGGTGATCATGCGACCGATCATCACCAGGGTGAATGCCGACTTGTCCCAGGTCTCGGCGAACGCCTTGCCCAGCGCCGACACCGGTCCGTAGCGAACGGTGACCATCAGTTGCTCGCGGGTCTGCCCACCGTCGCGCACCGCGGCACCGATGCGCCCGATCTCCCGCCCCTGTTCGTCGACCGCAGACGGCTGCACCGTCAGCCGCTGCGGCAATCCGTGGCGGAGAATCTCGACCTGCAGCGTCTTTCCCGGTGACTGGCGAACGACGCGGACGAGATCGGCCCAACTGTGGATCGGCTCACCATCGATGTCCACGATCTCGTCACCGGCTTGCAGCCCGGCGGCCTCGGCCGCGCTCCGGGCGCCGACGCTGCCGATGATCGGCGGCAGGCGCGGCCGGTGGAGGCGCAGGCCCAGCCTCTCGAGCGCATCCCCCTGCCAACCCGACTGCCGCACGGCCGCCAGATCGAGGCGACGAACGATGATCTCCTGCCGCTGGTTGAGCAACTCGAGATCAACCTGATCGTCATCGACCGCCCTTTGCAGCAGCAACCAGCGCATCTCCTGCCAGGTCTGCACCTTGTCGCCACCAACCCGGAGCACCAGTTCGCCGTCGTCGAGTCCGGCGGCTGCGGCCGGACTCGACAATACGGGCGAACCGAGAATCGGCCGGAACTCCTCGCTGCCGTACCAGAACAGGCCCCAGTAGAGCAGCACGGCAAGGAGGAAGTTGGCCGCCGGTCCGGCGGCGACGATCACCATCCGGCGGGCGACCGGCTGCCGGTTGAAGCTGCGGTGCAGTTCGGCGGGCGCCACTTCGCCTTCACGCTCGTCGAGCATCTTGACATAGCCACCGAGCGGAAAGGCGGCGATCGCCCATTCGGTGCGGTCGCGACCCCAGCGTCGCACGAACAGTGGTCGCCCGAAGCCGACCGAAAAACGCAGTACCCGGACCCCCGCCCAGCGCGCCGCGAGATAGTGCCCGAACTCATGCACGACGACCAGGATGCCGAGCACGACGGCGAACGCGACGAGATAGTAGAGAAAGCCGCTCATGCGCAGACGCCTGCGACCAGGCACTGCTCGGCAGCCTGGCGCGCCGCCCGGTCGGCTGCCAGCACCTCGGCCAGCGAAGCGGGCTCACGTCCGGCCGGCAGGTGGTCCATGACTTCCTCGATCAGCCGCGGGATCGCGGTGAAACCGATACGGCCCGCGAGGAAGGCCTCTACCGCCACCTCGTTCGCCGCGTTGAGGGTCGCCGACGCCGTACCGCCTGCCCGCAGTGCGCGATACGCCAGCGCCAGGCAAGGACAGCGCGCGAAATCCGGGCGCTCGAAGTGCAGGCCGGCGATGGCGCAGAGATCGAGCGGCGCGACGCCGGCGGCAATGCGCCGCGGATACGCCAGCGCGTGCGCGATCGGCGTCCGCATGTCCGGATTGCCGAGTTCGGCGATCACCGAGCCGTCGGCATACTGGACCAGCGAATGGACGATGCTCTGCGGATGGATGATGACCTGGATCCGCTCGGCCGGCAGATTGAACAGCCAGCGGGCCTCGATCACTTCGAGCCCCTTGTTCATCATCGTCGCCGAATCGACGGAAATCTTCCGGCCCATGACCCAGTTCGGGTGCGAACAGGCTTCGTCCGGGCCGACGGAGTCGAGATCGGCCAGCGGACGGCCACGAAACGGCCCGCCCGATGCCGTCAGGCACAAACCGAGCACGCCGCTCGCCTGCGGATCACCCGCATAATCACCCGGCAGCGACTGGAAGATCGCATTGTGCTCGCTGTCGATCGGCAGCAGGGTGGCGCGGTTGTCGCGCACGGCACGCATGAAGACTGCGCCGGCCATCACCAGCGCCTCCTTGTTCGCCAGCAGGATCTTCTTGCCGGCGACTGCCGCCGCCAGCGTCGGCGGCAGCCCCGCAGCGCCGACGATCGCCGCCATGACGGCATCGACCTCGGGTAGCTCTGCCATCCGCACCAGTGCCGCCGGCCCATGGCTGACGGCGGTGGCGCAGCCGGCAGCCCTGAGGCGCTCGGCCAGTTCGGACGCCAGCGCTGCGTCGCCGACCACCGCGTGCTGCGGCCGAAACTCCAGGCATTGCTCGTAGAGGCGGTCGCTCTGCCGATGCGCACAGAGCGCGACCACCCGGTACAGATCGGGATGGCGCCGCACCACATCCAGCGTGTTGACGCCGATCGAACCGGTCGAGCCAAGGATCGTCAGCCGCTGCATGAAGGTGCCGCCGCCGCTCAACCCTTGGTCACCAGCCAGACCAGCGCGACCAGCGGCATGGTCGAGGTGAGGCTGTCGATCCGGTCGAGCACGCCGCCGTGCCCGGGCAACAGGTTGCTGCTGTCCTTGAGGCCGGCCTGTCGCTTGAGCAGGGACTCGAACAGGTCGCCGACGACGCTGATCGCCGTCAACAGCAGCAGAACGGGCACCAGCAGCAGCAGGTTCCCGGCCAAAGCGACCGGCAGGCGCGACGACAGCAGCAGACCATAGGCGAGCACCAGCACGCCACCGCCGACCGCTCCTTCCCAGGTCTTCCCGGGACTGATTGCCGGCGCCAGCTTGTGCCTGCCGAAGCGGCGGCCGCTGAAGTAGGCGCCGATGTCCGCCAGCCAGACCACGGCCATGATCGCCAGCACCGCCAGCGGACCAGCCTGCCGCAACTGGACCAGCGCCAGCCAGAGCGGCAGCAGCAGGACGGCTCCGGTCGCCAGCGCCGGGATCGTCCGGGCAAGAGGCCAGCGCCGCTGCAGCCAGACCGGTGCCAGCAGCAACCAGAAGACCGCCGCCGGCAGGTAGAAGGAGACGCCGAGCCGCCACGCCGACTCGGCGAATCCCTCCGCCAGGCCGACCGCCGCCGGTTCGGCCATCGCCACCAAGAGGCAGACCGTCGCCAGAGCGATGCCGAGCGCGATCCTGGGCGCGCCCGCGAGCTGCATCAATGCCCCCCACTCCCAGGCCGCCAACGCGGCGACGGCGGTGACGAAAAGCAGCCAGCCGAGTGGGGGCAGATAAAACAGCGCCAGCAGGAAAGCCGCAAGCAGGACGACCGCGGTGAGCACCCGCGTCCTAAGCATCGACTCGCGGACCCGTCGCCGGCGCCGATGCCGGCGGGGCACTCAGCAACTGCTCACTGGTGCGCCCGAAACGGCGCTCGCGCTGCCGATACCACGCCAGCGCGGCGTCGAAAGCGAGCGCGTCGAACTCCGGCCACAGCACCTCGGTGAAGTAGAGTTCGGAATAGGCCAGTTGCCAGAGCAGGAAGTTGCTGATCCGCTGCTCACCGCCGGTACGGATGAAGAGATCGGGTTCCGGCGCATAGCTCATCGCCAGGTGCGGCGTCAGGTCGGCCTCGTCCCAATCGCCCCTGCGTTCCGGGTTCGCCAGCAGCATGCGCCTGGTCGCCTGCAGGATGTCCCAGCGGCCGCCATAGTTGGCGGCGATCGTCAGGACGAGGCGACTGTTGGCTGCCGTTCGTTGCTCGGAGGCGTCGATCAGCGCCTGCAGGTCGGGCTCGAAACGCGCCAGATCACCAATCACCCGCAGGCGCACGCCATTGCGATCGAGCTTCCTGACCTCTTCCTTGAGGACACGGACGAAGAGCTGCATCAGCAGCGAGACCTCGTCCTGCGGTCGGCGCCAGTTCTCCGAACTGAAGGCGAACAGGGTCAGGTACTCGATGCCACGTTCGAGGCAGCAGCGGACCATCGTCCGCACCGTCTGGACACCGCGGCGATGACCGGCGAAGCGCGGCAACAGGTGCTTCTTCGCCCAGCGCCCATTGCCATCCATGATGATCGCCACATGCCTGGGAACGGCCAGTGCTGGCGGAACATCGCGCGTCGAGCTGGCAAAACGCTGCATTCTGATCACCTCGTCGGCAGCGGTCAGATCGCCATCAGCTCGGTTTCCTTGTGGCTGAGCTGCTTGTCGATCTCCGCCACGTAGCGGTCGGTGAGCTTCTGGATCTCGTCCTGGGCGCGGTGCTCGTCGTCCTCGGAACACTCCTTGTTCTTGAGCATTTCCTTCAGCGTCGCGATCGCGTCACGGCGGAGGTTGCGCACCGCCACCTTGGCCGCCTCGCCCTCGCCCTTGACCACCTTGATCAGGTCACGACGGCGTTCCTCGGTCAACGGCGGCATCGGCACGCGGATCAGATCCCCCTGTGCCGAAGGATTGAGACCAAGGTCGCAGTCCCGCACCGCCTTCTCGAGCTTGGCCAGCATGTTCTTCTCCCATGGCTGGACGCCGAGCGTCCGGGAGTCGATCAGGGTGACGTTGGCCACCGTGTTGATCGGCACCGAGGAGCCGTAATACTCGACATGCACATGGTCCAGCAGGCCGACATGGGCACGCCCGGTACGCACCTTTGCCAGGTCCACCTTGAGTGTCTCGACCGTTCTCTGCATCTTGTGCTCAGCCGTTTTCTTGACTTCTGCTATCGCCATTTGCCACTCCCCTCAGCAATAGACCAGGGTGCCTTCGTTGTCGCCCATCGTGACCCGCTGCAGCGCCCCCGGGTTGAATATCGAGAAGACATTGATCGGCAGTTTCTGGTCACGACAGAGAGCGAATGCCGTCGCATCCATCACCGCCAGATTGCGCGCGATCGCGTCATCGAAACTGATCCGGTCATAACGGACGGCATGCGGATCCTTCTTCGGGTCGGCCGAGTAGATGCCGTCCACCTTGGTCGCCTTGAGAACGATTTCGGCGCCGATCTCCGCCCCGCGCAGAGCCGCCGCGGTGTCGGTGGTGAAGAAGGGATTGCCCGTTCCACCGGAAAAGATCACCGTCCGCCCCTGCTCCAGATAGCGGATGGCCTTCGCCCGAATATACGGCTCGACCACCTGCTCGATGTTCAACGCCGACTGCACGCGCGACACCATCCCCGCCGAACGCATCGCATCGTGCAGTGCGAGACCGTTCATCACGGTCGCCAGCATGCCCATGTAGTCGGCCTGCGCGCGGTCCATGCCGCGCGCCGCCGGCGCCACGCCGCGGAAGATGTTGCCGCCGCCGATGACCACACCGACCTGCACGCCGAGGTCGACGATCGCCTTGATCTCGGACACGATGCCGGTGATGGTCTGCCGATTGATGCCATAGGCGTCGCCACCCATGAGCGCTTCGCCGGAGAGTTTGAGGAGAATGCGACGGTACCTCGGTGACTGGGCTGACATCGGCTTCTGGCTCCTGCGGTCAGGCTGCTACCTCTGGGCAGCAGCGGCGGCCTGCGCCGCCACTTCGGCGGCAAAGTCGTTCGAACGCTTGGCGAGACCCTCGCCAACGACAAAAAGCGTGAAGCCGGCGATCGACGCCCCCTTGCTCTTCAGCAACTGGGCAATCGTCTGCTTGCCGTCCTCGGCCTTGACGAAGACCTGCCCGAGCAGGGTCACCTCGTTCAGGAACTTCTGTACCGAGCCGTCGACGATCTTTTCGATCATCGCCTCGGGCTTGTTCGCTTCGCGCGCCTTCTCCGCCGCAATCCGGCGTTCGCTGTCGATCAGTTCGGCGTCGATGCCCGAGGCATCAAGTGCCTTCGGCTTCGCAGCCGCGATGTGCATCGCCAGATCCTTGCCCAGTTGATCGTCGCCGCCGCTGTAATCGACGAGGACGCCGATCTTCGCCCCGCCATGGACGTAGGCACCAAGCCTGCCGCTGGCGGCGACGCGGACGAAACGACGGACCGACATGTTCTCGCCGATCTTGCCGACCAGCGCCGTACGCGTCGATTCGACGGTGCCGTCGCCCATCGGCAGCGACGAGAGGGTGGCGACGTCAGCCGGGTTCTCGCGCAGCACGAGGCCGGCACAGTCGCTCGCCAGGCGCAGGAACTCGTCGTTCTTGGCAACGAAGTCGGTCTCGCAGTTGATCTCGATGATGGCACCGAGCTTGCCATCCGGCGTCCGCTCGATCGCCACGACGCCCTCGGCAGTGATGCGGCTGGCTGCCTTGCTCGCCTTCGACCCGAGCTTGACGCGCAGGATCTCTTCCGCCTTGCCGATGTCGCCGCCGGCTTCGGTCAACGCCCTCTTGCACTCCATCATCGGCGCGTCGGTTCTCTCGCGCAACTCTTTCACCATGCTTGCGGTAATTTCCGCCATTTCATTCTCCACTTGCAGGCGCCGGCCGGCTGGCCGCAGCACCCGTCATCCAGTACAGTTGCAGCGCGCGCGGCGGTGCCGCCGCGGGCGCACCTGCCAGCCGGCAAGAACTGCCGCAGGCAGGGACTTCGGGCAGGATCAGTCGCCCGCCTCTTCCTCGAAGAACTCGTCGCCGGCGACGACATCGATCAGCTCCTCGACGAACTGACTGCGGCCTTCGAGGACGGCATCGGCAACACCGCGGGCATAGAGACGGATCGCGCGCGAAGAGTCGTCGTTGCCAGGGATGACGTAGTCCACGCCATCGGGCGAGTGGTTGGTATCCACAACCGCGACCACCGGGATACCCAGCTTGACGGCCTCGGTGATGGCGATCTTGTGGTAACCGACGTCAATCACGAACAGCGCATCGGGCAGCGAGGCCATGTCCTTGATGCCGCCGATCGACTTGTGCATCTTGTCCAGCTCGCGCGTCAGCATCAGCGCCTCTTTCTTGCCGAGCCGGTCGAGCGAGCCGTCCTCGCACATCAACTCCAGTTCCTTCAGGCGCTTGAGCGATTGCTTGATGGTCTTGAAGTTGGTCAGCATGCCGCCCAGCCAGCGCTGGTCGACATACGGGGAAGCGCAGCGAGTCGCCTCTTCGGCCATGATTTCGCGCGCCTGGCGCTTGGTGCCGACGAAGAGGATCGTTCCCTTGTTGGCCGACAGCTTGCGCACGAAGCTCATCGCTTCGTTGTACTTCGCCAGCGTCTGCTCGAGGTTGACGATGTGGATCTTGTTGCGCGCGCCGAAAATGTACGGCGCCATCTTGGGGTTCCAGAAGCGTGTCTGATGACCGAAGTGAACACCGGCCTCCAGCATCTGGCGCATCGTTGTAGACATGGTTCCAGGCTTTCTCTATCAGGGTTGGACCACCATCCGCCCAGCTACAGCCTGCCCTGATCGACTTCGCGGCAGACACCCTTGAACAGGCGGATGTGCGTATTGGGGCGGGCCACCTCGGCCACCCCGGCGTACCGCGAACGGCACGCACTTCCTTCCTTGCCGGCACGGGCCAGCAAAGGCCGTGGATGGTACCACCAAGACGAGGATGATTTCAATTCGGTCAGCGCAGCGGCAGCGGCTTTTTCTGCATTGCCGGCGACGATTGCCCGTTGATCGGGCAAATTGCCTAAGCAGGCCGCTTCCTTTATCCTTCGCTCCTCCCGATCCCGCCGCCGAGCGACCAGCATGAGCGTCAGCCGCAAGACCCCGCAGGAAATAGCCAAGATGCGCGTCGCCGGCCGGCTCACGGCCGAAGTGCTCGACTACATCACGCCGCACGTGCGGGCGGGCATCACCACCGCCGAACTGGACCGCCTCTGCCACGACTACATCGTCGGCGTGCAGGGTTGCATTCCCGCTCCGCTCAATTACGCACCACCGGGCTACCGGCCCTATCCCAATTCGATCTGTGCCTCGATCAACCATCAGGTCTGCCACGGAGTGCCGGGCGAGCGACCGCTGCGCAACGGCGACATCGTCAACCTCGACATCACGGTGATCAGCGACGGCTATCACGGCGACAGCAGCCGCATGTTCCAGATCGGTGAAACCTCGCTGCAGGCCCGACGACTGTGCGCGGTGAGCTTCGAGTGCCTGTGGCTCGGCATCGTCCAGGTACGCGCCGGGGCGCATCTCGGCGACATCGGCCATGCGATCCAGAAGCATGCGGAGCAGAGCGGTTACTCGGTGGTGCGCGAGTTCTGTGGCCACGGCATCGGCGCCAGGTTTCACGAAGAGCCGCAGGTCCTGCACTACGGCCGGCCGCACACCGGCATCACCCTGGAAGCCGGAATGATCTTCACCATCGAGCCGATGATCAATGCCGGCAAGGCGGCCGTGAAAACCATGGCCGATGGCTGGACGATCGTCACCAAGGATCACAGCCTCTCCGCGCAGTGGGAGCATACCGTTCTCGTCACCGACAGCGGTTACGAGGTCCTCACCGTTTCTTCGGCCACGCCACCGCAGCCGGACTGGATCGGTCAGCCGGGATGATCGCTGCCGAGACCAGCCGCCAGTCTCTGGTCGAGCATTGCCGTTCACGGCTGCGTGAAGGCCAGGCCGAGCTGCGGCAGAGCTTTCTGGTCAAGGAAGATGCGCCGCACCTGTTGCGGGCGCGCTGTGCCCTGGTCGACGACGTGCTCGGCGAACTCTGGCAGGCGCTGGCCCTGCCGCCGACGCTGACACTGCTGGCCGTCGGCGGTTATGGCCGCGGAGAACTCTATCCCGCGTCCGACGTCGATATCCTGCTCCTGCTGCCGGCGACCCCGGACCCGGAGCTGACGAGCCAGGTCGAGTCTGCCGTCGCGCTGTTCTACGACATCGGCCTCGAGATCGCCCCCAGCGTGCGCACGGTCGCCGAGTGCGCACAGGCCGCCGCCGGCGACCTGACGATCTGCACCGCCCTGCTCGAAGCCCGCCTGCTGAGCGGCGACGGCGGGCTGTTCACGGAAGTCTGCCGGCAGCTTCGCGCTGGGCTCGATGCGCAGAGCTTCTTCGACGCCAAGCGGATGGAACAGGAGGAGCGCCACCGCCGCTACCAGGACTCGCCCTACAATCTGGAACCCAACTGCAAGGAAGCTCCCGGCGGCCTGCGCGATCTGCAGACCATCCTCTGGATCACCCGCGCTGCCGGCTTCGGCGACTCCTGGGAGGATCTCGCACGGCACGGCTTCCTCACCCGCGATGAAGAAGAGCAGCTCCTGCGCAGCCTTGGCTTCCTGCAGCGTCTGCGCTGCCACCTGCACCTGCATGTCGGCAGGCGCGAGGACCGCCTGCTCTTCGACCATCAGACCGCGCTCGCCGGCCGCATGGGTTTCGTGCCGACCGCAACCCGTCTGGCCAGCGAGCGGCTGATGCAGCAGTACTACCGCACGGCGAAGATGGTGACGCAGCTCAACACCATCCTGCTGCAGAACATCGGCGCCGCCATCTCGCCAGCGGCGGACCACGAACCGTCGCCGATCAATGAACGCTTCCGGAAAACGCACGAGTTGCTCGATGTCGTCGCCGACAATGTTTTCCAGAACAGGCCGGCGGCGCTGCTCGAAGCGTTCCTGCTGATGCAGCAGCATGCCGATCTGCAGGGAATGACGGCACGCACGCTGCGCGCCCTGTGGCATGCGCGGACGCTGATCGATGACGAATTCCGCCACGACCCCGACAACCGCCACTGCTTCCTGGCCATCCTGCAGCAACCGCGCGGCGTGCTGCACGAACTGCGGCGGATGAACCAGTTCGGCCTGCTCGGTCGCTACCTGCCGAACTTCGGCAAGATCGTCGGCCAGATGCAGCACGACCTGTTCCACGTCTACACGGTTGACCAGCACACCCTGCACGTGCTGCGCAACCTGCGCCGATTCCTCTCCGACGAGTTCACCCACGAGTATCCGCTGTGCAGCGAGCTGATGAGTGATTTCCCGCGACAGTGGGTGCTCTATGTCGCCGCCCTGTTCCACGACATCGCCAAGGGGCGCGGTGGCGACCACTCCGAACTCGGTGCGGTCGATGCCGCCCAGTTCTGCGCCGCGCACGGCGTCGCCGCCGAAGACGGCGAACTGGTCGTCTGGCTGGTCCGGCATCACCTGCTGATGTCGAGCGTCGCCCAGAAACAGGATATCGCCGACCCGGAAGTGGTCGGCACCTTCGCCGCGACGGTCGGCGACGAGAGAAAACTGGTTGCCCTCTATCTGTTCACCGTCGCCGACATTCGCGGCACCAGTCCGAAAGTGTGGAACACCTGGAAGGGCCAACTGCTCGAGCAGCTGTTCCGGAGTACCTGCCGGGCACTGCTCGGCGGTGGCCAGGCACCGGTCCGGCAAGGCCTGATCGAAGAGCGACAGCAACACGCCGTGCGGCTGCTGCGCTACTTCGCGCTGCCCGACTCGGTTCACCAGCGGCTGTGGAAGCAGCTCGATGCAGTGTACTTCATGCGCCATTCGGCGGAAGAGATCGCCTGGCACACACGCGCCCTGTACTACCGGATCGGTCGCGAGGAGCCGCTGGTCAAGGCACGCCTGAATCCGCAGGGCGAGGGTCTCGAGGTACTGGTCTACACCCGCGACCAGCGCGATCTGTTTGCGCGCCTGGTCGGCTTCTTCAGTCGCTCCGGCTACACCATCGTCGACGCCAAGATCCACACCACGCGGCATGGCTACGCGCTGGACACCTTCATGCTGCTCGACCTCGGCGACCGCGGCAGCGATCGCGACATGATCAGCTATGTCGAGCACGAACTCGGCGACCGCCTGCGCCGGCAAGGGCCGCCGGAAGGCCCGGGCAACGGGCGGCTGTCGCGCCAGGTGAGGCACTTCCCGGTGCAGCCGCTGGTGACCATCGAGGAAGACGAGAAAGGCACCCATTACGTCCTTTCGGTCAGCGCGACCGATCGTCCCGGGCTGCTGTACACGATCGCCCTGACCCTGGCGGCGCATGGTGCCAACCTGCACACGGCGAAGATTTCCACCCTCGGCGAGCGCGTCGAGGACACTTTCCTGATCAGCGGCGGCGACCTCCGCGAGACGGCCAGCCGCATCAGGCTGGAAACCGAGCTGATCGAACGTCTGAAGCTCTGAGGCAGGGCGCGTCGCTGGTCGGTGCGCTGTCAGTGAGTCCAGCGCGCGGCCCCTTTGCGACCGCTGCCTGCCGTTCGCCGACCCGCCTGTCCGGGATTTCCTGTCGCTCGTGGCGCCCATCCTCGCCTGCTCACGCTAGTCTGTTCACCAGCTCGGCGAGCGCGCGTGCAGGCGCCGCGCGAAACGGCAACCGCTTGCCCGCAGTGCCGGGCAGCGAAGGAAGCACGGCTGCAGGTGTCGGTTTTTTTTACACTTCCTGCCACCAGAACGGGCCACGGCCGATTCAGGATATGCTACGACAATGATTTACTGCAAGATTGTCTCGTCCCAAAAGCCGTGGCACATAACTTGCTTGAATCGGAGAAGAAAGGCAGAGGGTCACCGGCGGCGACGCCCGAGTGGCCGTCATTGCGGGCTTTCCCGGCGAAGCGTGATGTAGTGGGCAAACATCTGTGAGCCGGAACGTCTAAAATGAGTTTGCTCACGCCGAAATCGACACCAAGGAAAGCACATGTCAGAGACCTCAAACGAGAGAACCGAGCAGCGGCGCAAGCTGCTCAAGAAGGCCGCGGCCGTGCCGGCGATCTTCGTTCTGCCATCCACCGGCAGGGCCGTGGCGAGCAGCAGTCTGCACGCCTGCGTGGAGAAGGGCCTGATAGCGAACAACAACAACCCGATTCCGCCGATCCTGCCCAAGGACCAGACGGACCAGTGGGTGCGGCAGTACCAGACAGGCATTGACCAGGGAGCGGACACCACGGTCTCAGGCAACGTCCTGCAGTACGACTACACCACCGGCACCGTACCAAGGCCGGTGGCGCACGCGTCGTGCTGGAACTCGATCAATCCGACCGGACCACAGGCGGATCCGAATACCAACCTGATCCCGTAATCGGCCACGCGCGGCAAGCCCCGGACCGCGTACGCCCGCAGCCTGATGCAACCCCTTTTTCGCCGGCTCGGCGAAGGTGCAGTCGCTTTTGATCAGAGGAACTGGCAGACGCACATTCTCACCCCGGCTGCCGCGGTCATCTTCGAGGCACTGGGCGAGATCGGCGACGGCGAACAGCCACTGCCCCTGAACCGGGCGCTGCGCTTCCTGCGCGACGAACTCGAAGTCGACACCGACACCCCGGAAATCCGCCAGGTGTTGCGTTCTCTGCAGGAGATGGGCATGCTTGGCGGATGACTGCCGAGCCGCTCCGACTGCGCAACTTATCTCCCGTCATCCTCCGCCAGCGTCTTGCCAGTGCTTCGGTCGCGCTCGACTACGGCGCAGCGGTGGTGCGCGTCGGCTCCGACCTCGGCGGCTTCGTCACCGATCTGCAGCGCGTCTATGGCGCCTTTTCGCTGGTCGACGCCGCCTTCGCCGACTTCCATACCCAGGTCCGCCGCGGCAAGGGAGTACGCGCCTACCTGCGTCCGCAGTCCCGTTTCCTGATTGACGGCGTGCAGCCCTTCGACCCCTTTCCCCAGGAGCAGGCGCTGGCGCACTTCGAGTGGGGCGTCAACTGGTGCTTTGCGCAGCGCTTCAACCAGCACGTCCTGCTGCACGCCGGTGCCCTGGCGCTCGCCGACCGCGGCATCATCATGGCGGCGCCGCCCGGTTCCGGCAAGAGCACGCTGACGGCGGCGATGATGCTGCGCGGCTTCCGCCTGCTGTCCGACGAATTCGGCGTCCTCTGCCCGCGCAGCGGCCAGTTGTGGCCAATGCTGAAGCCGCTGGCGCTGAAGAACCGCTCGATCGACATCATCCGCGACTATGCCGACGACGTCATCCTCGGCCCCGTCTACAAGGGCACCCGCAAGGGCGACGTGGCACACCTCGCTCCCGGTGAGGAAAGCGTCGACGCGCGTCGGCAACCGGCGCGCCCGCAACTGGTCATCTTCCCCACCTTTCGCCCGGGTGCAGCATTGACCGCCCGCCGCCTGCCGCCCGAACAGGCCTTCGCCCACCTCGCCTTCAACAGCTTCAACTACGAGTTGCTCGGCGCCACATCCTTCAACGCCGTGGCCGATGTCATCGACAACTGCCCTGCCTTCGCGCTCGAGTACAGCCGCCTCGATGAGGCGATCGAAGCGGTCCGCATGCTGCTTGCCGACGCGACGGCGACGGGGAACGCCGCATGAGCAACCAGCAACCCGCTGCCGATCCGTTCTCCCTGTTGCAACTCCTGCGTGACCCCGGACGGGTGCGTGACCTGCAGTTGCACGACTGGGATGCGCTGATCCGCCTGGCACGCCGGGCGAGGCTGCTGGGCGTGCTCGCCCATCGCATCCAGTCGCAAGCCGAGCACCTGGCTGCCGTTCCCGACTGCGTTCGTGGCCACCTCGATTCGGCGACCATCTATTCGGCGCATCGCGTCCACCTGCTGCGCATGGAGTTGGCTGCGCTGGCCCGCGTGCTGCCCGCCGACGTGCGCGTCGCCGTCCTCAAGGGCGGTGCCTACATCCTCCAGGACCTCGTGACGGCACGCGGTCGGCTGCCGAACGACGTCGACCTGCTGGTCAGCCGCGACGACCTGCGGCGCTGCGAAGCGGCCCTGCTTGCCGCGGGATGGGAGTCAGAAGCGGTGGACGACTATGCCGACCGCTATTACCGCGAATGGAGTCATGAACTGCCGCCGCTGCGCTTTCCCGGGCACCCGATGGAAGTCGACCTGCATCACACGATCAGCCCGGTCACCGGTCGCCTGCGGCCGGACCGGGCTCTGCTCTTCGCCGACCTGCAGGAAGTTGCCGGGCAGCGCTTCCTGGTGTTGCATCCACTCGACCAGATCCTGCACGCCGTCATCCATCTCTTCCAGGACTCCGAGCTGGTCGACAACCTGCGCGACCTGGTCGACATCGACAGCCTCCTGCGGACCCACCTGCAGTCGAACGAGGACTGGCTGGCACTGACCAGGCGCGCCAGCCGACACGGCGTCGAGCGTCCATTGTGGTACGCCCTGCACTACTGCCGCCTCTGGCTGGCGACGCCGGTGCCCGACGGACTGCCGCTGCGCCCGCCGCCGGTCGCCATGGTGCGTCTGATGGACTGGCTCTATCCGCGCTGCACGCTGCCCCGACTGCCCGACCGGTCGCCGACGATCGCCCGCCGAATCGCCGTCCGCCTCGGCCTGGCCCGCTACCAGTGGCTGCGCATGCCGCCCGGACTGCTGCTGCGCCATCTCGGTCACAAGAGCGTGCAGGCGCTGCGCTGGCGCCCGGCGGCGCAACGCGGGGCCGACTGAGAGGGAGTCGCGCACGCGGATGACCCCGTGCGTCCGCCGCCGCGGCGATCGCGAGCTTCGCGGCGCGCGGCGAGGATCGCTCTCGCCGTCCGCTGCCGCCCACCGCCAGGGCCGGCATCGATCGGCAGCCCCGACTCGCGGCGCGTGCCAGGCGGCGGCGCTCCTGGTCAGCCCGCGGCCGTCCTGAACCGCCCAGCCACGGCCCGCCCCAGCGACCGCCCGCTGCCAGCACCGCTACCGCGACCCCACGGAAGTCCACCGCCTCGCCGCAACCGTTGCTCCGCGCCTTCCAGCTTGCGATCCGCTGCCGCCAGCGCAACGGACCAAGTGCCGGAAAGCACGTCCTGCCGTGCGGTAGTTCATAACAGCCACTCGACTTGCAGGCAGATACTCCACCTGCAAGTCGAGTCGCTCAAACACGGTCGTCATTGCCGCAGAAGACTCAGCCAGCCGCCTTCCCCGCCTCGCACGCGGGTTGGGACAGCCTGCACGCCGGGCCTGGCACTGATCTCGTCACTGCCCTGACCGCCGTCGCCTGGCTTGCTCCACTTCACCACCAACCATGGAACTGACAACCGAATGGATGATATCACCGAACAGGCCCCCCGCAGGGATCGAGCCATGACACGCCGTCGCGCCGGCACCGGTGTCGTCCGGCGCTTCCTGCCGGCCATGCTGGTCGGCCTGGCCGGCATCGCCGCCGTCGCAACCGGTGCCGGAAACGCCAACGCCGGCGTGCTGCACAACGGCTGGAACTACGCCATCGACTCCTTCAACGATGGCTCTGGCGGCAGCGGTTTCGAGGAGCGCGGCCTCGCCTTCCGCCAGATCGGCCAGACAGGCCACTTCGCCATCAGCGGTGACATGCCGTTGACGGGCACGCCATACGCCTCCGCCCGCAATGGCAGCGTCGCGCTGGGCGACCTGTTCATCAACTTCTCGTCCAACAAGCTCGACGCACAGGGCAAGTTCACCGACCCCGCGGTCTTCGGCATCCGCTTCAGCGACAGGAACGATTCGTTCGGCAACATCAGCGGCAGCAATACCACCCTCGGCCTGTTCCGGAACATCACCGTGGTGGATCTGGCCGCGCCGCAGAATGGCGGCTACAACACGCTGCAGGCCTACTACAACGCCGGCTTCGGCCGCCCGACCCGGAGCATGGGCGACCGTGACACGACGACCGACGTCATCAGCTACCTCGGCAACGGCGACATGTACGCCAACATGGCGAGCGGCACGCTCGTCGCCGGCATCACGTCGCTGAGCGCCGCCGACCTGGGCAACCTCGGGCTCGACTTCGCCCATTTCGGGTCGGGAGCAGTCGGCACCGCGCCGCTCATCGGTTTCTCGGTCGACCTGTCGGCACTGCCACGCGGGCAGTTCGCGGCCCACTTCTTTGAGGAATGCATCAACGACGGCATCGCGCTGCGCGGGCAGGTCGTGCCCGAACCAGGCAGCTTCACGCTGCTGGGCATCGCGCTCGCCGGCGTCACAGCCTGTCGCCGGCGCAAGGGCTGACAGGAAGGCGCGGGCAGCACCACCACGCCGGCGTCGCGGGATGCCGTGAGCAGGGCAAAGCGCCACGCCGCGAGGCAGTCGCTGCCGACCAGCCCTAGCCATTGCCGAGCAGGCTGCGCAACCTGTCGCAACCCGCCGGGTCGCCAACCGCGCTGTCAGCAGTGCCTGCGGCCAGCTCGTCCGCCACCGCCTGCTCGCGGTTGAACAGGCGGGCACGGTCGACGGCGCCGATGTTGCGAACGCTGCTGCCTGCAGAAATTGCAGTCCCGTGAGGTCCATCCGGGAACCCCTGCGGGCGGACTGGCCGGGTAGTCGCCGGCGCCAAGTCCAGGTCTCCTGGATCAGGGGCGCGGCGAGCTGCGCGCAATGCCGGCGACTCCTGTTGGTGACGAGGACCGCGCCGGCGGACCGGCCGGCGATCATCCCGTCCACTTCGCCGATCGCCCGCCCCCGTTCTGGTGAGTTGGTGACGGATTGCGGCGGACCATTTGCTACTTCAGCGTACCAGGAAGCCAAGGCGCGATGGCGTACTCAAGAACTCTGCCACCGAATAAGCGCTGCGACATGTCTCTGGTCCACTCTGAAAGCTGCCTCGAATGGCCGTGGCAGGGAGGCAATCTCCCGACTCTTGCAAGCTCGATGCCCTCATGGTCCTGGCTGTCGATCATTCGTTCCAGATCCTGAAACCCTCTCGGGTGACTCAAGTACTCGAACAGAAATGCGCCACGTGCTCTGGCGACGGGGTTCTCAGAGCGGACCGCATCCGCTAGCCAGTGTCTCTGATCCCGTCCGCGATTGAGGTACTGCCACGACATTTCAGCCAGCTGGTGGTACCACGATTGGCGGTGGCCGCACACGCGACTCTCCATCTCGGCGAGCCCGACACCGTTGTCGTCGAGTGCAGACGTCATGAGCAGGGCAATGGCTCGTCCCCTCGGCGAGTTCGATGCAAACTCTTTCTTCGCTTCCTCCAGCAACCAATCGCTGTTGACCACTGCAATCGCGTTCAGCACTCGGTACAGATCGAGGTCACTCTGCTGCGCCCCGATCAATCGACGCCACCGGCGCTGTATCTCGGAGCCGGGTCGGGCCTTGGCAAGCGCGGCGTGTCTGCGAAGAAGCCTCGTGCTGCTGTCCCAGTACCGTACCACAGGGGCCGCTTCTTCCAGCTGATCGAACCACTGCAACGCTGGCGCGCAGCCTGCCGAAAGCCCCCATTCGAGGGCGGCTTCGACAAGCGCCGAGATCGCGGGCAGCTTCCCGCACCTTGCCGCCCGGCTGAACAGGCAAGCAAGGTCTGACAGAGCAGACGGCACTGCCTCTATGAGCAATCCGATCGCCTCGCCGGGGATGTACGCGCCATAGAGCCACACCCCTGATGCGTGTGCCTCGGCGAGAGCTGCATCAAGTGTGTCGCGCTCCGTCGCGCTTGCGTAGTCATCGTCGGAGAACAGTGCCCGGAGGTCTCCGATGGGGAGACCTCCCCAGATGGATAGCGGACTGACCATGGAATAGCGTCGCCTCTCTCGCCTGGGGGCCGAGACGCGGATCCAGGGGGCATCGAACCTGTCTCTCAGAACGTCCATTGCAGCTGATGGCGATTGATTTTGGGCAAGTGCCCCCGTCGCCGCTCCATGGAGAAGCTCAGCGAAAAAGGGAACCCACCGGCGAGCCATGGCGCGCGGAACCGCAACCAAGGCCTGCCCCATGAACGCGGGCGACACGAAAGTCTGCGCCTGTGCGGTCGGCGATTCGTCGCGGATGGTGGCGAGTGTCCGCCAGTATCGCTCCAACTGTGTCTCCTGACACTGCCAATCGATCTGGTGCATGCCTACGAGTCGCATGCCTTCGCTCTTTTCCAGCCGAAGTGCGACCTTCAGTGCCAGCCCACGAGTAGCCGAGTCACTGCTCGCCATGGCCGCCTCTGCCAGAAAGAAGGCGGTGCTCGGCTCCAGCTCTCGCTGAGCGCTCAGGAACCAGAGTGCGAGCTGCAACGTTCCAGCGTCACCCCTCCAGCATTTCAGCGCCTCTTGCTGCACCGGCGCCAGTTGCTTGAAGTGCAGCGACATCGCACGGGGCTGGGCAGCCTTTGCCCCTCGCCAGCGCAGGAATTCCAGTTGCTCGGGCCCGGACAGGTGCTCTAGCAGAGCCTGAGCGAACTGCGATTCGACGAAACACGCGTCCGGCAGGTCGGCCACGAGGCTCTGGCAGATTCGGCACCACGTCTCACGGACTGCCGAAAGTGCGTTGGCATCAAGCAGCGTAGAGAACGCCTGAATGCCGAAGGACGCTTGTCGGAGAGGCAGCCCAGAGCGATTGCGGCAGTCGAGCGCGATACGGCGAACGAGGCGAGCGACTGCGTCGGGTGCCAAGCGAAAACCGAGTGGCAGCAATTGCTCGAGCTCGCAGTCGGCGTCACCTTTGCCCATGTCCCGCCACAGACGCGAAGCGTCGATAGCGTCGAGGGCTGTCGCTATCTGGGCTGCAAACACGTCCGGAAAGGGGAAAGTGCGATCGGCTGCGAATACTCTGCCACGGCTGACTTTCAGGTATTGCGGTACATCCTCGCGCGCGAGGCAGCCGGGAAGCTCGCGGACGCTTGGAGCGCGAAAGAAGGCCCTGCAGGAGTCCATCTCTTCCTCGATGCTCGCCAGCCGGTTGACCGGGAAGTGCTCCTTGGCGATCGCGTCGAGCCTGGGTAGCAGCGCTTGACTGCCAAGGATGGAGATCATGCGCTGGGCCGCGCGACAGCAAACTGGGTCCGTATCGGCAAGCAGTGCAGAGGTGGTTCGATCCACCAAGTCATCGATGGGCTCGTGGGCCCCGCGAATGAGCCAGGCCAGCAGTTCGGTTCTGGGCCCTTCCAACGCCTGGTCTGCCACGAACGCCGTCACGACGACGTGCCAGTACGCTCGAAGGCTGCACGCGGACACGGCCGCAATGGCCAGCCTGCCCAAGCGCAACGCGGGCTGCCGCTCCTCGCGCGCCAGAGTGACCTTCGAGACCGGGAAGTCGCACTTTGAGGAGCCACACAATCGGTTGACATCCGGAACAACCGCGCAAGGCCTGTCGCCAGCGTGATGCTCGGACTCGCCGTTTTCGTGCACCAAGCCGGCCCACTGGACGAGACGATCCAAGCACACCGGCAGATCAGCCTCCGCGCGCATGATCCGGACAAGAGCCGACAGGACGGCTTGCTCCATGACGTGGGCGCTCCCGCCGTGGCGCCAGTGGTAATCGGCAAATCCCAGCAGCAGTTCGGCCGTGATCTGCAGTCGTGGCAGCGACTCACCCAGCTCGTTTGCCGAGTTGAGCGTGTTTGCCCACACGCTCAACAATGCAACCTGGGCATCCTGGCTGTACGGCGGGTCCGAAAACAATGAATGGAGCAAGGCATGCTGGAAGACACTTGTTGTGAGGTCCACCGCCACCGTGTCCGCGAGGACACCTTCGGCTGCTGCGCAGCGAGTTTCAACAGTTCCTTCCTCCTGCTCAACTCGATCAGCCAGGTACATACCCAGCCCGAGTGCGAAATACTCGCGCTTGAGACGCCAGCCATCGGCCACACGTTCGATAATGCCGGTAGAGGCCAACTCCTCCTGCCGCTGCGCGAACTTCTCGACGCCAAGTGCGGCTTCCATATGCGGCAGGAGAATGTGGTGGCTGACGCGCTGGTCCCTCGCAAGACTCCGAATGGCGTCGGCGAACCCGGTGCCATCGATCGCCATGCCACGCTTCAGGGACTCCCGATGCTGCCAGTCGAAGTAGTAGAGCGTTTCGGCGGTCAGCTCTTCGCCAGGCGGGAGGCTGGCTACTTGCTGCAGCGCCAGGTGAAAGAAGCGTGGTCTGCGTACCAGAGATCCAGCCGATCGAATGGCCTGCTGATGCGCTCGGGGCAACTCACTTATCGCCTGCTCGAATTCCGCTTCGCTGAAGTCACCCACCTCAATGGGGGAGAACTTGAAGTGGAGTTGCCTGCTGAAGCGGTCTTTCCAAGTCTTCGACCGACATGTGACGATCAGGAAGACGGTCGCCAGACGACTTGAATTCAGCTCTTCGATGAGATCTGCCCACAGAGCAGCTTCGGGCCTTTCGTTGATACCATCAAGCACGACCACCGCCCGCTTGCTACTTGCAGGGACACCGACATGCAACCAGCGCTGAAGCTTCCTCTGCACCGACAGGTCTGTTGACCGTGCCAAGACGAACTGCCGCGCGTGCTTGGTTAGCACGTGCATGACTTCTTTCGAATCTGGCTCCCCTGCCGGGATGAAGAACACGGCAGGAGCGTTGCCGGTCTTGACAAGCCCACGTATCCAGTCGGATACGACCCAGGACTTGCCAGTCCCTTCGTCGCCGAGAACCAAGACTGCGCCAACCGCGCCGTCGGCGTCAGAGGCGTGCCACAACGCCTGCAGTTGACGAAGGCTCTCACCACGTCGCTGCGGGATGGTTGGTGCATGCAGCGCAGCAGGTGTCAACGCGCAGCGAAACCGCCGCTTGCACGCTGCCGGATCGCTGGAATCCTCGACGAAGCATTCGTTGAGCCGGTCGACAAAGGGCCGAAAGCCGATGTCGGCGCTGCACAACTCGCTCTTGAGCGCATCCAGGGTTTGCCCGTACTGTCCACGAGCCCTGACCTCAGACACCGCCTGTCGAAAGTCGGCAACGAGCACACCGTTGCCTGCCTTTTCGAGGTAGGCTACCGCGCTGTCCTCGTAGGCAGCACAAAGCACGTCAAGGTATCCGAAGCTCGGAGATTGCATGGTCGCGAGACTCAGGTATGCAATGCCGCGCTCGTTGCAGGCTTGCGAAAGGGTGTCATCCGCCTGCGTCGTGATCTCGCGACTGGTGACCAGGACCCAGCAGTCCAGTTCGGCGTTGCGCGAGCACGCCACCTCAATCGCGGTTCTCAAGGACTGCTCGCTCAGTGGCGTCGAATCGCCATAACGCTTGCATTCGACAGCAACTTGAATGTCATCGCGTCTCAACGTAGCCGCATCAAGGCCCCCCTGCAACCCTGAGGCTGCAAGCGCAAGTCGTAACCCCGTGGCTTGTCGCAGCAGTGTTACAACCAGCCCCTCAAAGCCGTCCCATCCAGTGGGGCGCAGGCGCTGGAGAACCATCTGCAGGCTCTTGCCCGAAGGCTCACTTGTATTCTTCGTCTTGGACATTGTTGTGTCGGATGTGCTGGAGGATACGGTTCGGGGACGCAGATAACAGGATACTCCCGCCACATGGCTGAGGCACTCTGACCAACATGTGCCTCCACGACCCGGCAGGCCAAGAGGTTGCGCCGGCCTGCTTCTGGTCAAGTTTCCGTTTCAGCTCGACCCCGGCTGCAGCAACCCGCGCAGCGTGGCGCCGCCCGGGTAACGCAGGTCGTCAACCCGCCAGTTGGAACCCTCGCGCAACAGCAGCACCTCCACCTCCCAATCCCGCGAGCCGTCGCCGAACCGGATGGGAACGCTGGCGCGCGTGCCATCGATGCGCGCACGTCCCGCTACGAAGCGTTCGGGGTATTCCTGCGAATCGGTGAAGGGGTCGCCGTTGATCGGCGGCGCCTCGTCCTGCGGCCGCGGCCGCTTGAACCAATCGGCGATGGCGCCGCGCAGGCCAGCCGTCAGGTAGGCGCGCTTGCGCGCGACCGAGGCGGGATTGAAAGCCATGTCGCCGGTCATGTGGCGACGCAGCAGGTCCACCGTCGTCGCCTCGGGCGAGTCCGCTGCCGCGGCGCGGGTCAGCGTCCACACCACGTTGTCGAGACCGAGCAGCGCCCTGCCGGATGCGATCAGGTGGTAGTCGAAGATTCCACCGTCGCAGCTCACACGCAGGCTCAGCAGCGGCAGATGCGCGACCCCGAGCGCGCGCGCTGCCTGCTCGGCGGGCGGCGGCAGGCTGCCCTGGAACAGGCCCGGCGCCGGCGTCAGGACGAATTCGTAGCGCGCCGCCGCACAGGCCAGCGGCTCGGGCGCTTCGACCCGCGTCGCGGTGAAGCGCAGCGACTTGCCTGCCAACCCGCGATCCGGCGGCAGGCTGGTCTTCGCCGGCGCCCAGGGCGCGACCACGCCGCGCTCGATGTGCCACTCCGCCTGCGGCGGCCAGGCCTCGAAAGCCCCGACGCCGTGCGGCGCCAGGAACAGGAATGACGCCACGACCGTACACCGGACGCCACGCCAGCGCCGCGGCAACGCACGCGGCAGTGCACCGCCTCCGCCATTCGTCATCGTCGGACTCCCTTCGCCATCCCCATCGAGCAGCGGATAATAACCCGGACGGTTCCGGCTTCCGGCATCGCCGAGCCGGCGCACTGCCGGGCCAGCTCTCCCTCCCGCGGCGCCGCATCACCGCACGGGGATGTTGCGGCACGGACAAGCGGCCGGCCCGATGATCCACATTCGACTGCATTC
>ERZ761602.3110-NODE-3110-length-24260-cov-52.102789_pt1 | contig 24260 bp, 24 predicted proteins | sample MGYA00512165_ERZ761602 | MGnify/ENA primary metagenome ERZ761602 (study PRJEB28899, sample SAMN02445085) | bioreactor sludge metagenome | biome: EBPR sludge; isolation source: Thorneside wastewater treatment plant | place: Australia: Brisbane, Thorneside...
CTCCCTAACCCTCCTCAAGGAGGGAAACACCTCCCTGACCCTCCTCAAGGAGGGAAACACCTCCCTGACCCTCCTCAAGGAGGGAGGGGTGTGTTAGAAACACTTCCGAACATCGACATCAACATCAAATGCGGCAACTCCCTGGTAAGTCGTTTTGCCATAGATGCCGACCTCAAACAAGCCTTGAAAAAAAGCAAGTGGACGATCGACAGCTACCGGATAGCTGTGGACACTTACCGAAACGCTGAAAACAAGGAACAGAAAAGAGAAATGGAACAGCTGATTGCTGACATAAAATCAGATTTCAGGAGTGAAATATCGCATAACGATGTGAAAGTAAAGAAGCTGCGCAAACTTTCAGGCGAACTTTTCCAGTTGACCAATCAGCAAAGACTTTTTGAAATGAGCCCAAAGGAAAAAGCAGATTGGAATAAAAAAGTGCAGCAAATAACGGATGAAATCAAAAAGATTGAAACCGAGATTGAAGAAATAAAAGCCAACAAGATCTTTGAAAATGCCTTTGAATGGCGTTTTGAATTTCCCGAAGTGTTGAATGATGAGGGCGATTTTGTGGGTTTTGATGTGGTGATTGGGAATCCGCCGTATGGTGCATTATTCAGAGAAAACGAAAAGTCATTTATTAAAAGTAATTTCCAGTATTGTGATTATCAGTTTGATATTTATATGACATTCTTTGAACGTTCATATTATTTACTTAAAGACTTTTCACATCTATGTTTTATCGTTCCAAATACTTGGTTGCTCAATTTAAAAACACCAAATATTAGAAAACTACTATTCTCACGTTTTAACACTCATAATGTAAGGGCTTATAGTTTCCCGGTTTTTGAAGAAGCAGTTGTTGATACCATTATTGTTAGTGCAGAAAAGCAAGATGATTTAACTGGTTCAATGACTGTTCAAGTTATTGACAAAATAGGCAACCTAATTGAAAATCAATTTGCAAAGAAAGAGCTTTCTGAGAATTATAAAAGTCAAGTCAATATTTACCTTTCTGACTTTGCTTCGAAAATTGATTTTAAGTTTTCTGCATTATTAAAACTTGACAAAGTTGCAAAAATTACTCAGGGAACTAAACCTTTTCAAAAAGGTAAAGGAAAGCCAAAACAAGATGAGAAAACTATGCTGGAAAAGCCTTTTGTTCAGACTTACAAAAAAGATGAGACATTTAAACCTTTATTGCGTGGTAGTTTAATCAACAAATATGTAATCACGTGGAATGATAATTATTATATCAGTTTCGGTGATTGGCTTGCAGAACCTAGATATTCAGCTAACTATGATGCACCTTTAAAAATTGTTATTCGTCAAACAGGAAGTTCGCTGATTGCAACCATTGATGATAAACAATTTATAGTAAGAGATAATCTTTATACTATAATTTCGACTAATGAAATATATTCTGAATATTTGCTATTAGCTTGTTTAAACTCAAAATTATTGAATTGGTATTACCAAAACATTGTAAATAACGAAGTTGGCGAAGCACTTGCACAAGTCAAAAGAGGCCATTTAGAAATTTTGCCAATGCCCAAATACAATAAAACAATTTTTGAAACTGTTGAAAAGCAAACCGAACATGTTTTAACATTAAAACAAGCGGACAATTCAGCCGACACCACGGACTTAGAAAACCAATTAGACCAATTGGTTTACCAACTTTACGACCTGACTGAAGAAGAAATTAAAATCATTGAAAACAATTAAACTGACAGAAATGCCAATATTTCACCACAAGTTTATTGACTGAGGATTGACCCTTGAAAGACGGAATCTTTGCACGCCCATGCCATCACTTCGTATTGCTTACTTAGATGTGCCCGGGATATTCAGCTCATGAAATCGGTCAGACTTATTCGGCTATCAATAATTTTACAAAACTTCCAATAAAATCAGGAAATAATGCTATTAAGGAGATACTAAACCGTATTTTTGGCCTTACAAAAAGGCGTTGGGGACTAAATAAGGAAATACTGAGCGCACAAGTCATTCTGTCATCAAAAAGTCAATCCAAATGAAAAAATATCAAAAAATTCAACTGTATATTTTATTGATCAGCCTTTTTACCATTATTTCAAATGGATGTATAATTCCTTCGGATGATGATCCTGCAAATTGTACAAATACAGCAGTTTTTAACCCATCATTGGTTTATGGAACGATGACCGACCAGGAGGGGAACACTTATAAAACGATCACTATCGGTACTCAAACCTGGATGGCTGAGAATTTACGAACCACAATATACAGAGATGGAAGTTCAATCCCGAAAGTGACCGATGACAAAAAATGGGTTGATCTAGTATCCGGAGCTCAATGTTCAAACAAAAAAGCATCCGACAATAATACTGTCTGTACTTTTGGAATATTGTATAATTGGTATACAGTTTCAGACAACCGGAATATTGCACCCGAAGGTTGGCATGTACCAACTGATGAAGAATGGGGCGAGTTAAGATCCATATTAGGCGGTGAAGCGGTAGCAGGAGGGAAAATGAGAGAAACCGGTAACTTACACTGGGATAAGCCTAACGGAGCTACTGAAGCATCCAATGCAAGCGGTTTTACAGCTTTACCCTCTGGTTCACGCGGTGCCAGCAATGGTATTTACAGCAACCTGACGAATAGTGCCCACTATTGGAGTAGTTCACAGTACGATGCTTCCAACGCCTGGAATTTTTCCTTATCTACTTCCTATGATACTTTCCGCGGATATAGCCATAAGAATCATGGTTATGCTATTCGATGTATAAAGGATTGAAATTTGTTAACAAAGAGCTTCAGGTGACAAAAGCAATACCAGGGAATTTCGACAAATCCTGTTATTTCACAGTAACTCTCCAACCCTCTAACCCAAAAATATTCTCCCAAATCGGATTTTATTATTAAGTTTGTTACACAACTCAGGTTGAAAGACAACCGGAAGAAGGCCATTGCAGCCAAATAAACTTATGAACGCTATGTTTTTGGAAGATCATATACTACATCATATCACTGAAAGGGCATCAACAGACTCTGCACCCTATTACCTTTATGACACCGGTTTGATAAGAGATCATTGCCGGGCATTCAGAAAAATAGAATACAAAGAAAAAGAGATCCACTTCGCCACCATGGCCAATATCCACCCGGAATTTCTGCGCATTGTCAGGGAAGAAGGACTGGGCGTTTTTGTCAATTCGCTGATGCATCTGGAAGCGGTAATGGAAGCAGGTTTTGGAGGGGAAAAGATCATCTTCACTTCATCCGGCCAAAGCAGGGAAAATATGCTGGCAGCTGGTCAACAGGGCGTGCAGGTCAACCTGGATTCACCGGCACAACTCGAACTGTGGAACGAATTATTCCCCGGTGTTCCTGTCGGTATCCGCTGCAATATAGGCGATCAGATCGATGTCAGTGTGAATCACGCAGGTGCATTCATCGGTAAAAACAGCCGCCTGGGATTCACCCTGGAAGAGATCAGCCACATTGATCACAGATCAGGGATCAAAGGATTGCACCTTTATGCCGGAACGGACATCTTTGACCTGGACTATCTTTTCAGTTGCTATGAAGCGCTCGTGGAGATCAGCCGTGATTTTCCTGCCATCGAATACCTCAATTTCGGTGGCGGATTTGGCGTAGCCGAAAACAATGAAAAGCAATTTGATTTTGAGACATACGGAATTCGATTGACGGCTTTGATGGAATCGGTTTCGGATTCCAAAGGCCGGAAGGTAAAACTGATCCTGGAGCCGGGCCGGATCATCGGGGGCGCTGCAGGCTATTTCATCTGCAAAGTGACCGATGTCAAGGAAAGAGAGAATGTCCGGTTAGTTGGGGTCAATGCATCTGTAGCACAGTTTTCCAGACCTTTGCTATACCCTGAAATTGCGAGACATCCGGTATACATCATACGCAACGAACAGGTTTTACAGGACAGTGAACTTCAAATGCACACCATTTTTGGATGTTCCACCTATTCCAGGGATATTTTGAGGAGCAAAATTGATTTGCCCGCAGTCCAGAAAGGCGACATGGTGGTTTTTGGCAATGCGGGTTCCTATTGCGCCTCTTCCTATTGTCAGTTTCTGGGTTTTCCTAAACCGGAAGAAGTCTTTTTATAAGCCAAAATCAAAACGATGCAAGCTGAATACCTCGAAGGGAGAACTGGCAGAACACTGTTCGAAAAAGTCCAAACGGATATCTACCGGGGAAATCCTTATTTCAGAGGCACAGAAGGCAGTATCGAAAAAATGCTGTTGCATGGCAAAAGCGCTTTTCACCAACACGCTCAAACCAGAATATTCCTGCTCCGGGACGGAAATGATGTGACAGGTCGCTTTGCGCTGATCCTTGACAGTCAACTGCCGGACCATGTCCAGGTCGCCTTTTTTGAAGCCAAAGAGGGGCTTGGAGACGTCTGGACCACCATTAAAAAAACCGCCAAAAAATATTTTCCGGTGGTAAAAAAAGCGCTGATCGGATTTAACGGACACCTTAATTACGGTGTAGGGATGCTGCTCAACCGGTTCGATGAAGCTCCGGTATTCGGACTGCCTTACAATCCGGCTTATTATGCGGATTATTTCAGTACGCTGCATTGCCATCGCATGTACAGTTTCCGGTTTACCATGGATGCCTATGCCATGTGGGCAAATCAGTACACTCAGCAACGCCTGGTTGAAGGACTGAATGTACGGTTCATGAAAAAGTCTGAGATCAAAAAAGAAAGCGCTGTTTATACCATTCTCAACAACCAGGCATTTGCCCGGCATCCTTTCTGGTCTGACAGGCAAAATGAAGAGGACCTGGAATTGTTCTATCCTTTCCGGTTTTTACTGGATAATGAAAACCTGATCATCGCTGAAGTCAATGACCGGCCTGTGGGTTTCTTTTTGTGGTATCCCGATTTCAATCAGTTGGTTTCCGGGCAAAGAGATCTCAACTTCTGGGATTTTCTCCGTTACAGAACAGGCAAAAGACCGGACACGTTCCGCTTTACAGAGATCGGCATCATTCCGGAATACCAGCGCAGCCCGGTGGCTTATACCCTGATCAGCAAATCATTGCCGGTTTTGTTGCATCAAGGATATAAATACTGCGAAGCCGGGTTTATTTTCGAAGAGAACAAGGCTTCCATGGCATTTGTGAAACGGATCCTTAAGCGTTGTTACGGGTTTGAACCTGAACCATACCGTCATTTCGGAATTTTTGAGGCTGAACTATGAATCCGGAATTTTCCTATATCAAAAGCGCAGCGCAACTTCCGGAGGCATGGGATCAGTTAGCGAACAGTTATTTCCAGCAGCGAAGTTTTCTGTTCCATGCCGAAAAGTTCAATCCTTGCAAACAAAGGTATTATGCCTGTTTTGAAATGGGTCAATTGGCGGCAGGCGCGGTGGTTTATACGCTGGGACTCAGTTTACTGACCTTCCTGAAAGTTAAAAGTCAGGTTAAAATGCACATCGTTGGCATTCCCTGCTCGGTATCAAGTCCGGGGATCTTTGGCAAACCGGAAGCGGTAGCCTGGCTTAAAAAGTATATTTCAGCGAATGAAAAAGGGATGGTCCTTTTCCTGAATCTACCCGAAAAAACGAAGGATTTCAAGGGTGCATCGGGGAAAACTTTACCAACGATCGTGTTTCAGAACCGTTTCGGAAGCTGGGAAAACTATTTGTCCCAACTCCGGTATCCATACAGAAGGAGGCTGAACCAAATCCTGAAAAACGGAAATGGATTGACATTGGAGCGGACTGATTGTTCGGTTTTTGACGAAGAAATGTACAGACAATACCTGCAGGTATTTCAGAAAAGCAATGAAAAGCTGGAACTGCTCAGTTGGGATTTCTTCCGGCATCTACCTGGTGAATTCATATTGACCGCCTGCAGACAGGATGGGCAACTGATCGGTTGGAACATCTCTGTGAAGTGGGAAAAGACCTTTTACTTTTTTCTTGGGGGAATTGATTATCAGTCGAATAAAAAGTTTGGCACCTACTTTTTCCTGTTGATCAAGCTGCTGAAAGACGGCATAGAAAGCGGAGCTGAAGAGATCGACCTGGGACAAACAGCGGAGATCCCCAAGATGCGATTGGGCGGCGTTCCGGTGGAAAGGTATATGGAAGCGACCCATCATTGGATGGTTGTGGGAAAAATATTGAAATGGGCGGGACCGTTGTTGGAATACAAGGCAAACGTAGAGTCCAATCAGGTTTTTGTGCGCCAACTTCCATAAAGATGGTTGATGTTTTTGAGCAGAACTTTAATCAACACGCTATTTATTTAAGTTTTATGCTTTTTTCTTAAATTAGCACGAACCTTATTTAAGTTTTTGGGCATTTTCTTAAATAAGCGTGTTTCTTATTTAAGTTTTTTGTGATTTATTTAAATAAGGAGCAGTTGTCTTTAATCTTTTAGTTATGAGAAAAACGGACCACGGATGACACAGATTTAACGGATCATCACGGATTTTTTATTTATCAGATTAAAAGGATCCGTGAAAATCCGTCTGATCCGTCAGATCTGTGTTCAAAACAAATAGTAAGCAATGTATATGACATGACCGATCAAAACGAACTGAAAAAAGGACTGAAAATCCTGATGGTAAGACCCAAACCATCTCCTGAAACCATTGGTTTGCAGCATCTGATGGTCGTGGAACCATTGGAACTGGAAATCCTTTATGCCCTGAAAAGACCGCAGGACGAAGCTTTGATCGTGGATCTGATCATCGAAAAAAAGCCTTTCGGTTATTTTTTAACTACTTTTCAACCCGATGTGGTTTGTTTTACAGGGTATATCACGAATGTCGGGACCATTCTTACCTATTGTGAAGAGACAAAAAAGTATTCCGGTGGAAAGACCATAACTGTTGTGGGTGGCGTGCATTGTGAAGTTTGTCCGGAGGATTTTGATCATCCTATGGTTGACTTCAGGGTGGTCAGAAACGCTTCCAAGGTATTTACAGGCTTGCTGGATCATATTGCTGAACCAACTGCGCTTCCGGCAGGTATATTCAGACCGGGAGAAAAGGTGGATCCTGTTTTGCTGCCTGCTTTTGACTTCAGTTATATGCTTCCAGACCGAACTTCGGTGGCACGTTACAGGCATAGATATTTTTACATTTTCCACGATAAAGTTGCACTGGTCAAAACTTCCTATGGTTGCCCCTACCAGTGTTCCTTTTGTTTTTGCCGGATCATTACCGACGATCATTATCATCAGCGACCGGTGAAGGAGGTGGTGGATGAACTGGAGAACATTCCTGAAAAAGAGATCTACATCGTGGATGATGATTTTCTTTTTGATAAAAAATGGTTGACTCAATTTATCACTGAGCTCCGAAAACGAAACATCTCCAAACATTTTTTAGTGTATGGACGCGCTGACTTCATCGCCAGGAATCCTGAACTGATGCATGAAATGGCAAAAACCGGTCTCCGAACCGTCATTGTGGGCTTTGAGAGTTTTTCGGATGAGGAGCTAAGTGAATATAATAAAAAAATACCTGCAGGATTGTACAAACAGACCATGGAAATCCTTAATCGCGAAAAGATCGAAGTGTTTGCTACCATCATCGTTTCGCCCAAATGGGACAGGAATGATTTCCGGAATATGGTTCGTTCGCTTCAAGCCCTGGGTATTCATTATGTCAACCTTCAGCCATTGACCCCGTTGCCAAAAACAGGGGTGCATTATGACGATAAGGATATCCTGATTGACCGGAAGGAATATGAAAAATGGGATCTTGCTCATGTGACCGTACAGCCGGAAAAAATGAGTGTTGCAGCATTCTATGAAGAGATACTGAAAGCTTACCAGCGTATTTTATACAGACCTGAAGTGTTGTTGAAATACCTGATGACTTACCGGCCTGTAATGTTGTACAAAATGCTGGTTGGCGGATACCGGGTAACCTTGCAATACCGTAAAAAAATAAAAGAAGCTAAGAAACATGCCTAAGGTTTTATACATACAACCGACACAATACGCCGAAAACGGCAAGTTGTGCAAGCAGCGGAGGATCAATTTGCCGGGGCTGGCATTTCCTTTGCTGGCAGCATATACACCTGAAAATTGGGAAGTTGAATTGTTGATCGAGGTGGTGGATGAAATCGATTTTGACCGTGAAGCCGACCTGGTTGCGATTGGTTCCATGGGTCATGCCACTTTCAGAGGACTTGAGATCGCGGGTGAGTTCAAAAAACGGGGAAAAACCGTTGTGATGGGTGGTTACATGGCTTCGATCGCATGGGAAGAGGCGGTAAAGCATGTAGATTCAATCGTAATTGGTGATGCGGAAATCGCCTGGCCAAAATTGTTGGAGGATTTTGAAAAAACAGGTAAGGTAGAACCTATTTACAAATACCCTATCCATGAGTTAAAAAACCTTCCCGTTCCGCGGTATGAGATGTTGACCAAAAAGCCGATCGGTTCGATGTTGCCTGTTCAGGCAGGACGCGGTTGTACATTTTTGTGTTCATTTTGTTCGATCGCCTGTTTGTATGAAGGAAAATACCTGTTCAGGCCGGTAGATGAGGTGATCCGGGACATCAAAGCTGTCAAAAAGCTCGGTTTCAAACGATTTTACCTGATTGATGACAATATTGTTTCCAATCCAAAGTATCTGAAAGAGCTTTGTGAAAAGATCACGCCGCTGAAAATGAACTGGGCCAGTCAGTGCGCACTTCACCTGGCCAAAAACAAGGAATTGCTGGAAGTGGTCCGGCGATCGGGTTGTGACCTGATGAGTTTCGGTGTGGAAAGCATCAGCCAGGAAGCGGTCAACAGTCTGGACAAACCCTGGTTGAAAGTGGCTGATCACGAGGAAAATATGAGAAAATTGTCTGTTGCCGGGATCACCGTCAGCACAGAGATGATCGTTGGCACGGACTATGATACGGAAGATTCCATTCGCGAAACGTTTCAATTCATTCACAGGAACAAAGTCCCGATCCCGCGTTTTTACATACTGACGCCCATTCCCGGAACGGAACTTCATAAGACCTTGATCGCTGAAGGTCGCATGCTCACGGATGACCTGAATTTGTTTGACGGAACGCGTTGTGTTCACATTCCGAAGCGGATCGGTCCGGAAAAGCTCACGGAGATGTACTGGTGGCTGAATAACCGTGTTTTTTCGTTGAAAAGTATCATTCATCGGGTGTTGTTGAATAAATATTTGTGGAAAAATCCGACTATGCTGTTGTTTTCATTAGGTATCAATCTGCATTACAGGCATTATGTAAGGCGTAAAGTAACGCCGAATATTTTTTAAATAGAACAACCTGAGTTGAAATTGTTGTTGGTGAAAACACCAACAACGGCGAAAAAACATTTTGGCCCGCAGATCCCGCAGATTTTCGCAGATCTTTTCAGGAATCATTTTGAATATTAGGGAATAAGTACACTTTTAGTGCAGACTTGTTCTGCGTTGATCTGCGCGATCTGCGGGAAATAAAAAACTCATGCTGATTTTCTAAGTTTCTTTTCAATGAAAAATGTAGGGAACAAAATTGAATACATTTTGGCCCGCAGATCCCGCAGATTTTCGCAGATCTTTTCAGAAATCATTTTGAATATTAGGGAATAAAAACATTTTTAATGCAGGCATTCTTCTGCGCTGATCTGCGCGATCTGCGGGAAATAAAAAACTCCTGCTGATTTTCTAAGTTTCTTTTCAATGAAAAATGTAGGGAACAAAATTGAATACATTTTGGCCCGCAGATCCCGCAGATTTTCGCAGATCTTTTCAGAAATCATTTTGAATATTAGGGAATAAAAACATTTTTAATGCAGGCATTCTTCTGCGTTGATCTGCGCGATCTGCGGGAAATAAAAAACTACTGCTGATTTTCTGAGTTTCTTTTCAATGAAAAATGTAGGGAACAAAATTGAATACAATTTGGCCCGCAGATCCCGCAGATTTTCGCAGATCTGTTTTGTTGGAAACCTAAAAACAATTAAGATCATGACAAATTCCTTAATAAAATAGATTTATAATCCATTTACTTTTCTGAAAATAGATTTTTCAATGTCATGACAATTAAAATTGACAAGCAAACCCAATTTTATTCCAGATAATTTTAAATATGTCAATATTTGCTTATGGTGAACTTCTGCAAGATTTTCAACAGATTTGATTTCAATAATAATTTTGTTTTCTACCAATAAATCAATACGATACCCAACATCTAATTTAAGATCATCATAAATTAAAGGCAGAGAAACCTGAGATTGTACTTTAAATCCTGACTTAATTAATTCATGCATTAAAACTGCTTCATATGCTGATTCAAGTAATCCGGGTCCCAAAGCATTATAAATTTTAAAAATTGCTCCCCTGATTGTATAGGAAATGTCGTTTTCTATCATAGTTACTGATTTTTTATAAAATTACTTATTCTTATACAGAATTCAAAGTTCTTAGATGAATTTATCAGAAGCATTTAAATATTTCGATGAATATTCAGGGCTTTCAATGAAAAATATGGAGATCAAAAGAGAATACATTTTGGCCCGCAGATCCCGCAGATTTTTTCAGATCTTTTCAGGAATCATTTTGAATATTAGGGAATAAATACACTTTTAATGCAGGCATTCTTCTGCTTTGATCTGCGAGATCTGCGGAAAATAAAAAACTCCTGCTGATTTTCTAAGTTTCTTTTCAATGAAAAATGTAGAGAACAAAATTGAATACATTTTGGCCCGCAGATTTACGCAGATATATTCAGGAATCATTTTTGAATATTAGGGAAAAAACACTTTTAATGCATGTATTCTTCTGCGTTGATCTGCGAGATCTGCGGGAAATAATCATTCAATTTTTGGTGATCCGGAATATTTGATTATCTTTGGAAATGTTTTAACCCTTAATTTGCCAGTTTAAACACTAGCAACGAAGGAAATCAGTAATCTAAAATTATTATTATGTACAGGAATTATCTTATTTATGTCGTATTCATTGCTTCATCAGCAATTATTCTGAATGCTTGCATTAAGGACGAGGATCCGAACCCGCTGAATGGTAAAACTACTGCACAGTTTAAGAAAAAACTGACCTATGGTACGATGAAAGACCAGGATGGAAATATTTATAAAACCATTACCATTGACACAATGACCTGGATGGCTGAAAACCTGCGCACTACAAAGTATAACGATGGAACAGTCATTTCTAATTTCAGTGCACCGGGTTACTGGGACAAACTTACTTTTGGCGCTTTTTGCAATTACAACGGAACCCGAAACTCAGATTCACTTGCCACTTTCGGGCGATTATATAACTGGCATGCAGTCAACACAGGCAAGCTTGCTCCCGAAGGCTGGCATGTGGCAACAATGGATGAATGGAAGGCTTTAGTCAATTACCTGGGTGATTCACTTATGGTCGGAGCCAAACTAAAAGAGGCCGGCAACAAGCATTGGTTATACGAAAACTCTGACGCCACTAACGAAACAGGATTTACTGCGCTTCCGGCCGGCGGAAGGCTATTTAATGTTTATATGAATTTGGGATATTTAGGATATTGGTGGACTGGTAGTGAAGGCACCACAGACGCCAATGCGCGTTTAGTACGATTAAATTATGATAATTCCAAAATAGATTATTTTACATATATCCGGGTGATAGGTTTATCTGTTCGCTGTGTTAAAGACAGATAAAGCGCTTTTGGCATTTGATATGTGTAGAAACGATTAATTCGGAAAACTCTTTTTACGTCAATTATTAGTGTTTTCGGGAATTTCTCTGCATCAGATCTTCCCGATAGTTAGTGATATCCATCACTGCCATGAATATTTATCTTCATTTTAAATGGCAAGACCCACATAGTTTTGATTGTTCTCATTCAAATCAATGGAATTCTCAGCCTGCCTTCAAATTTACAATTTTTACAGGCTGTACTGTTTAAATCCTATCTTAGAGTTGAATTCTGAATCGCTTATCCGGGTTTTGGAATCCTTGTGAATGAAATAAGGATTTAAGCGGATATTTGCAGTAATCTAAAAACTATAATGTATAATGCGAATCAAGAGTTGAAAAAAAAGCTATGAAAATCCTTTATTTGGCCTCAATCCTAAAGGAAGATAAAGGATTTTCTCGCTTTCATCCTTTAGGAGCGAGGCAAAAAAGTGAGAAAATCCTGCTTATCTGCACTATTAACTTTAACCCTTGATTCGCATGTATAGCTTTGTTTAGAATGAAAGACTGAAAATTTGTCATGGATGAAAATAACACTTATCAAACCCTCCATGGGTGAACTGGCGACCGGATATCAGATCGCCAAAGGAAGTATGGAACCTTTGGCATTGGCTATTCTGGCAGGACTGATCGGAGACACTCATAAAAAAGTATTTTATGATGACCGGCTGGAAAATATTCCGTTTGATGAGCCGACGGATGCTGTTTGCATTACTGTGGACTCCTTCAGTGCACGACGGTCTTATGAAATTGCGCGTATTTACAGGGGAAATGGAGTGAAAGTGATCCTTGGGGGCGTGCATGTGACTTTATTGCCGGAAGAGGCGATGCAGTACTCAGATGCGATCGTGGTTGGAGATGCAGAACCCGTCTGGAAAAGTCTGATGACCGATCTGGAAAAGGGTAAGCTAAAAAAAATTTACCAGGCAGACTTTGTAGCACCACAAGCAGGATGTTTTCCTGACAGGAGCATTTTTAGGGGGAAGAAATACCTTCCCGTTTCCATGATGCAATACAGCCGGGGTTGCAAGTTCAAATGTACTTTTTGTTCAGTCTCCAAATTTTTTAATCACTCCTACCAAACCCGGAAAATTGACGATGTCCTGTATGAAATCGAAAAAGACCAACTGAAAACGATCCTTTTTGTAGACGACAATATGGTCACGGACAAAAAAGGGTTGAAGGATTTTTTAAGGGAACTCAAACCCTTAAAAGTCAGATGGGCCAGTCAATCCAGTATAGATATGGTTAAAGACAAGGAATTGCTCAGACTGATGAAAGACAGTGGTTGTATAGGTAACCTGATCGGTTTTGAATCGATCAATATACACACATTGAAATGGTTCAAAAAAGCGCCGAATATCAAGGATTTCAATCAATACAAAGAAGTGCTGGAGGTTTTGAGGGATCATGGATTCCTGACATGGGCAAGTTTTATGATAGGCAATGATTTTGATACACTGGACACCATTGAACGCACTGTGGAGTTTGCTATCAAAAGCAAATTCACACTTGCTTTTTTTCATGTACTGATGCCTTATCCCGGAACGGAAGTTTTTGAGCAGTTCAGGCGGGAAAACCGTTTATTATTTGAAAACCAATGGTGGAACCATCCTGATTACAGGTACAATCATGCTGCCTTTACACCAAAACTGATGACGGCAGATGATTTGACTGAGGCGACTATCAAAGCCAATGAGGATTTTTATTCTGTTGCTTCTATTGCACATCGGGCGATGGATACGAGTACACATCTCAGTAATCTGGTCAATATGCTGATCTATGCCCGGCTAAATCATATGCTGAAAACAACCAGTGTATAACCATGATACAGAGACCGCATTTAAAAGATAAAGGTTGAGTTTGCTCACAAAAGTTCAATTTATTGGTTTTCAATCGTCTTTTGCTCAAGCCTACAGACGTCATAGAACAGCACAAGATTAAAGGGAAACGATTGACAACCTACAAATTAAAAGTCCTCTTATATGAAGATTTTTGGGAGCAAAGACATTTCGGAGCAGACTTATGGTTGATATTTTGAACAATTATTTTGATTTTCAAACAAAAACAAAGCAGCAAAAAACACATGTTTTCAAAAAGTTGCCCATCCTTTTCCCCCATGTTTTCTCATAAAAGGCAAAAAATCGCGGTTTTCCTGCAGACATCATATGGCAATTACAATTTTTGCCAGGCACACAAATTTTGGTTGTTCTGACACATTTTATTATTATCTGCCTATCTTTGCAGATTATTTTACATTTAGAAATTAAGGACAAAATTTATTAAAATTTTTATGGTATTTAAAAAATTAAGATACCATGAAAGATTTTTTAACATGTCAAAAGAATATCAGGGCACTGATGAAATGGGAATAAAAAACATTGATATTTTTTTCACGAACCAGACATGAATGTTAACTATACTGAAATCCTATAGCATTTTCAGTATTTTTCATCAAAGGTTTCATTTTACCAAAGAAGAAAAACAAAAAACACACATATGAAAATTTCGTTGAACTGGTTGTCAGATTATCTGGATTTGAAGGATTATTCAGTTGAAAAACTATCAGACATTTTCACCAGCCTTGGACTGGAGGTTGCCAGTGTGGATAAGATCGAAACCATAAAAGGAGGGCTCAATGGTATCGTGATCGGACATGTACTGACAGTGGAAAAACATCCAAATGCAGACAGGCTTTCTCTTACGACGGTTGACGTTGGGCGCGGAGAACCATTGCGGATCGTATGCGGAGCACCAAATGTGGCTGCCGGACAAAAAGTACCTGTTGCAACTGAAGGCGCGATCCTTTACAGCCAGTCAGGAGAACCATGGGAGATCAAAAAAGGGAAGATAAGGGGAGAAATTTCAGAAGGAATGATCTGTGCTGAAGATGAACTGGGACTGGGTGAAAGTCATGCCGGCATTATGGTTTTACCGGAAGCATTGGTACCAGGGACTTTAGCCAGAGATTATTTTAACGTTACAGAAGATGTAGTTTTTGAAATTGAACTCACACCCAACAGATCTGACGCCACTTCTCACCTTGGAGTTGCGAGGGATCTTGCGGCCTATCTGATCGTCAATGAAGGCTATCAGGGAAAAGTCCAAAAAATAGATTTGAGCCATATAAAAAAAGATCGCAATGGTCTATCTATCAATGTAGTAGTGGAAGATGAACAAGCTTGTCCCAGATATTCAGGACTGACCATAAACGGTGTAAAAATTGCGGATTCACCGGGTTGGCTCCAAAACAGACTCAGGGCTATTGGTGTAAGACCGATCAACAATATTGTAGACATCACAAATTATATTTTGCATGAATATGGTCAGCCATTGCATGCTTTTGATGCAGATCAGATACCAGGTGGAGAGATCAGGATCAAAAAATTGGCTGCCGGCACCACTTTTGTTACTTTGGATGAGATAGAGCGAAAACTGACTGACCACGACTTGATGATCTGCGGAAAAAATTCCGAAGGCTTATGCATCGCCGGCGTATTTGGAGGTTTAACATCAGGGGTAACTGAAAAAACCACCAATATTTTCCTTGAATCTGCTCATTTCTCTGCCAAAACAGTCAGAAAAACGAGCATGCACCACATTTTGAGAACAGATGCAGCAATGGTTTTTGAGAAAGGCTCTGACCCTACAGTTACTGTGGAAGCATTGAAACGTGCCGCCATGCTTATCAGGGAGATTGCCGGAGGTGAGATCACTTCAGATATCGTTGATATTTACCCTAAAGAGATCAAACCTGCATTGGTTCAGGTAAAATATGAACACATCAACCGTTTGATAGGTATTGAGATCCCACTGGAACAGCTAAAACGGATTTTTTCAGCTCTTAATATCCATTTCGTTGAAGAAAAAGAGGACGGCGCCATTCTCCAAATCCCGACTGACAAGGCGGATGTGACCAGGGAAGCTGATGTGATCGAAGAAGTGCTTAGGATCTATGGCTTGAACAATGTTCCGCTACCTGAAAAAGTGACAATATCGGTTTCCTCCAATGATCGCAAGGAAAATTACAGGGTTCGCAACCATTTGAGTGAATACCTGACCGGGCAATCATTTTTTGAAACGATGAGCTTATCGCTCAATTCTTCCAAAAAATACCTGGAAACCGAGGTTTGTTCTAAGGATGAACTGGTATTTATCAACAATACATCCAATGTTCAGCTGGATATCCTGAGACCGGAAATGCTTTTTTCAACGCTCGAAAATGTGGCATACAACCAAAATCGCCAACAGAAGGATCTGTTGATGTTTGAGTTTGGCAGAGCATATAAAATGATCCAGGGTGAGGTTCAGGAAAGAGAATATTTATGTATATTTGGTACAGGTTTGTCCCAACCAGCCAACTGGAAGGTGAAAAGCCCTGAACCGGTTGATTTTTATCTGATAAAATCACATTGTACCAACATACTCAGCCGTTTGAATATCGGAATGCAGCATTTTGAAGAAAAAAGGGATAATAGATTTGAGTATGTTCTGAGTATTTTTGGAAAAGAAGCAGAGATTGGTATCATTGGCAAAGTAAACGACCCATTGAAAAGTTATTTTGGGGTAAAACAGGATGTTTATTATGCTCAGTTTGATTTTGAAAAACTGATCGAAGCAGGTAGCAATCAGTTTATTGTCGGGGAGATCAGCAGATTCCCCGGAACAACCAGAGATATTGCATTGATTTTGGATAAAAAGATCAGATACGAAGAGCTGGAACAAGAAGCATTTTTGGTAATGGACAAAACATTAAAGTCAGTTGATTTGTTTGATGTATACGAAAATGAAACGCAGTTTGGCAAAGAAAAGTGGTCCTATGCCCTTTCATTCAGATTTGAGGATGTGAATAAAACTCTAAAAGACGAGGATATTGACCCTCAAATGCAGCGATTTATGGATCATTTGGAGCAAAAATTTAAGCTAAAAGTTAGAAAATAGTAATTATTTAAAATTTTCTTTTAATTTTGAAGCATGTATGCGCTATTGAAAAAAATAGATGCGATCGAGGAAAAAGCCAAAGAATTGCTTTTAAAAGTGGAAGCATTAAAGCATGAAAATGATTTTTACCATCAGGAAAACATACAATTGAGAAAAGAACTAAAACAACATAAAGACAGAATTGAGGAATTAACATTGTCTCAGTTTACTGATAATAAACAAAGCGAGGTTAACAGAGTAGCAATCAAACAGGAGATCAGGCATTTGAAGGAAGAAGTGGATGAGTGCATTAAACTGACTCATAATATTTAACAGAGGTGAAAGAAAAAGAGTTAGTTAAATATAATTTTATGGTGGCTGGGAAAGCCTACCCTGTCAGAGCCAGGTTGTCTGAGATAGAGGATTTGAAGCAAATTGAACAATTGGTCAATTCAAAAATTTACGAGTTCATGGTAAAATATTCCAAACTTGGCAGAATGGATATTTTAACTCTTGGATTTCTGGCGGCAATTTCTGAAATAAAAGAAACGCACAGCCAAATTGATCAGGATACATTGCTTCAAAAACTGGAAAACCTTGAAGGGATTCTGGATACTACACGATAAATTTCCTGCATTTTTGTCTTATATATTATTGCAGTCGGACAGATGTGTCCGGTTGTCTTCATTAACATACAAATTTGAAAATTATGGAAATTGGATTATTAATCGGTATCCTTTCAGGAGTAGTCGTCGGTTTTGCAGCCGGCTATTATATTTACCGGACAATGATTAAATCTAAGATCGATGAGGCCAATAAAAAGGCTGATTTGACATTATCAGATGCAAAATTGCATGCCCAAAGGATCACTGATGAGGCGATTTTTAAGATCGAGGCAATGGAGGAAAAGGCCAGAGTGAAGAATGAGCAAATTAAAAATCAAAAGATACAGGAAGCCAAAGATAAGTACAATGCATTGAGAATCAGTTATGAAAACTACAAAGCAGATCAAAAAGTTGAACTGAAGGAAAGAGAAATGGAAGTGGTTGGCAAAGAAAAAGAATTGCAATTACAGGTAAATCAGTTTAATGCAAGAAAAGAAACGCTCGACCAAAAAGAAGCTGAAATTAAAACCATCAAGGATAATCTGAGCAAACAGGTTGAAATAATCAGAAAGAAAAAAGAAGAACTCGACAGTTCTAATGAAAGATTCATTCGAGAGCTCGAAAATATTGCAAAATTATCAGAATCTGAGGCTAAAGATCAATTGCTGAATGCTGTCAGAGAAAAAGCACAGGCTGATGCATTGGCCATTGAAAAGACTACCATCAATACAGCAAAACTTAATGCGAATAAGGAAGCCAAAAGGATTGTCATTCAGACCATCCAACGTATGGTGGGTGAGTATACCATAGAAAACACGGTATCCGTATTCAATCTGGAATCTGACGACATCAAAGGCCAGATCATCGGACGTGAAGGAAGGAATATCCGTGCTTTGGAAGCAGCTACCGGGGCAGAAATCGTAGTTGACGACACACCGGAAGCCATTGTGATTTCCAGCTTTGACCCGATCAGAAGAGAAATATGCCGGCTATCTTTGAAAAGACTGGTTGCCGACGGACGGATCCATCCTGCCAGAATTGAAGAGGTGGTTGCCAAAGTCAAGAAAGAACTTGATGATAAAATTATCGAGATCGGAGAAAGAACCATCATCGACCTCGACGTTCACGGACTCGATCCTTATCTGGTTAAAATGGTAGGAAGGATGCGTTTCCGCTCTTCCTATGGCCAGAATCTGCTCAAGCATTCTATTGAAACAGCCAAGTTGTGCGCAACCATGGCAGCTGAATTGAGTCTCAACCCGAATCAGGTTAAAATGGCTAAACGAGCAGGATTACTGCACGATATTGGTAAAGTTGCAGAAGAAGAAACTGAGCTTTCACACGCATTGTATGGTATGAAGATCTGCGAAAAGCACAATGAAAATCCCATTGTTTGCAACGCAGTAGGTGCACACCATGATGAGATAGAGATGAGTAATATTTTATCACCTATCATCCAGGCCTGTGATGCTATATCAGGAGCAAGACCAGGAGCCAGAAGAGAGATCCTGGAAAGCTACCTTAAACGAATCGGTGAACTCGAAGATCTGGCCTTGTCTTATGAAGGTGTCCAAAAGGCTTACGCCATGCAGGCAGGAAGAGAACTGAGGGTGATCGTTGAAAGTGAAAAAGTAACGGATGAGTCTGTGGACGATCTGTCATTCATGATCTCACAGCGCATCCAGAATGAGATGCAATACCCGGGGCAAGTCAAAGTGACTGTGATCAGGGAAAAAAGAGCGGTTAATTTCGCAAGATAAAATACAGGGAACAGTTTGTTATCCATTTCGATGAACAGGAGATTTACCTTTTCATTCAAGTTGTTCAAACTGTTCCTTTGTTTTTATGTTTGAGTTGTTGAGTTGTTGAGTTGTTGAAAAAAATGATTGTAAATTACGACTTTATATCGTGGGTACATCCATCGTACATGTCGAATTTTCAAATCTTCAAATCTTCGAATTTTCAAATCTCGCAGATCCCGACATTCATCCTCGGGGCTCGAATCCTCAAATTTTCAAATCTTCAAATCTTCAGATCTTGAATCCTTTCCAAAAATCCCTCATCACACCATCCCAGATCGACTGGCTTCTCGAAGGCGACATTTCCATTCGGTTTCAGACACAAAGAGATCTGCTTGATAACTACGACATTGATTTACAAAAAAAGATTCAAACTGAAGGTTGGGTCAGGCAGCTAATGGATTTAAGGCAACAGAACGGGCATTGGGGGCACGGTTTTTATCAACCAAAATGGACTTCTACGCATTATACCCTGCTTGAGCTTAAAAATATGGCCATTTATCCTGATAATGAGCAGATCAGGGAGACATTGGAACTGATCTTCCGTTTTGAAAAAGAAAAAGACGGCGGCATCAATCCTTCTGGTTCGGTCAAAAGGAGCGACGTTTGTATCAATGGTATGGTACTCAATTATGCCTGTTGGTTCAGAATGCAGCAAATTGATCTGGAATCAGTGGTCGATTTTTTACTCAGTCAGCAGATGGCAGATGGCGGATTCAATTGTCATTCCAATCGGATCGGGGCAACCCACAGTTCTCTGCATACCACTCTTTCTGTACTTGAGGGAATCCTTGAATATGAAAGAAACGGATATCAATACAGATTGGACGAATTAAAAAAAGCCGGAATATCATCGAGGGAGTTCATCATGATGCACCGTTTTTTCAGATCTGACAGAACGGGTGAGGTCATTCATCCCAAATTTTTGCGACTGGTTCATCCCTGCAGATGGTATTATGACATCCTGCGTGCACTGGATTATTTTCAGTCGGGTGATTTTCCTTATGATGAAAGGATGGAAGAAGCTTTGAAAATCCTCATGGAAAAGCAAACCAAGGACGGCACCTGGAAACTGGCAGCTTCCTACCCGGGAAAAACCCATTTTCAAATGGAAAAAGCCGGATTGCCTTCGAGGTGGAATACTTTGAGAGCATTGAGGGTGGTGAAAAGATACCAAAATAGTGCTTTCGTATGTTAAAATTTGAACAAAAGAAATTTTAATTGTCACTTCTGCAATTTTCGCTTAGTTCAATTATGAAACCACTTCCCTGTCAGTCAGCTTTTACACCTATCAGGGACTAATCTATCCCATTTTCCCGAATGGCAATACCAACATCGATGCCTTCAGGATCATCGAACTGAGGTGGTATTATCAGACAGAGTTCCTGTCCTCACTAATGGAATTCAAGATCTACTTCAGGTTCACTCAGAACAGTCCGGGCGCTCCGGGAGATCCTGATCCGAGAGGCTGGCAACTGGTCAAAACACTCTCTGTGGCGGATGCGCTGGAGATAGCAGGAGCCATGCACTTCGATGGCTATGGATTCGTCCACGACCTCGGCATCCGCACCGATGCGGTCTCCCTCCAAAACACAGAATACCGCATTGTCGGCTACCATAAGGACGGAGGCAGCTCAGTTCCTGCTACAGTGATCGCGGGGAATCTGGGAGGGAATTGAGTATGAAAATTAGTGATCATTTTTTAAAATATGGAATATGAAAAAGATAATAATTATATCATTATTCTTGTTATTGTCAGAGATAATATCTGGTCAAAACTTTATCAGTCTTGGAGGAATGCTTGGAAAGGAATATACTCAGTCCGACATGGATACTTTGGAGTATTATGCAACTCAGTTGAGGAACTAATTTCCGGAAGCGGATCAAAGGGATCAGTTTAAAGTGTTTGATTATGATTTGTATATACATAACGATGTAATGTCTGGAACCAATGAGATTTCAGAAATATTTGAAGGGCTGATAAATGATAGGAATGCTGATAATCGTTTCCCGTATTATCTGCTGATCGCCCGGTTTGTCACACAAGGCAACAGGATGGCTTACAGGGCATTTTTGAATCTACCTACAGAAAATCTGGGACCTTGTAACACTCCACTTTTCAGAGACGCTGTGAATGCTGAATTATTCCAAAGTGCACTGAATCCTGTGGATCTGGAATCCGGTCTATCTGCCAGTCTTTCTACTGATTTAATAAAAAAATGTTACAAAATAATAGACCGCTTGAACTGTTGTGCTTATTCCAGAGAACTTGAAGAAAATTGTTCTTTTTGCATGCTAACTCAGGAAGAAGTCATTGCTAAATTGAAAGGAGAAAGGTATTTCGATTTTGAGGAAGTACTTTCAATAACAAGCTCGGGAACTTATAAAGTTGAATTGCAGGATAAAGTATATCCAAATCTTGATTTTAGCAAAAATATAATATATAAAAATGGTACTGAACTCTATAGTTTGTCCGATGTTTTGGATCAACTAATGGCTGATATTGACAATTATTATGTGTCTATAGATTTGTATGATGATAGTCCGGCCACTGAGCAATTCCTTTGTTATGAAGAACTATCAGAACATTCCTCATTCAGATCAAACCAAGAAGGTTTAACATCACATATAAAAGTGATCAATTATCAGCAAAAACCAAGGGTATTGTTAAAATTTAATTTTGTTTGGCAAGGAAATAGAGTAGAGCCACTGCCAGTTTATCTATATGATATTACAGATAAGTTTTCTTCTACAGATAAGAAAATAGAACACTTTGAAAAACGAATTCAAATAATGACAAATCATTGTAATTTAATTTATGATAAGAATAATTACAATGGATTATTTAGTTACTCTCTTATAGAAAATGATAGCCAGTTAAACAATTTAGTAATGGATGAAGGAAATAGTCTTTTTAATTTAAGAAACCGACCAAATTATGGACCTTTAGGAAGAACTTATTTTGAATCGCAGGGATCTACAGATTTGAGATTGCAAAAATATTATCCCTTTTCTGAATATGACAATTATACAAAGGGTTATAGAGATTTAGATTTTGGGAATTTTATTAATTTCGGTAGGCATCCTGGACCAACTAGTTATTATCATCGAGCCGGGTATTCATTGGCTCATGAGTTACTTCATGTTTTAACAGGAAGAGGAGCAAGGATAATAAATTTGCCTGCTTCGTATTTTTGTGATTATGGTCGAATTGATCAATATTTGCAAAATTGTGTTCATTATGATGAAGTGGATAATTTATTAGCAGATGGAATAAAATGGGGTGGAGATCCGCCAGAATCAGATCCAGATTATTTGTATGAAAAAGAGACAATTGTGCCACAAGTTAACTACTTGGTTGTTCAATACTTGGTATGGTATTATTGGAGAAAGAATAGATAAGTAATGAGGAATAAAGTAAAACTATATACATTTTCAGTATTTATTTTCTTTACTTGGTTTTCATGTGATAAATACACTCACAAAAATGAGGAAATTTCTATTTCCAGATGGAATGAAATCACTAAACATGATTTTTTTGAGAATTATCGATCCGGTGAATTCCAAATGCCCAAATGTGTTAGAATTGGACCAAGTCATTATTCATTTGATCATATAAGACATTTGGATAGCGTATATTCAGATAAAGACACTTTTTGCCTTAGATTCTTAAAGAACAACGAAGATTCATTGATAGCATTGATTTCATTTCCTGATTATATAAATGCATTTACCACTTTTTGCAGATTTGATACTTTTTCTAATAAATTGTCAATAAATTCAAATATTTATGATTTGTTCGATAATTCACTTTTTTATGATAACCTATGTATAAAGTTTATAAAACCGGGACAACGGATTTATGAAATTCAAAGTCATTGGTGCGGTTTTTCTCCTGAACCTCGGGATATTTATGGCATGGAGGCAATAATGTATTATTCCTTCCACGCAAAAAAACTTAAGAAATTTTGGGTTGATCCTGAAAACTTAGCAATCATCAAAGATGCAAATCAGGTATTAAAAAAATTTAAAATACCGATAAGTCCTTCACATTACACCGAATCTGAAAACCGTTTAAAACAGATTATGGAAGTCTTATATAATACACATCGGGATGCAGAAATTCTTGATACAATTTTTATATTAAAGAGAAATATTGAACTTGGCATGTATGTTAAATGAAACATAAATTTAGGTAACTGATTTATTATATGAGAATTGCAAAATTTAAAAAATGGAATAATGAACACCAATCTTTATTTAATTTCATTAATTATTTTTATTGCAATGAGTATTACCTCATGTAAAAATTCCTTAAATGAAAGCCCGGGAGTTAGTCTATCGAAATACCGGGAAATTACAAAAAAAGAGTTTTTTAAAGATTTAAAATCAAAAAAAATCCGGGAAGTAAGGTGCAAAGGAGAAAGAAATATTGACATTGATGAGATGGACAGCTTACTAAATACTAATGATACTATTGTGTATAGATGGTTACAAAATGATGAGGATTCCATGATTGCACTAGTTACAATATATAATCGTTTCAGTTCAAATACTACCTTTTTTAAAATTGAAAGGGCGGAAAAGAAACTGCGATTTAAATCAAATTCTCATGAAGAATTTGAGAATCCAAAAGGACCAATGGCATGCTTTGACATAATACAACCTGGTGAAAAGATTGTCTATGCGATAAGAAAAGATCATAATCTTTTTGAAGGTGACATACATTATTTAGAATCCATTAAATATTACTCCTTTAAAGATAAAACTTTTAAAGTATTTTGGTTTGATATTATAACTTTAGAATTGATTACCAATGCTGAACAATTCACCAAAAGATTTAAGGATGAAGTTACAAGGGAAAGTTACCAACTGGCAACTGAAAGCTTGGCGAATGTAATGCAACTCAATGATGAACCTTCTCATTATGAAGCAGAAAAACTTGATACTATTTACAAATTAAAGAGGAAATTTGAAGAGGCCTGGTATTTTAAATGAAATTTGAATATAAATAAACTTAAACTAAAATTTATACATTACATATTTTCAATAAATGTAAATAATTCAATATAAATTATATAGGTTTGAAATAGATATAATCACATTTTAGAATCGGGAACAACTTGAACAGGAATTTCACTCCTTCCCATGCTCCTTCAAAATTCTCATCACCTCATCCTCTGAGAGTTTTGTAATACGGGCAATTCTTGTGATATCAAGCCCGTCATCATA
>ERZ761602.3112-NODE-3112-length-24205-cov-10.087039_pt1 | contig 24205 bp, 17 predicted proteins | sample MGYA00512165_ERZ761602 | MGnify/ENA primary metagenome ERZ761602 (study PRJEB28899, sample SAMN02445085) | bioreactor sludge metagenome | biome: EBPR sludge; isolation source: Thorneside wastewater treatment plant | place: Australia: Brisbane, Thorneside...
AAGGACGGCGCGCTGGATAGCAGCAACCCACCCCCAGACCCAGCCGCTTCACACTCCGAGATCGCTTCCGCCCCCGTCCCAACCCACGAGAACGAAGCACAGCTAGCTACCGAAACACAACCGCCCCCGCCCGACACAACTTGCTGCCGCACCCCCACATCCCGCAAGGACACCGCCGCCACCGAATCAAATGCCAGCCCTCCCCCTTCATGAGCGGCGATCTCCAAGCCCTCCGCAGTAACCGCCACCTCCTCCAGCGACACCGACCTGCACCCAAAGGCGAACAGACCACCCCCGCGCCCGTCTAGGGCCTCGTCTACCCCCGCGCGGTTGTCCTCGAACGTGTCACCCTCTGCGCCAACAATCTCCACAGCGCCGCCGGAGAGGTACAGCCCGCCGCCGTCGCCCCGGGATTGGTTCTCTTGGAGTTGAACACCCTCGATCTGAGCTCCGGTCACTGTCGCAAGGTACAAGCCCCCGCCCTCCCCGGCGCTGTTGTTCGCTGCGACCAGGCTCGTCACGGTCACGGAGTCCGCCAACATGAAAGCGCCCCCGCCTCGCCCGGCGGTCTCGTTCCCCTCCAGCTCGATGCCCGCGATCTCCACCGTGCCCACCGGACCGATGGCCAGCCCGCCGCCGTCGACGGTCGACGAGCAGCCCGAGATATCGAGGTCAGCGAGGCTCAGAACAAGCCCGGTGGCGGCCAGAGCGCCTCCTGACTCCGCGGCGGCTCCAGTAAACCCTGAACAATCCACATGAACGGATGAGAGCCTCCCCGAAGCGGCCGCGGAGAGGAAGATGGCCCCTCCCGGTCCTGCTGTCGTGTAGGTGTCTGCAAAGCTGAGGTCCCCCCCTCCCACGACCGTGGAGGCATCGCCGTCTCCCACCAGGTAGAGTCCTCCACCGCCGGTCGCGGCGTGATCGGCGTTCCCCACCCATCCCGCGATGTCGAAGACGCTGCCCACCACATAGGCGGCGCCTCCCCGGCCGCCCTCGCTCTGGTTCCCCGCGCTCACCACCTCTCCAAGGCCGATGTCCGTCCCGACGAGGTGCAGGCCACCTCCATCACTCCCCGCGAGGTTCCCGTCCAGTTCGATGCCCTCCAGCAACATACGGTCACCCACGAAACGAATGGCCCCTCCGCTGCCGGCGGCCTGGTTCGACTGCAGGACCAAGGTCGTCCCGCTCACCGAAGCCGCGGACGCTCGCAAGGCTCCCCCGTCGCCGGACTCGGCCGCGTTGCTGGAAGCGTCAAGACCACTTAGGGTAGCCCGCTCTACAAACAAATCTACAGCGCCGGCGTTCCCCGCCGCTCGGTTGAGGGTGAACTCCAGCGACGAGAGCGTCAAGGCGCCGCCATTGGCGGTCAAGGCGCCGCCGCTTCCTTCCGATTCATTTCCGGTGAAGCTGCTCTCGGTGACCGAGGCCTCAGCGAAGCCGCCAAGCACGAGCGCGCCTCCGTCGATATCGGAGCTGTTCTCGGTGAAGACCGAGGCGCTGACGACGATCTCGTGCGCCTCCAGCTCAACGGCGCTCGCGAACGACATGGCGTTGTTGCCGGCGTACAGGGACTCGTGGACGGAGGACACACCGGCGATGTGCCCCAGCCCAGGCTGGTACTCCTGCTCGACGAGAGAAACGCTCACCCCCATTGTGGACAGGGTTCCGCCCTCGACCGTCAACCCGCCAGCAAGGTCCTCACCCCCGACGATTGCCACGTCCATAAACTCGACCAGATCCGCCGGACCCTGGAGCAGAGTCAGGAAGCGCTCCTCGTCTCCATCCAACTCGACGCCGTCCTCCGTGGCGACGAACCGCAACCAAACCCCGGGATCTTCGCCTTTGGAGTCCGGTCCCTCCGCGATCACGGCCGCATCGATCAGGATGCGCTCGGTGTACAGCCCCGCGCCGATGGCGACCTCCCGACAGTATCCAACGAAGGTAGCCGCGTCCGTCACGGTCTCGAACCCGTGCTCCGGGTCGATCCCGTTCCGGTAGGGAGGCGACGCCGCACCCTGGCTGACGTGCACAACCCGCAAGCCGACCTCTCCAATCTCGAAGCCATTCAGCGCCACCTCTTCGTTGTCGGGGTTCAACGCATCGCCCGTACCATTACAGTCGTGGTCCACCCAGTCGCAGAACTCCGGCGCGCCCAGCTTGATGTCATCCCGCAGGTCATAGCAGTCCTCGTTGCCCGCCGTCAGGTCCGACAGCATCGGCGTGTCGTCGGTACTCTGGTTGCGCGTCGCTCCGCACTCGCTGCCCACATCCCAGCGCCCCGCCTGGCCGTCGCCGTCTAGGTCGTTCAGATCAGACCCATCGCAGTCATTGTCGATACCATCGTAGGCGTAGATCGGGCACGGGCCCTCCATCAGCGTCTCGTCCATGCCCAGGTTCACGGTCGTGACACAATCGTCGCAGTCTCCCCCGCCGACCTCTGTTGCCGAGAATAGGTCACCGTCGAAGTCCGGTACGTCCACCAGCCCGTCGCAGTCGTTGTCCACACCGTCGTAGGCCCAGGTGGGAACCGCCTCCAAGCCCAGCGCCTTGCACACCTCGCGGGTGTTGTCGTCCACCTCTCCACGGTGCTCGTAGAACTCCGGAGCCGTCCAAGTGCCCCCGGGATGGACCTCGGCGTTGTCGTCGTCGCAGTCCAGGTAGACCTGCTCCGCCGTGTAGCCCCCGGGCACATGCACGGGGTAGCCATCCCCCGCCTCGATCGCGTCCAGGCAACGCGCGTCCAGCCAGCCGTCGCCGTCGTCGTCCCCCCACACATCCGCGTTGTTGGGCGCACAGTCCTCGCCATTGACGACGCCGTCGCCGTCGGTGTCCAGGCCCAGGCCGTCGGTCAGCGGCTTGCCGGAGCCGCAGGCGGCGAGGAGGAGGAGAGCGACAATCTGGAGGAGCAGGCGGGACGAGTGGGTCACTTTACTTCCGTGAGGTCCGGGCCGGAGCCCTCGCGAGAGAGGTACTGAGCTGGGAGCAAGTCTTCGGCAGGAAGCTGAGGACCCGCATCGAAGGCGTCGGGATGCAGGTCGGCCAGCGCCTGGAGCTGACGTCGGGCATGGTCGGTCCGGTCCGACCAGGCCCACAGGTCCAGCGTCCCCGCTTCTTCGGCGACGGCCAGGGCCGCCCGATAGGCGTCGACGGCGAGGATGCGCTGCTGGAAGGCTTGATCGGCCAGGCCCCAAATGTAGAACTGCACCTGCTCTCCCTCCAGGTAGTCGGGGCGCGGGAGGCGCGTCAGGTCCACGCTGAGCTGCTGGTGAGCATCTCCGAGGAGGGCATGGGCTCGTGCTACCCAGACAGGCACCGCGAGGGACAGGAGCGCACTGTGTGCGGCCTTGACCTCCCCAAGGGGGGCTGCCTTCAGGGCCAGGGCAACCTTGACCTGAGCATCAAAGTCCTCTCGGGGGGCGTGTGGGTTGATCTGCGCACGCATGATCACCCCGAGGAAGCGCGCAAACGCCGCCTCCATCTCGCGGTACCGCAGCTCCGAGGCGAGATCGGCAATGCGGGCCAAGTCAAGCGGCGCTTGCTGGTCGAGGCCGGGTGCGGCACCGTCGAACAGAACGAGGCCAGCCTGACGAATGGGGGCCGGGTCAGCCCCGCGAGCGGCCATGGCGTCGGCCTTGGCTACATGCGCCAGGAGCTGCAGGGGGAGCTCACGTGCCCCGGCGTCCTGCAGGAGTTGGCCCCACTCCACCTCGCTCCCCGGCCCCTTGGCGCGGAGCGAGGTGGCGGCGACCCAGGCTTCTTCGGCGGTGCGCGACTTTGTCGGAAGGGCCAGGACCGCCCGAAGGTTGCGGACGGCCCGATCAGGCTTGCCCGCCACGTCCCACATTCGCGCCGCGTCCAGCAGCGCAAGCGCTGTCTTCTCCTCCGCGGGGAACCGACGGGCCCGCTCCTCGCTGACCAGAGCGGCTTGCTCCACCTCGAGCTGGCTCTCGTGGTGAACGAAGAGCATATCGAGCTGACGGAGGGTCTCGCCGTCGTCTACCCCGGGTCTGGCTCGGTCGACGTAGGTGCGCCGGGCCTCGGCAGCGCGGTCATGGCGCTGACCCAGGACGAAGAGCTCGGCCGAGATCAGCAACAGTCCAAGGCGCTGCTCGCTCGAAAACGTGGACTCGTCGGACAGCGAACGAGCCTGTTCGGCTCCGTCGAGGGCAGCGATCCGGCCAGCCCGAACTCCCGCCGGGATCCGCTCGATCCGGGCGTCGCGCTCGACCTCGCCCAGCAGGGTGACGATGGCCTTGCCCCGCGCCTCGGGATGGGCCCGCAGCCGGGTCACGGCCTCCAAGGCACCATCCCAGTCTTCCTGCCGGGTCCAGGTGTCGACCAGATGGACGAAGGCCTGGCGGCGGACATCCTCGGCGGGACCGATGTCCAGGACGCGTTGCAGGCGCTGGCGCGCCTCCGCCCACTGCTCACGGTCGAAGAGGACGAGCGCGGCGGCCAGCAGCCGGGGAGCACTCTCCTTGGCCCCGGGGAGCAGGCGGGCCCCAACGTCCGCCGAGTCGATCAAGGCCTGCTCAGCGGCGCTGGGGAAACCGGGGGGTCGCGCTCCCTCACCCTTCTCCGACCGCACCCAGGCTTCGGCGGCCAGGAAGGCGTCTCCCAGCGCCTTCGCGCCCTTCTCCCCCTCACCCGCGGCGAGCAGGGCCTCCCCGGCCTGCTGATAGAGCGCCCAGGCCTGAGGCCACTGTTCACGCTCCCAAAAATTATCGCCCGCTTCGTAGCGGATGGTCTGGGCCTCGGGTGTGTCGGGAAAGGCAGCGAGGTATGCGAGGGCGGCGTCCAGTCGCAGACCGACGAGGCGCGCCCGCTCCCGCTGTTGAGGGTCGGACAGCCACTCCCCCAGCCTGCCCACCAGCCGCCGGCTGACGCGCTCAGCCTCGGCCCGGCCGGCCACCGCCACGGTCTCCGAGGAAGGATCCAGCGGTTCGACTTGGGTGGCGCCCTGCGCGAGGGCCCAACTGCTGCCCGCCGCCACCCGGGAATGTAATGCGGGCAGCTCGGCAACCGCGTCTTCGAAGGCGCTGGCGTCGATGAACAGATCGAGCAGGGTGGCGTGCAGATGGGCCGCGTCGGGGGACTCGGGCGACTCCGCGACGAGGCGCCGGTACGCATCCACTGCCCGCGGGCTGCGTACGTTCTCGGCCAGATGGGCGGCGAAGCGCACCTTCATGCCCCGGGCGAAGACAGGGTCTGGCCGAGCCGACAGCCAGGCCCAGGCCTCGTCGACGGCCTCACGATCGCCCCAGCATAGAACCAGCTCGGCCACCTGGTCTTCGAGCGGAACACCGCCGCGGCTGAGGTCGGTGATGGCGGTCCCGACCGCGGGGTTGCCGGCGACCTCGTCCCAGGTGCTGACCAGCAGGTCGACGCAGCGCTCGGGTTCGTCCATCCGCCGAAAGAGCCGCCCGGTCTCAAGGCGAGCGGCCAGCACGACCTCTGCGGTGCGCGGTTCGAGCTCAGTGGCGGAAGCCCGAACGAGAAAGCGGCGAGCGGTCACCAGATCTTCGGGCCCCGGCCACCACTCCGCACCGGATGCCTCGTCCTTGGGGTCCCAATGCCACAGCCCAAGCTCGGTGGCGGCGACCGCGGCCTCGAGGGACTCGGGAAAGTGCACAATGACGGCGTGATGTTCGGCCATTCCTTCGGCTCGACGTAGCCAGGCCTCTTCAACCCGGCCGTCTTCAGCCAGGAGCGCGCTCTCCAGGACGATGAGCTTGGCGATGTCGCTGCGCACGGCCGGAACATCGGCCTGCTTCGGGAAGGTGGCGATAAAGAAACGAGACAGATCGATACCGCGGCGCACCCAGGGGTAGGCCGCCCGATTGTCGGTCCGCAGCTCGTCGATGTCGCAGCCCTTGGTCTTGTCGCAGGTGTCATAGACACCCTGGTATCGCTCTTGCTCGGTGGCGATCAGATGTTCGGCGTGGCCAAGATAGCTATCGATCAGACGGACGATGGTGTCCATCAGCTCGGGCGCGGCGGCGGTGCCCAGATGTCCACCTTCCATATGCTCCACAACCACGTGCTCGAGGGCGGCGATAGCACGCAGCCGTCGGTCGACCGGACTCTCCTCGCCCGCCCGTGTCGCAGCCGCTCCGGGCGCCGGCACCTCTGCCCAGGTTGGGGCCGAGGCCAGCAGGGCGAGGGCCAGGATCACGGGGCCGCCGCGGGAGGGCTGCCGAGGCCCCGAATCAGGGCAGCGCCGATCGTGTCTTCTACGCCCGTCCCGCAGCCACCGCCGAGCGAAGTCGTCAGGGTGGCACGGGCCACGTCCGCGGCCGTATGACGCTCCATCAGGTCTTCCACCGCGGCGGCCTCGGCAGCGACGGTTCGCGGGTCGGGTCGGATCCCCGGGCAGACCCGATAAAGACGGAGGAGGGCCGGCTCCAGGCACGGAGCAATCGCGGCGTCCATCTGGGCAAAGAGGGCCCCAATGGCCTCGTCCGGATCGACCCTCCAGGCCGCCAGCGCGGCAGAGGTGGTTCCGCCGGCCAGCGGATCCCCGCAGATTGAGGTCAGCAACACCGGGCCCCGAGGCAGATCCACGCTCAAGGGGACGGCGTAGAATGTCCATTCCGACCTGGAGACGAGCACACGAAGGTCCCGGGGGTCGACGACGACGGGCTCCCCCTTCGCACCTGCGGGGCCGACCGACAGGAGCACCATGAACAGACTATGGATCACGGCGCCCCCAGGGATGATCCTGGCGCCAACCAAGGCGCGCACCGAAGCCCAACGACCAGGCGCTGTCGGCGCCGAGCCCCACCACCGCCCGGGGACCGATGGCCAGCACCAAGCGGCGGGCAAAGCCGGCGAAGACCGGGAGGTCGGCACCCAGACCGAGCGACGGGGCGCCGGAGACGATCCCGCGGCCCGAGAGCCAGGCCGCAGCCGGCACCGCCTCACGGAGGAGGGCGAGCTCGACTCCGATGGAGGGGGCCACCCCCAGGGGCTGTGCTCCGTTCAAGGAGGCGTCGACCTCGGCGCCGACGAAGGGGCCTCCGGCCACCCCGAGCCGCACCAGGCCTCCGGCCACACCGCCCAGGGTGCCATCGGCTCCGGCATCGGTAGACAGACCCGAGCCGGCCGCCACGGTCCAGGCCCAACCCGGCTCATCACCACGGCCATAGCTCGGGCGCCGGGCCTGGGGGGCGCTTCCGACACACCCCTCCACCGGGAAGTGCCGCGGGGGACCCAGCGTGTCGATGGCCACCGGGATGACCAATACTCCCTGCGAGCCCGCCGGCCGGGCCCCGATCACCACCGGGATGCCCGCCTCCTGGAGTCGGCTCAGCACACCCGCCAGCTCATCCTCCTCGGCCTCGCCCCGCCCGGCCTCCTCCAGGCGTCGTACCCGATCGGGGGCTGCCACCACGACGGCGCGCAGCGGCGTGTCCACGAGACAGGCCAGCGCGGCGTCATCGGGAGATCCAACGCTGACCGGGCAGCCGGACGGACCCAGACCCACGGTCCATGCCCCCATGAGATCGACCCGAGATCCGCTCGTCCACGCCTCGGACTGGTGGGCTTCGCGCGGCGGGAGAGGACGAGCCAGCCCTACGGCATGAACGGAGGTGCCCGGCAGGAGCATCGAGGCGACCTGCTCGGCGCCCACCGCGGCTCGCTCCACGGCCAGATCCGGGCGATACCCCAGGCTCAGGCTGCGCCCGTCGGCGCGGGCCTCGCGCAGCAGGCCCAGCCCCTCCCCCGGCGCAGCGAGGCCAAAGGCCACCACACTCTCGGCTCCGTTCGCCGTCAGGCAACGCGTCCCCTCGCGGAGGGCCTCCAGCGCGTCGGCCGAGAGGAGGCCCGCCTCGCCCTCGATCGCCGCCGGCCGCAGTACGCAGGGCTCCGCGACGATCTCGATTCCGCCAGCGATACAGCGCGAAGCCTCTCCCGGCGGTTCGACCCGCACCTCGTACCGTCCCGGCACCTGCCAGGCCGGAATGAAGAAGTGCAGGGTGCCCTCGGTGTCGACGGTGGCGAGCTGCGACACCTCGCTCGGTTCGCCTTGGCCATGACGGATCATCACGACCCGCGTCCCGGAGCCCAAGCCTCGCCCCGTCAGGCCGACGTCCCCCCCCGTCTCGCTCTGGATCACCCGCGGGCTGGCCTCTACGGTGGCTGCGAAGCAGAGGCGTGAAGCAAGGAGGAGCATGATCATCGAGGAAAGACCCCCAGGGTCATGCCCAGGGTGACGCGCAGGCCCGAAAAGCGGTCGGCGCGGGACTCGCTGCCAAGGACGCCATTGAGCCCCAGCTCGTTTGGCCCCACGCTGGTTCGACGGTAGCCGACCCGATCGTCCAGCCAAGCCACCTCGAGGTCGAGCGCGGGCACACGCGGCAGGGCCAGCTTCGCCCCTGCGGCCAAGTACCAGCCAGGGTGAAACGAATCGAAGACGGGGAGGGCGTCTGTACCATCGGCCAGCGCGGGACCCTCATCGCCCAGACCGGCCGCCCAGACGTTCATCAGCCCGAGCCCCCCGCTGGCGGACCCCGCCAAGGCCCGCGTGCCGAGGTAGCTGGCCACGCCCGCTCCTCCGGCGAGTCTAGACATGAACAGAGAACTCTGGCTGCCCATCACCTTGGCCTGAGGGGAGCCCCACACCTCACCGCGCCCCTCGGCCAGCAGGCAGCCGAGAAAGTGGACACGCCCCAGCAGGCCTACCTGGGCGAGGTTCCACGAGCTGGCCTCGGCTTCGGCGAGGTCCTCGATGAGCTGCTGGTGGGAGGCTGGAATGTCGGATTCTTGTAGACGGTCGACCATACGACCGTAGGCTTGGGTGCGCACATAGCCACTGCTGAGAGTGAGGGAGGCCCGGTTGCCCAGGCCCATCAGACCCATCCGCTCCGCTTGATGCGAAAAACCCCGGCGCTCCTTCTGAGAGTCCTCAAGGTAGCGCGCCAGCGGGACATCGTCGGCGGACGTCTCGCCTTCGAAGCGCCGGATCCAGGTGGGCTTTCGTAGCAGGTGGTAGTCGTCCTCCCACAGCGCAAGTCGCTCGTCGCGGGGCAGATCTCGGATCGGTAGAAAGTACAGATCGACCTCGGGCCGACCATCCTCGACCGGCAGGTGCAGGTCGACGCGTGAGGACTTTCCCCAGATGGCGTTGGTGACGTTGACCTCTGCCAGCGCGCCCTCGTCCTCGGCCACGAGGAACCGCCCGCCAAGGCCACGATCGATGGTGAGCACCTGGCTGCCGCCCAGCGCCATATGGTGGTCGAAGAGCACCCGGCGTCGGTTGCCGCGGGGGGCGGCCGTGCGACCCGCCAGCTCGCCCGAGATGGAGCTGTTGAGCTCGAAGAAGCCTGCCAGCTCCTCGTAGCGGACGCGGCCGTCCCGGTCGTCGTCGGCGGCTCCCTGGAGGCCGCTCAGCACGATGTGGGTCAAGAAGCCCGAGCGCAGCGGGTCGTCCTCGGGGACCACGCTGGCGCTGTTGAACACGGCGATCCTGCGTGGTCCGCCCAGCAGTCCCGCGCGAAGCGAGCGGACCGGTTGGTGGCGGGCGCTGCCGTCGCCCGACCACGCCCCGCCGTAGCAGGCGTCGATGATGACCACGATCAGGTCGGCGGGCAGCGACCCCACCAACAGCTCCAGCGCCTCTGCGTCGAGCAACCCGTCGGGTAGCACCAGACCGCCAGGCAGGCCGTGCCCCGAGAAGGTGACGAAGACCACGTCTTCTACCTTTCCGGCCCCTGCTGCCTGCACTTCGACGGGGGCCTCGATTCCCGTGCAGTCATAGGCTGGGTCGACGGTCCGCCGCTTGGGGTCGAGCGAAGCGAGCCTACATGCCGTGGCCTGGAAGGCCTGCCCGACGTCGGCGAGACGGTTGGCGCGCAGGCTGCCGCGCAGGTCATTGGCCGGAAGCATCGGGCCATCATGCTCATGAGAGACACGTTCAATCAGGCTGGAGTGGGTGTAGCGCAGCAGGAGCTGCTCGAACCGGGCACTGTCCCGGCCCGTGTAGGCCAGGGGATTTCCGTTGGGGCCGGCGGCGGGGAGGCTGGGGTCCGCCGCGGGGGAGGAGCCGTCCTCCAAGACCAGGTCGAACCCCTTTCGTGCCGAGGTCTGCGGCCACACGAAGGCCTGAACCCCGCCAGGCCCCTGGACCTGGCTGGCGTTGTCGTGATCGATCAGGATCGCATGGTAGCGCTGGTCGGCATGGCCGGCCCATGCCCGTGGGACAAGGGCCAAGCTGAGTAGCGCAGGCAGGGCGCACACGATCACAGATGCTCCAGGCTCAGGGTGTAGACCGCGGCGCCGTAGCCACGGACCACCGGAGTCGGATCCGAAAGCCACGAGGGTGCTTGCGGGGGCCCACCTCCGGAATGCCCCTCCGCAATGAGGTCGAAGCCGCGCATTCGCCGCACAGTCGAGGCCGCGCTGCCAGCGGTCAATAGTTCTCGGGGCAGCGGTTGGCGGGTTGCGATGACGGTCAACCGCTCCGTCTTACCGGCCTCGTCGTCCACCTGGAGCACCTGCCCCGGCTGCGGGAGTCGAACCGGCACACCCGCCGCGGCGTACAGCCCGTCTTGCGAGAGGAGCACGTCCCGCCCGCCGCCATCGTCGTAGACCAGGTATAGAAACGCGGGCTGGTCGACCGTCGCGCTTACGGTCACTTTGTCGCCCTTCGTGATGCTGGCGCCGGTGCGGAGCTCGGTACCAGCATTCTTCCTGGCTACTACCACCAGGGTCAGCTCTTCGCCCACGGCGCCCGAGGCCGCCTCGCCCGCACCAAGGACGTCGTTTGCCACGGTGAAGCCTTCAAGCGCTCGGGGCCCACCTTGGGGCAGATCCAGATAGGCCGCGATGACTGTCGACGACGGTCCGACTTCGGCATGCAGCCTCAGGCGACCTGCGCCTGCCTCGACTTCGGCCATGGACAGGCTCTCCGTCCGGGCGAGCGCCGAGTGGACGAGAGCTGCCACCCGGCGCTCTGCGCTTCCCTTTGGGGGCTCAACCCAGAGAGGGTACCCCTGAAGTCCCCTCGACAACGAAGTGGCCAAGCGGTCCACCTTCGCTTCGAGCGCCTGCCCTTCTGCCTCTGCGGCCGCCAGTCGGGTCCGCTCGATCGCCGCTTGAGCACAAGCCGTGCGGGTGTCTTGGTCCCAAGCAGGCGCCCAGTCGCGGATATAGGGCTTGACGGCCGCACATCGTGCGGCGCTAAGGCCGTGGCATACCTGGGCACTCAAGCGGGTGTGGGCGATCTCCAGCGCCTCCAGTGTGGCTTCGGCACGGGGCCCAGAGGCTGTGCCTATCGCCACCAGGTGGTCGACAGGCGGCACGGCCCCGCAGGTCGTCGACGCCTGCGCAGTGAAGCCGATGAGGGAGAGGATGACCAAGGCGACCACGAGTTGGCTGCCTCCTGTACTTGGAACCGCGGGTGGACTATGAAACGGCGCTCCTCCGATGTCAAGCAATGGCCGCTGTCTGAGTGGGACATAGATCAGACACGGCACAGGCCGACGCCGCTACCCCACCTCACCCCAACATCGACCGCGCCGCCACGCAGTCCCTCGGTCGCTTCTCACGATCGGGGTCCAGGCACGCCCGCACCAGCGCCGCCACCCCGGGAGGCATGTCTGCGGGGATGGTCGCGTACCCCCGCCGCCAGGCCGCGTTGAGCGCGGCGACGTAGTCAGTCTGGGGAAAGGCGGGCGACCCCGCGAACAGCTCGTAGGCCAGGCAGCCCACAGACCACAGATCCGCCCGGGCGTCGACGCGCTTGGCGTCCGTCATCTGCTCGGGCGCGATGTAGCCGATGGTCCCCATGCCCACATGCGACCGCGTCTGGTGCAGGACCACGGCGTCCGTGCCGAGCAGCTTGGCCAGCCCGAAGTCCAAGACGCGCGCCGTGCCGGGCTGCTCCCGCGGCAGGATCACGTTGCCGGAGGAGAGGTCGCGATGCAGCACATCACGGGCGTGCGCGTAGGCCACGCCGTCGAGGATGCCGTGGAGGATCCTCCACTTCAGGTCGACGTCCGCGTCAAGGCCGTGGGTCTGCGCCCAGGTGTGCAGGGTGAAGCCGTCGACGTACTCCAGCAGCATCGCCGGGCGCTCCTTGACCACCATGAAGGCATAGCAAGGGACGATGTTGGGGTGCCGGAGCTGGATGAGCACCCCTGCCTCGGTGCTGAACCGACTGCTCTTGGCAAGCGCCCGGTCGACCAGGATCTTCAGCGCGAAGCGCCGCCCCTGACGAGGATCGGCGACGCGGTAGACCTCGGCCGCCCCGCCCCGTCCCAGGAATGCTTCGACGACCAGGTCGTCGACTCTCTCTTCCAGATCGAGGATCATGTTCCATCCAGGGTGCAGCCGCCATCTCGACAGGTCGCCACCAAGGCCCCCTGGGAAGGCACCGAGGCCAGGCCGAGGCTCGTCCGGCTGCCGCTGCTCTCTACCAATCGGTACGAGCCGGCAGCTACCGGGCCGGGTGGCAAGCAAGTGCCGCCCTTGCTGCTCTGCAGGCAGAGACCCGCCGGCGCGCCCGCACCGCGGCTCCAGGTGGCACCGCTCCACGCCGGCTCCCTGGCAGCGGCTGGCTTGGCTGGGCGGGCTTCGACCGCGGAGAGCTCCTCCACGGCGGCAGGGGCCTCCTCCACGGCGGCAGGGGCCTCCTCCACGACCGGGGGCGCAGCCTCGACGACTGCTGGGGGCTCCTCCTCCACCGGGCGACCCAGCCACACCACCCCCGCCGCGACCAGCCCCAGCGTCGCCGCGATCGCCACAGCGACTCCGCTGACCGGCCTGCGCACCACCGGCGCAGCCTCCTCCAGGAGCGCCTCGACCGCCGCCACGTCGGGCGGTCGCTGGGTCGGGTCCACCTGCAAACACGCCACCACCGTGCGCCGCACGGCCTCGGGCACGCTGGCGGGCAGCGGCGGATACCGCCCCTCGGTCACCCGGTTCCAGGTGTCCAGCAGATCCCTTCCCTCGAAAGCCAGCCTGTCGGTGGCGAGCAGGTAGAGCAGGGCACCCAATGCCCAGATGTCGGCCCGCGCGTCGACCGTGGCTGCGTCGCGCACCTGCTCGGGGGCCATGTAGGCCGGCGTTCCCAAGGGAGCGCCGGCACGGGTCTGCGCAGGCCCGGCGCCCGGGTCGAGCAGCTTGGCCAACCCGAAGTCGGTGATCTTGGGGTGGGGCCCGTGGCTCGTGCGTTGGATCAGGATGTTGCGCGGCGAGAGATCGCGGTGCACCACTCCCTCGGCGTGCGCACGAGCCAGGCCCCGCAGGATGGCGCGAAAGACCGTCAGCCGGGTGGACAGGTCCGGCTCGGCGGTCTGCAGCCAGGCGTCGAGCGAGGGGCCGTCGACGTACTCCATCACCAGGCCGGGCTGGCCGTCGACCTGCACGAGGTCACTGACCGAGACGATGTTGGGATGCAACAGGCGCGCCTGCACCTGCGCCTCGCGCTGGAGGCGGGTCGCGACGCCGGGATCGCCCGACTTGAGCAGCTTCAGCGCCTGCTTGCCGCCGGTGCTCTTGTTGGTGACGAGGTAGACCTCGGCCATCCCGCCCTCGCCTAGGCGTGCTTCGATGGTGAAGCGGTCGATCTCGTGGCCGGGGTAGAGCAGAGGGCGCCTCGCGTCTGCGACAATACTCCATCCCCGCTCCCCAAAGCCCCGTGATCCCCGCCGCGACCTTCACCACCCCCGAGAACACGGCCCACACCGTCGTCGTCGGCGGCCTGCTCGGCCGACACCCCAGCGCCGCCTTGCACCGACCCGAGGCCACGGTCGGCGAGGCGCACGCGCTGCTCAGCTTGCGGGGCGGCCGGCTTGTGCTGATCGCGCTGCGGGGGTCGCTGTTCGTCGACAGCGAGCCTGCGGGCGAGGTCGTGTTGCGCAAGGGGCAGAGCCTCGGCCTGGGCCGCGAGGTCACGCTGCGCGTAGAGGCCCTGCACCTCCCCGAGACGGTGCTGGGACTCGCGGGGCTCGGCGAGGAGCCCGTGGCGCTGGACCCAGGCCCGTGGTCCATCCTACCTGGGCCCACGCTCGCCGCCGGCCTCCGCCCCGAGGCGCGGGCCTTGCTCGCCCCGCTCGGACTGGGCTGGGCCCTCCTTCAAGACGGCCGCAGCCGCGCCTTCGGCCCAGGCGACAAGATCGAGCTGGACGGCCACCGCCTCACCGGCCTCGATCTGCCCCTCTCCTACGCCACCCGGAAGCGAACCGTGGTGGTGGAGGCCCCTGCGGGTCCGACCCTGGAAATTGAGGTCTGGCGCGCCATCACCCGCCTCCGGGCAGCCGACGGGCACCACCTGGACCTGGTGGGCCACCCGGCCCGCATCCTGCGTGAGATCGTGCTCAACGGGCAGCCGATGCACTGGCTGGAGCTGGCCGAGGTGCTCTGGGAGGAGAAGGAGGTCGACCTGCGCGCCAACTGGCGCCGGCAGCTCCAGGTCCTGCGCCGCAAGCTGCGCGTGGCCGGCATCCGCTCGGACCTGGTTCGCTCGCTCGGCGACGGCCGCGCGATGCTCGATCTGCGGCCCGGCGACAGGTTGGTGGACCATACCTACGCCGAAGGCGAGGGTCCCGTCTGAGCTTTCCCCACCGTGTCTCCATGGTTCCCCAACCCCGATCGTCGCATGGTCACCCACCACGGAGACCGCGATGCTCACCCCCCTCGCCCTGCACAACGCCCTGCAACGCGCCCACGCCGTCAACGGCGCGACAATCCTGACGGCCCCGGAAGGCCCCGTGGCCCTGATGGTCTTCCGCGCATCGGCGGACGCCGAGATCGCCGAGAAGGTCGCCAACGACCTCTACGCGATGGGCGTACCCACCGTCGCGATCGCCCTCGACGACGCGGGCTGCCTCGATCGGGTCCACCAGGTTGCCGCGCGCCTGCCCGTGCCGGTCCTGAGCGACCCCTACGGCACCTGGCGGCGCAAACTCGGCCTGAACGCCGACGCCTGCCTGCTGATGGCGACCGAGACGGGCAGCGCTCGCTTCGAGCTGCACCGATCGAGCCGCCGCGCCACCTTCGCGGTCATCTTCGACGACTGCTGGCGCGATCTGCGCGCCGCCGGCTGAGGGTAAGGTGTGACCAGCTAGCGCCTGGCACTATCTGGTCGGCCAGCCTTGGCAATGGCCGGTCAGCGTAGGCGCCTGAGATCGACTTCGCAGGCGAGCCGCACCTTCAAGCGCTCCCCCAGGCCCACCCGACGGAAGCGCCACCACAACAGGCCATCCGTACCCAGCTCCGTGCGACCGGTGCCGCGAACATGCTCTTTGAGCACGGTGAGGCCCTTGGGAGGGCGCACAGCCAGGAGGAGATCGCTCAACTCCGGGCCCAATGTGTTTCGGGCGGTGATCACCACAGCCAGCCTACGCGGCCCATCGACGCTACGGCGGTTGGATCGAATGTGCAGGACCAACGGCGAGATCACGGCCTGGCTGGAACGCAGGGGCTGCTGAGTCACGGATCGAAGCAACGAGGCCGTCTGGGCTTCGAGATGCAAGACGGCGATCGGACGGAGCAGATCCAGGATCAGGTCGAGTCGGCCTGCCTGCTCCCATGGCCGGGCCCAGAGGTCGATCACGGCCAGCTCCGAGGTCGTCGCCGGGCCCAGGATCGGCCGGTCCTCTTGCGTCCGATAGAAGGCGACGACATCGCCCGGCTCGACCCCCTGTAGGCGGGGGGCGTCGAAGTCCCCTGCCATTGCCGCCGCGATGCCCATACTGACCGAAGCCGCCGCGTCTTCCAAGAGCCCATCATGGATGGGCTTGAAAGGGTCGATGAAGATCTCCTTGGCCAGGGGTGTCCCGGCCCCGTAGGTCAGGATCGTCAGCGTCACCGCCGCGGCCAATGCGACCACGTCGTAGGCCACGATGAGCGCCTTGACCCCCCGCGGGCGCACCCGCACCACTCGATGAACCACCACCAGGCGGTCACCCACCTTCAGCGGGCGGCCAAGGTCAACCAGCGGCGTCAGGCCGGCCCTGTCGCCAGCGCGTGCGCCCACCACGAAGATCTGCTCGGGCAGAAAGGAGGCCTCGAGCCCGCTGCGGTCCAAGGACACATGGACCTTCTGCTCGTCCATGCCGAAAGAGATCGGATGGAACGGGACGCGCGAGGCGCAGCCGATGCCCGAGAGGCCAGCCACCAGGGAGACCACCATGGCGCGTCGGGATGTCGACATGACGCCTACCGCTTGGCAGGGTTGTAGGCGCCGAGCTTCAGGCTGACCAGGACGACCTGCGCCTGCTCGTCCAGCACCAGCGACTGAAGGACCCGACCGTCCTGCGAGGCAGCTCGGACCAGGTCGTCGGGCACATCGAGCACCACCGCCGTCAGGGAGGAGTTCACCGTGCGCTGCCCGACCTCCAGCCAGCCGTAGAGAGAGAGAGGACCCCTCAGCCCCAGCGCCTTGGCGCGTTCCGCCTCGATCTTCAGCTCAACCGGGTACCTGCCGGGGCGGAGCTCGTGCTGGGATGGGATCTCGATGACCTGGCGAGAGCGGACCAGAACCAGCTCGGTGTCGCCGGGCGAACTGAACTGGATCCGCTGCGGGGCGCAGGCCAGGAGAGAGAACAGGAGAGGCAAGAGATGCATGGCATGTTCCTTCTGATTGGTGAGAGGCGTGCTCAGGGGATGGTCTCTAGCCAGGCGGGGAGGTCCTCCACGGGCATGCGCTGCAGACCGAGCTGACTCAAGAGTCGCTCGGGTCGGTCGCACACGACGGCCAACCGAGGGCTCCCAGGACCCGAACGAGTCACCATGACCCCCCGAAGGTCCAAGGATGAAGACCCATGCAGGTCACTCCTCAGGTAGCAGAGGCCAGGAATGTTCTCGCAGGTCTCCGCCTGCCAGCCGACGTCGAGCTGCTCGACAAGGACTCCAGCGCGTTGGCTTCCCTTTCGGAAAATGACCAGTTGGATCCTGTCGTTACCGTCGAAGAGTTCGCAGTTGGATTCCAGCGCTTGGGCTGCCTCCCTCAGGTCACCGATCAGGCGAGTGTTGTCGGCATACACCCGACCCGCCAGAGGCTCCACGATCGCCCGCGCAAGTGGGGAATCCAGTTCCACAAGGGCCCCGACATGTCCTCCTTCAATTGGCCCGCCCCCACCAAATCCCGCACCGATGGCCTCGGCGATCGACCAGCGCCACCATCCACAGCGGCCACAGGCGGCCAGCTCCGAGTGGCCCGTGACGGTGCGATAGGCATGTCGCCATGGCAGCACGGTCAACTCGGTTCTACACCAGGGGCAGGTCTTCTCGTGGACGTCACGGCTCGGGCCGCACTTTGCCGAGTGATGCCAGGGGGTGTTCATGATGACTCCTGCCAGTGCGCCCGCAGGATATTCGAATCCTTGGCTCCACTCATGAACGGTTCGGGACACGATGGGGACACCGGGACTCCCGACCCGCTACTGGCCCAGCACGCGCGAGGCCGAGCACGCCGGCGGCGTCTCGTGCTCGTAGTGCGAGGTGGCCTTCTCCTGGCAGCTCGGATGCCATACGGGCAGGATCGTGTAGGTGCTGGGAACCGAGGCGGCGTTCGAGGGGATCAGCTCGCTGCTCCAGCCCCCCGGCACCTCGCACCAGCCTTGCCACCCCTGGGTCCGGCCAAAGCGCTCGCCCTTGGGCACCGCCAGGACCACCAGGCGGGTCTCACCCGCCTCCCGGTCATAGACCGCGTCGAAGGTCCCCAGGGAGATCTGCCCGTCGACCAGATCGCTGCCGCCTTCCATGGGAAAAACCTGCTGCGCCTTGGCTTGGGCGTCGACGGCGAAGACCTGCACGTGGGAGGGCGCGCTGACCGTCAGGCGCGGCTCCACCACCTGCCCTTGGCAGACAACGCCGTCGTTTGTGTCCAGATCGATGCGCACGTTCAAAGCGGGCGCACAGACGCCGCGCGCGAACGTGCCCAGGACCTTGTCCTCCGCGCAGTTGCCGGCGTCGCCCTCAGCGACGTTGAGCAGGTAGCCGGGGAAGCTGAGGCTGTGGACGGGAGTAGTGAAGCACCCCCGAAGCTCTACCAGGGAGGCGGTGACCACGACCTCCTCCCTCTGGGCATGGAGCTGCACCAACACACGCCGATCCTCAGGCCCTGCATCTGCAAGGTTTGTCCTTAGTTTTGACCGATTCTCCAGGCCAGCGAACCCTCGGCGGAGGGCACCAAGCACCGCCGCGCCCTCTTCACCCGCGGAGCAGCCGCTCTCCCAGGTCGGCGGCATCAAGCTGAGAGGCGCGCTCCCCGACTGGGCGTGGATCGCACGAGCCAGCTCCTTCATGTCCGCGTCGAAACGCAGGGCTTCCTGCTCCAGGCGCTCCAGCTCCTTCTGCTCGATCGACGCCGACGCACACGCGGTCCAGAGCTTACGTGCGTCCTGCTGCGCCTTGCCCTTCCAGGGGATCGTGTTCTGGCGGATGGCGTCGCAGCGCCCGCTCGACCCCGGCACCTTGTCCAGACAGCCATGGGGTCCCAGGAAGCCTCGTTCCGCGTCGGCCCGCGCGGCGGCCAGGGCGGCATCCCGGGTGGGGCCGCTGCCGTTGCCGACCGCGAACACCATTCCTCGGTAGGCCTCCGCATCATTCGTGGCGTACTCCTTGTCCAAGCCACATGGATCGTCCGAAGACTGCACCGCCGGGCGCCCTGCCAGCGCCGTCCCGAGAAGCACGATTCCCACCAGGGCTCCCGATGCGATTGCCACCCTCGCCTCCTGCCCAGGAAGTATCCACAGTCAACCCGCCGAGGTCAACCCAGGGGCGCTGACAGCCCAACAAGAGGTCCCGCCGGGGCACGGTCTGCAGCTTTCCCTACTGTGTCCCCCCTTGGATGGACATCGCCGCGTCCTCCTGTGGCATCATCCTCACCCGGCGCACCCAGGTCCACTCAGGAGACGACCCATGCACCTGCTGATCCCCCTGCTGCTCACCCTCCCCGCGCACGCGGGCAAGAAGGACAAGGCCGCCAAGGCGACCCCTGCCGCGCCGCCGATGTCGATGTCCATCTCGCCGCCGGCCAACATCTTCCTGCGCTCCTCCTTCGACACCGACCCCAGCCGCTACCTTGGCCGCTTCCTGCCCGACGGCGCCACCTCGCTGGACGAGAGCCAGAGCACCAAGACCCAGTGCTCCACCCTGGTCACCTGGGCAAAGGTCGGCGGGGGCGGGGCCGTGCGCGATGAGCTGTTCCAGGTCAGCACCGAGGCCGCCGCCAGCATCGGCCTGCCGCCCCTCGCCGCCGCCGACGGCCGGGCCGTCTCCTCCCAGATGGTGCGCGTCCGCTACACCGAGACCGGCAAGCTGGTGAGCGACATCGAGGACCCCGCTGCCTTCAAGACCTGCTGCCTCGAAGCCGACGACCAGTGCACCGATCGCTACGTCGGCGAGTTCCTCGAAGGACGCGCCGGACAGATCTACTACGCCGTCGGCAACGAGTCCGAGTTCAATGCCAGCGGCATCGGCGGCGGCGTGGCCGGCGAGGTCGAGGTCAAGCACGGCCTCGTCTGGCGCAAGGGCGTCGAGTTCGAGAACCCCGTCTACTTCGGCTTCAAGTCGAGCCTGACCGGCGTCGGCTCCGGCCCCGAGGCCGGCTGCGGCGAGTGGACCCAGAAGGCCCCGCGCAGCAGCGAGGGCATGTACTTCGTCGGCGTCTCCGAGTACCTGGACAGCGAGCGCATGGCTCGCGAGGCGGCCATGATCGACGCCCGGGTCCAGGTCGTCAAGTGGCTGGGCGAGTCCATCACCACCGGCAGCGGCGAGGTCCGCGGCTACGGCGGCGATGTCAACGCCCTCAGCGTCAAGCTCAAGAACGAGTCCTTCCTCGAGACCGCCGCCGGGGGTGTCGCCAGCCTCGTCAAGGACGAGAACTGGTGCGTCGAGGGCGCCGCCACGCCCGCCGGCCACCGCAGCCGGGTCAAGGTGCTCGCCTTCATTCCGAAGGTCAGCTACACCGCGGCGGCGGAGGTCCTGGAGGATTGATGTGGGTGTTGGTGGGAGCAATCGCCCAATTCGCCCGGCCGGCGCACCCACCATCCCCCTCCTCTCAGAGGCCCCCACCATGACTCTCCCCCTGCTCCTCCTCCTCGCCCTGCCGGCTTCGGCCGACGCTCCGTCCTGGCCCGACCTCTCCACGCCGCCCGCCGCCACCGCTGGCGACGGCAGCAAGGACGCGGCGCTGGTCATCGGCATCGAGGACTACTCCAAGGTCGACGCTGTACAGGGCGCGCGGTCCAACGCGAACGACTGGTACATGTGGCTGGCGAGGTCGCGTCGGGTGCCGCTGTCCCGGCTCCATCGCTTGACCGACAGCCAAGCGGTGGACCACAAGATCCGCAGCGAGCTGGCGCTGGCGGTGTCCGAAGTGCAGCCCGGGGGCACGCTGTGGGTGGTCTTCATCGGCCACGGGGCGCCCTCGAAGGACGGCCAGGACGGGCTGCTGGTGGGAGCGGACGCGGACCGGAGCGCGGACGGAATCTACCAGCGCAGCGTTTCTCGGAGCGAGATGCTGGCGGCGGTGTCGGGCGGCCGGCAGGGGCAGACGGTGCTGGTGCTGGACGCCTGCTTCTCGGGGCAGGGGCAGACCGGGGACGCGTTGGTGTCGGGCCTTCAACCGCTGGTGCCGACGTCGGCGCGGGTGTCCTCGGGCAAGGTGACGGTGTTGACCGGCGCGGGCTCGGGAGAGTTCGCCGGGCAGCTTCCGGGCACGGCGCGGCCGGCCTTCAGCTACCTGGCCTTGGGGGCGCTGCGGGGCTGGGCGGACGAGAACGGCGACGGCCTCGTCAGCGCGTCGGAGGTGGCGACCTACGCGCAGGGGGCGCTGCGGGCGACGGTGCAAGACCGCAGCCAGACGCCAAGCCTTGACGGCCCGGACATCGCGCTGGCGAAGGGCCGTGAGGCCGGGCCGGATGTGGTGGCGTTGGCGGTGTCCAGTGTCGAAACCGGACTCGTCCAGGGCGACCCGTCCCCTCAACTGGCCGACACTCTTTCCCCTATCCAACCCCCGCGTCAACGGAACGGCCGGGTGGTCCGTCGGTGGGTCGGCCTTGGCCTGGCGGGCGTCGGCACGGCCAGCCTGGTGACCGGCCAGGTGTGGGCGGCTCAGGCGGTGGCGGCCACCGACCGCGGCGAGGTGCTGGAATGGGGAGAGGCCGGCACTTCGAGAGCGATCTGGGTGACTACCCTGGGCGGGATCGGCCTGATGGTCGGCGGCGGGGGATTGGTGGTCTCGGCCGGATTCAATAAGGACCAAAAACACATGGAGGTAGCATGGCGACTGTAGCTCTGTGGATGGTGATGGCATGTCTTCCGACCCGTGAGCGGCTCACAAAGGACACAGCAGGTATGGACGGGGCAGCCGACGGAGGCACGACCGACGGAGGCACGACCGACGGAGGCACGACCGACGGCGGCGGAACAACCGACGGCGGAGCGACCAACTATCCAGGCCTGGACTGGGTCCTGGCCCCCTCGGGCACCTTCACCATGGGATGTACGGCGGGTCAATCGGACTGCGAAACCGAGGAATACCCGACCACTGCTGTCAGCCTGACTCGATCGTTCTACGTTTCTGCAACCGAGGTCACACAGGAGGTCTACGAGGACCTCCTGGGCAACAACCCGTCAAACTATGCCGAATGCCCCACCTGCCCGGTCGAGAAGGTGAACTGGTACGAAGCAGTCGCCTTCGCCAACGCGCTCTCCGCCATCGAGGGCAAGGAGTTGTGCTACGACGTCGACGGAACCGACGTCTCCTGGCCAGCAGGCCCAGCGTGCGCTGGCTACCGCCTGCCGACCGAAGCCGAGTGGGAGTACGCCGCGAGGGCGGGCGAGGACACGCTCTACGCGGGGGGCGAGAGCCTCGACGACCTGGCCTGGCACTACGGAAACTCGGGGGACGAGACCCACCCCGTGCGCGAGAAGGACCCTAACGCCTGGGGTCTGTACGACATGAGCGGGAACGTGGGGGAGTGGGTGTGGGATGTCTACGGCACCTACCCCGGGGGTACCGTTGAGGACCCGACCGGCGCCACCTCCGGCACCAACCGCGTCGGCCGAGGTGGCAGTTGGAACAACGAGGCCATCGGCCTGCGCGTCTCTGGCCGGGTCGACAACACTCCCTCTTACGTCGTAAGCAACCAGGGCTTCCGCGTCGTGAGAAGCTCGCCATGAATCCCATGAGTCAAGATCTTCACCCATGACCATCCCCCTGCTGCTCCTCCTCCTCTCCCTGCCCGCGGCCCTGGCGGCCGACTGGCCCGACCTGTCCACCCCGCCCGCCGCCTCAGCCAAGGAAGGATCCAAGGACGCCGCCCTGGTCATCGGCATTGAGGCCTACCGAGACCTCGATCCGGTGCTGGGCGCGCGCGCCAACGCCGAGGACTGGTACCGCTGGCTGGTGAAGACCCGGGGAGTGCCGCTGGCGCGGGTCCACCGGCTGGTCGACGACGAGGCGCAGGACCACAAGATCCGCAGCGAGCTGAAGATGGCGGCCGCCGAAGTGCAGCCGGGGGGCACGCTGTGGGTGGTCTTCATCGGCCACGGCGCCCCCACCCGGGATCTGAAGGACGGCGTGCTGATCGGGGTGGACGCGGCCGGCACGGAGGACGGCCTGTACCAGCGCAGCGTGCCCCGCAGCGAGCTGTTGTCGCTGATCAATGCGGGCCGGCAACAGCAGGCGGTCGTGCTGCTGGACGCCTGCTTCACCGGGCAGTCGCAAGAGGGGCGGGCGCTGGTTCCGGGCCTCCAGGCATCGGGCCTGGTGCCGACATCAGCGCGGGTCCAGTCGAAGGTGACGCTGCTGACGGCGACCAGCGAGGGGGAGTTCGCCCGTCGGCTGCCGGGCACCAGCCGTCCGGCCTTCAGCTACCTGGCCCTGGGCGGGCTGCGGGGCTGGGCGGACGAGAACGGCGACGGCCAGGTGACAGCCTCGGAGCTGGCCCTGTACGCCACGGGTGCGCTGCGGGCGACGGTGCGCGGGGGCACCCAGACGCCGCAATTGACAGGCGAGGACCGGGTGCTAGCCTTCGCGAAGGAGCGCGGGCCGGACCTGGTGGAGCTGGCGGTGGCGACGCCCTCTGCGCCCGCGTCGGTGACCGCGGCACGGATCGACCTGGGCGGCGGGAGCACGGACTTCGGCGTACTGGCGGCGCAGGCGCAGGCGGCGGAGGCGGCGAAGCGGCAGGCCGAGGCGGCGGCAGCAGCGGCGACAGCAGCGCTGGCGCAGGAGGAGCGCAAGCAGCTTGACGCGGCGGCGGCGAAAGTCCGAACGCAGGCGAGCGCGGACTTTGCGAAGCTGGGGCCGTTGCTTTCGGCGCCGTCGGAGGCCGGCAAGCCGATGCTGGAGGCGTACGTCGCGAAGTACGGGGCGGCGAAGGTGACGGTGGGCTCGCGGACGGAGGGGGTGGAGGTGCCGGAGGTGGCGCGGGTGCAGGCGGTGTTGAGAACTTCGACCAGCACGCCCACGGGAAAGGCGGGGGAGCGGGTGGTGACGACGAGCGGGATCGCGATGCGGGTGATCCCGGCCGGCAGCTTCCCGATGGGCTGCACGAAGGGCGCGGGGGAGTGCGAGGAAGACGAGAAGCCGCCGCACACCGTGACGCTGAGCCGCTCCTACCTGCTGGGGGAGACCGAGGTGACCCAGGGGCAGTGGAAGGCGGTGATGGGCAGCAACCCGTCGCACTTCTCGGCCTGCGGCCTGGACTGCCCGGTGGAGAAAGTGAGCTGGCTGGACGCGGTGACCTTCGCTAACGCACTGTCGAAGAAGGAGGGGTTGGAGAGCTGCTACACGGTCGCCGGGGAGTCCGTGACCTGGCCGAAGGGCCTGTCCTGCACCGGCTACCGGCTGCCGACCGAGGCGGAGTGGGAGTACGCAGCCCGGGCGGGCCGGGAAATTGCGTATGCGGGGGGGACCGAGGTGGGGGCCGTGGCCTGGTATGAAGACAACTCGGGCGGCAAGACGCACCCGGTCGGGGAGATGAGGCCCAACGGCTGGGGCCTGCACGATATGAGCGGCAACGTCTGGGAGTGGACCTGGGACTGGTATGGTGCCTACCCCAGGGCCGCAGTCAACGATCCCACGGGTGCGGCGACAGGCTCCATCCGGGTGTACCGTGGCGGAAGCTGGCGCATCACCCCGCAGTACGCGCGCCTCGTGGGCCGCGTCGGGGTCCCCCCCGGCAGCTACCACAGCAGCCTCGGCCTGCGTCTGGCGAGGTCGGTCCCCTGATCCCCCGCCCCC